>JAEHJW020008782.1_pt4 | contig 11588 bp, 6 predicted proteins | sample 9271431 | NCBI WGS metagenome assembly JAEHJW02
GCGCAGCTCGACGCACTCAATACTTCCGTGGTGAATCAGCATCTGGCCGACGATGAGGCGGCGCAACAGCGGACTGCGGGTCTTTATCCTGGCCAACTCGCACTACAACAGTCGAATCTCGGTCTGGTAAGCGCCAGAACTAACCAAGCCAATGCCGCCGCGGCTGCCGCCAAACAGAATGCGGCGGATACGGCCGCGCTGCAGCCGACCAAGGTTCTGCAAGCTCAGGCACAACTGGGCGCCACCAAGGCCGCGACCGATGCCAATACTGCGAAGAGTAACGCTCTCAATTTCAAGATGTCTAGCGATCAACTGAATGCGGTGCGCAGCGCCCAGTCGTCCTTTGTGCAGGTCATGGGCGGACAGCTCCAGAGCGGAAAGGTTGACACCCGCGCGCTCGAAAACACCTTCAACAGCAACCTACCAGATGCACTGGCGAGTAAAGGCATCCAGCCCGGTTCGTTGCAGGTGGACAAGAACACCGGCGCGTTCAGTTTCGTTCTCAAGAATGGCCACATGGTGAAAGGCACCTACGCTGGCCTCAAAGCCGGTCTGGTTGCGCCGACACCCGCGAAAGGCTCCGGGCTGTCCCCGAGTCAGACCGTGACAGCTTCGACGCAGTGGACCAATACCACGAAGGGGCTGATCTCCAGCGCGTTTGGGGCGGGCTTTAACTCGAATGGCACCTACAACCCAGGGCAGGATCCAGCACTCGCGTCCAAACTGACTGGCATTGCCGCTTCGGTCGGTGAGCGTATGGGCTATCAGAATATCGCTGCCGGCGTGGTCGCGAATGCCGTCATTCAGGCGAATAAAGAGTTTGGCGGTTCCAAGAACGGCATCACCGGTGATGGCACGAGCAATCCGAATTTCATGGCCCGCGTCCAACAACTCATTCAGGTTGGTAGCGCTGCGCGCCAGCAGCAAAGCGCGGGCCCTGGGGGAATTCCCACGCAGGCACCCACTCAGCCCAATCTCGGGGCGAATCCGCAGCCTCAACAGCCGCCACAACCATCACAACCCACGCAACAGACTCAGGCACCCCTGTACCAGGACGGCACGTATCTGCGTGGCCCCGGCGGCAAAATCTACATCGTCCAGAACGGACAGCCTGTCCTAGCACCCAATCAGTAAGAGGTTTCCATGGCCGTTGACTGGGCACAGTTCTCGCCTATCACCGGAAGCCCTCCTGCGCCCACTGGCGCGTCCCAGAGCGGTTCTGCGGGCCCATCCGTCGCACCCGTGCGCTGGGAAGACTTCCAGCCTCTGGACGTTCCCAATTCGGGTGCGATCGTACCCAAATCCGGTACGCCAATAGCCAAAGCACCAACCAACGTTGCGCCAGCCACAGCCCCCATTCAGACCACGCAGTGGGATCAATTTAAGCCGCTCTCATCCGAGAGTGCCAAAGTTGCTCTCGATGCGTCTGAGGGGGGAGACGGCGACTTCCTGTCACAGTTAAAACAAAACATCGCTCGTCTCTCCAATACTCGCGCGCCGCTCCCTCCAGATGTACACACGCTAGCTACTGACAACGCACGAGCTGCGAGTGGCATGAAAGTGATTACGGATGGATTGGGAGCACTCAAGCGGGGCTCCCTGAGATTTGCAGGCCAGAGCGTGATGAGTGCTGGTGTACTCTCGGCGGGTGCGCTGGCGAGCGTTGCTGATCACATACATGCGGCGCTCACTGGTAAGACGCAGACGGGAGCGACGGATTACGTCTATGGGACGCTTCTCAAGCCAGTCGAGCGCACCATTCAGGCTAACCAAGAAGCCCCCAATGCGGGTGTCGCCGACCAGGTACTGTCCGATGTGCCAGGTATCATCGGCACCATTTTAGAGGCTGGTGCCACTGGTGGTGCGAGCGTCGAAAGCACAGGTGCGATCGAGGGTACCAATTTCGTGGTGGGTGAATCCACGCGCGACTATGTGGCTAGGGCTGTCGCCAGCGGCATGAAAGGCATGAGTGTGCCGGCCGTCACGACTGCCACCAACACCACAATGTCGAATCTCCAGCACAGCGTGGATCTCCATACCGCAGTAAAACAGGGGCTTGCGGCTGGCATTCAATCCGAGCTCATGGGCATCATTCCCCTGAATGCGCCAGGCGCTCTTGCCAAGCGTGTTGTGACGGGTGCTATTTCGATGCCGCTGTTTCAGGAACTCGGTCGCCGTGTCACCAACGCCATTTATGGGGCCCAATACCGGAATCTGAAGGTCGGCCCACAAGCATCTGATTACATCACATCCGTGATCGAGGGCGCAGGTTTTGGTGTGTTGCCTGGACATGCTGAGCCTGATTTTGGAACACGCTTTGCTGGCGCGTCGGGGCAAGCACCAACCACAGAAACCCCAGACGCCACCGGCGTTTTCCCAGATATGCGCGCCCTACCCGCAGATGCCCAAGAGGCTGTCGCAGATCACGCGCAGACAGATGGGACGCCAGCCACACCCAGTGTGGACTGGGCAAAATTCAAGCCCATCCCAGAGCAGAAAGGCGCCGCTACGGCTCCCGAAATGCGTTCCGAACGCATTGCACAGGTGTCAGGTACATCGGAGCAGCCGACATTGTCAACCACATCCCAGACGTCTACGGTTGACAATGCGCAGCCACAAGTTACCCAACCCGTCTACCGGGGCATCCTTGGAAGAAATACGGAAGCACAACCAGAGCCTGCCGCGGCCGACCAAAGCAGACCTGAACAAAATATCCAAGGAAAGCCTGGCACGGCTCAACAGCCGGACGAAAGCGGGATACGTCCCGACGCACTGAAACGCCCGCGTGTCTATAAAGCGCCGAGCGTCAACCCAGCCAAAGACGACCTCTTAGCGGCCATCGCCAAGTCTGGCGGTATCAAAACCGATGATGCTGTTGGTGGGTACGGTCTGGATCCTGCCGACGTGCGCATGGCTTTTGGCCACGGCATTCGGCGCGTGTTTACCAAGAACGGAATGTCACCGGACGCCATGGCCGAGAGCCTGGCGCAGCACGGCTATCCCGTTACCGATGCGCACGGCAACTACGATCCGCACTTGCTCATGGAGCACGTGGAAGCTGCGCTTGGTGGCAAGAAGATATGGTCCAATCGTGCCTCGGATAACGTGTTTGCGCGCCTCCAGGCAGAACACGAGGCCGATCAGCGCGAGATGGAGCAGCCACGCCGCGAGAGCGCACCCCCCGAATCCGAATTCACACACGGCAGCGGCTTTGATTACCATGAGCCGGCCTATGAAGCAACTTGGTCACCGTCCGAACGTGTGGCGCGTGATCTGGCAACGCGCGCGTCGCAGGTAGATCCAGATGCCACTGAGCAAGTGCTGGAGCAATGGGGTAAAGATGCGATAGGCAGCCGGGAAGCCGCCAACCAATTTGATGCGATTATTCATCGCGGGAGCACAGACCATGCAGAAACCGAAGCCGTTGATGAAGCGCGACAGGTACGTGAGACCGAAGGTGCGCGACCAGATTATCCAGCGGGTGCGCAGCGAACGCCAGAGCGGCTATCCGCCGAAACGCGGCAGCCATCCCAAGCAGACCTGATAGGAGGCGCCACTGATACACAGCAAGCTCTGCATCGTGAGGCGATCGCGCGTGATGCGGCGCGCAACCGCGGCCAGGAATCGGTAGAAACAGGACGGCCCGATGACCTATTCAGTCAAGCCCGGCATCAAGTAGATATTGAAGATAAGACGTTGTCACCAGCATCAACTGGTGCGCCACGCTACTCGCGCACAGAGGATACACGCGACCTCATACTGCAGCACAACTTATCAGAAGAGAAGCTACTGCACGCTGACAGAATTGGTGGTTTGGCAGTTCCGTCGCTCGCCATCACAAAAGTAGACCATCCGACCCATGGCTATGGCGATATTTCGCTTCTCGGTGATCGAGAGATGGCTAACCCAGCGCACGGACTACATGTGTATGGCGGTGACATTTACTCGCCTCGATACCCCGATGTGGTCTACAAGATGACCGACCAATCGCGGACTCGCCTCAACGAGATACTCAGAAACGCAGATCCCGACGCCAAGGAATACTGGGGCAATGACGTGAGCGATCTCATGGCTGAGCCCGCTTTCAAAAAGCTCGCTGCTCAGGAGCTTGGGACAGACAAGATCACCTACCACAATATGAAAGCGCTGGCTGAAAAACTCTACCGGCAAAGCGGAGCGCAGGAGAAAATTTTTAAGGGATTTAGCGACCTGGGTAATCGGCGTTACGCTGATTACACACTGGACAACATCGTCAAGGAACTGAAACAGAACGTGCGCGGCGGGGAGGGTGGGAGTTACGGAGCTGGAGCTGTGCGCGCGACTGCCACTGAACAGTTCAGCAACCTCGGGCAAATCCGTGGCGCGCGCGACCGTTTGGTAGGTCCAAAGAAATTCGAGGCAGTCCGCGATGAGGCCAATCAAAAACTGCTGGACCTCGCGGAACGCCTATCCCATGTTGACTCGAATGCGTTTCTGCATGGAGACCGCGTGGCAGCCATGCTGCAGGACGTTCCAAAGATGGGCGCACGCCGCGCATTGCAGGAGAACGGTTTTGATGTGGCCCATGATGAGCCGGTGATCCCAGAAATCCACGCCTTTATGGATTACCTGCGGCAGTTGCCGACCGAATACTTTGAAGGCAAATTCATGCGTGCCGTCGGGCTGCACGAATTTAAGCATGCTGTGATTCCCGATGACTTATCGCCGGAGGCCCGCGCAGTATTGGCCAAACATGGCTTGGCCACCACTGAGTACAAACGAGGATCGGAAGAGGCGCGCCAACAGGCTATTGAGAGCGCTGTACGCACCCACGGACTGCTGTTTTCCAAGCGAGAAACGATCCCGGCGCCCTCTGCGCCGATGTCCGATGAAGCCGTGCGTAGCGCCCTCACCAAGACTCCGCTGGGCCACGTGTTCTCTGCGCTTCAGCAATCCGGCATGTTGGAGATCAGCCATGAGCCTGACGCAGATTGGGTCGGTAAGTGGGATGGGGAACACGCAGTCCTGAACTCGGCGAAACTGAATGATTCCACGTCGCTGGCCGTCGCGGTACACGAGCTCGGCGGTCACGGCGCAGGCGCCCAGGGGAGCTTGCGCGACATGCTGGGCGACGAGCGCTTCGCACAAATTGCCCAGGATTTGCGCACGATTGGTAGTGGCCATGATAAGGCAGCTAACATAGTGCAGCGCGCTCTGCGTCGCGTGGAGGCTGCTCAGACGCCGCGAGGCGCACGCGACGACGAGCTCGTGGCCTACACGCTCGAAGAAGCCGTCAAGAGCGGCAATGCTTGGCGAATGGGCAGACTGCGCAGCGTCATCGAACGCCTACTCCATGCAGCGAGCGCGTGGATCAAGAACAGCCGCTTGGGTGCATTGCTGCGCAACGCCGGCGTGGACCTGAAACTGACACCCGATGATCTCGTAGCCATGGCGTACGGTCATATCCGCAGCATGGCATCTGGCGTAGCGGAAGCCGGCTTGCGATCTGACAATGGCGAAGTGGAACCCAACTATTCCATGATGCGGCGCGCGCCCGTCATTCATGGCGATAGTTTCCTCCATACCGCACTCGGCCTTTTGTCCATGCACGATGATGCATTCCGGTACGGCGCTTCTGATGCCAAGACCATTGAAGGGGTGTTGAAAGACATCAGCCCCTATGACTCCATTACTGCTGAAAGGTTCCATTCTCGGCTCGCCGATGGATCGGCCGACAAAGTTTGGGAAATCACGACACCCAATGGCCGCAAAGCATGGGTCATGCAAAAGCGTGGCGCCGTATGGTTGGATGTAGCTAGGCTGCATGAGGGTGATCAAGGTGCGCGTATTTACGCCGCCGTGGCTAATTACGCCCACAACGCTGGCAAGATGTTTGTGGGCGATCCAGAAGGCATCAGCGATGTTGCGCTACGGCGCCGCGCGGAGGCGATGTTGTCTTCTGCCCTGAAATTCAGCACCACCCGGCATCTCAATGCGCATCCCGATCAGATGCTGGGCGCCGATGGCACGCGCCCCATAGACTGGCGGTTTGGCAAAGACGCCCACAATATCCGGGAGCTCGTTGAAACCTCGGTAAAAAATACCCTCGATGAAGCTCCGGAATTGGCCGATGTGCGCTATAATTTCGACACGGATAACTTTGAGGGCCCGGATGGTCGGGTGTGGACCAATGCAGACTTTGAAAGACTCGCAGAGCGCAACCGTGCCAAGTGGCTCTCCAACACAGACCAGCTCCCCTGGACAGGCCGCAGTGGACACCAGTGGACGCAGGCAGACTTTAGAGGAATGGATGCACAACCCGGTGGCACTACCGGAGAATCAGGACGAGTGGCCGACCGCTCCATGGATGCGCCCGGGAACCCCGCTGCGCTCGCCGGCAGAGCTGGAGAGAGCGGAAGCGCACATGCGTTGGTTCCTGACGAAATACACGACGCTCTCCCGGGAGAACCTACAGCGGGTAGCAATTCTCTTAAAAGAGGGGTATTCCTCAAGTCCCTACTACACGAAGAGAGGGAGGGATCACCAGAAAGGCGAGCGCACATACTGGGAAGACTTGGCATCGAGCGGCCCACTGATGTTCTAAAAAAGCTGTTCTATTCCAAGCCGACTCCGGAAGATAACGAAGAGCCGCGAGACTTTTCCGACCTGGAAGATGACCGCGCAGCGGCGCTTCACGCCACCCAGACGGCGCGTGAAACTGCCACGCAGTGGCTGCGTGAAACCAAGGATACTTGGAACAAGTCATTCCCGGATCGCGGCGAGCCGGTGGCTCGTGAAGTAGCGGATCGCCTCGCATCCTTCATATCTCGCCGCGAGCGCGCCGAAACTGTCTACTGGCACGACTCGCGTATCCGTGAAAAGACCTTCAACCAGTTGTCCAAGGGCAAGCGCCTGAATTTTCTGGACAAGCTCGAAAGTGGACACCAGTTCCTGGATCCTGCGTCTAAGGCGCTGGGTGACTTCTACCGGGAGACCGCCGACAAGCTCTACGCCACCGAGCAGCGTCTCGGGATTGCCTACGACTACCGCACGCGTTACTTCCCGCACATCTGGCGAGACCCGGAGGCTGTCGAGCAATATTTCGCTCAAAAGTACCCTGGCTGGGGCAAACCAGGCTTCTCGAAGTTCCGCTTGTTCGATACCATAAAGGAGGGCCGCGACGCTGGCTTCAAGCTGAAGTCAGACAACCCGGAAGTGCTGTTCCGCATGCGCTATACTGACCATCTGCGCAATGCCATGCAGCGCGCCGTAGTGCAGGATTTGCGCGACCTGAATCTGCTGCGACCCGCACCCGGGATTGATCCGGGTGCGCGTATCTCACCCGATATGTTCGGCAAGATCGAGAAAGGCATTCAGAAGGGTGAGGCGCTGATCCACACGCCGGATGGTGTCTTCATTACCAGTGCGAATGCTGCGCGCATTCTCAAGAACGGCTTATTCAGCCAGTCACTGTGGGCTGATCGTGGACTCGCCGGCATGACATTCCGCGGTTGGATGGAGCTGAAGTCCGCGATTGTGCCGCTGCAGCTCGGCATTTCGGCATATCACCTCAACCACGTATTCCTGGGCGTCCGCAACGCACAGGGAATGGCGAGCGCCCTCAAGACACTCCTCGATGGTCCACCGACGGCCGACCGCCTCATGCACGCTGGTAAACAGTACGCGATGCACATGACAGGCGCCGGTGAGACCGCCTGGAACCGCGTGTGGAACGCAATGGGTGTATACAAGGGAACGGCCGAGCCCATTGACGCCTCGCAACGGCAGTCCGTCCAGTACATGCTTGAGGGCGGTTTTACGCCGGTCAATCCGTTGGAATACCGTACTAATGCGATGACCAACTTCAAGGATGCCGTGGATAAGCTGGGTGGGGAAGATGGCAAAGCTGGGGCGGCTGCCTTGCTGGCGCTTCATACCATTCCGACGATTCTGCGCAGCATCCAGTATCCCATCATGGACATAGCGGTGCCGTTCATGAAAACACAGGCGTACCTCGAAGCCGTCGGGAATAAGCTGCGTAGCACTCCCGATCTTGTCAATGACCAACGCGGGCGCATCCAGGCGTTCAACGATATCCGTCGCCAGATTGACGAGAGATTCGGAGAGATGGCCTACAACAAGATGTTCTGGAACCGTCACCTGCAGAACGTGATGCAGGCCAGCATGCTGAGTTTCACATGGAACTACGGCTTCGTGCGCCAGTTTGGCGGCGGCTTGTATGATCTCGGCAAGCTGGCCACGCAGGTCATGCACCCAACCCAAGCGCGCCAATTTGTTACTGAGCGCTCGCTCTACGCGCTTCACTATGTCGCGATCGCTGCGCTGGTGGGTGGCCTGATGACTGAGCTCATCGGTGGCCAGAAACCCAAGTCCATGGAAGACCTGATTTATCCCGTGGTCGGCCACCAGCCAGATGGCACTCCGGAGCGCGTCAATACGATGTTTTTCACCCGCGAGTTTGGCGCCATGTACTACCACTGGAATGATGCAGGCATGAAGGGTTTGTTGCAAATGGCGGTCTACAAGGGCGCACCGATGTTCTCGATGCTGCAGGAGCAATTGACCAACAAGGATTACTTCAACCGCGAGATCAGCGACCCCACGGCCGGAATCGGCACACAGATGCTGCAACGCGGCCGCGCGTGGCTCAATGAGATGCTGCCGTTCTCGGTATCCGGCAATCTGGAGGAACACGAAACCGCGCCCAAGAACTGGGCTCTCTCGTTCAATGGCTTTAATCCAGCGCCTGGCTACGTGGATACCACACCGCTGACGGAGAAAATTTACGCCCTATACGGCGAATACCACGGCAGTGTCATTCCGTATGCCGAGGCCCAGCAGATTCAAGCCAGACGCCAGTTACGCGCGACCTTCGAGCACGTCGGTCAGGCTGCCTTCGGAGCGCAGTTGGCGCAGGACGCGAGCAAATATCAGTGGTCCAAGACTAGCATCCAGGACCTCATGAAAGGCATCTATGAACCCCCAGGCGCCAATGAGTTCCGGGAGCTGCCCCCCGTATGGCAGTTGAAGCTAGTCGAAGACATGACGGCCCAACAGCGCCAGCAGTATGCGCCCTACTTGAATAAGCAGACGTGGCGCCTGCTTTATCAGCGCAGTCAGCGCCCCGCTGCTTAGGTTAACAGAGCGGTGGTAGTGGGGTGGGTGCTGTAAACTGTGGCACGTACATCACATGCCACCTACCGTCCGGGGCCATCACAAGCTGTTGCTGCGCCGGCTGCTGCGGCATCGTTATCGGAGCTGGCAACAGCGCACATGGGGCGATACCCACGGGTGTCGTAGTTAGCGGCTGTCCACCGCACACCACGTCGTGGTCCGGCTCTCGGGTGCACACCTGATATGGTGAACGTGCTTGCAGCCCTTGCGCAAAGCCGAGCATCCCGTATGGCGACCCACAGCCTGCAAGAGCGCACAACAAAAGGATCGGGAGAATTTTCATGACTTGATTCCTCGGTAGAACTGTTACGGCTTAACCTCTCAGGGCTCGCCAGATTGCGGCCAACAACTTCAGCACCAGCGCCGGCGCGAGCCAGACCAGCACTGAGGCATACATTAAGAGCGTGGACCCCAGGACGAAAACGCCCCACCACAGGAAGGCGTGGGCAGCGGTGCTCATTTACTTCTCCTTTTGCCAGATTGCGTTTCCGCGCCGTGCACATCTGAAACGCTCATCGGCGCGGTCCTCGAAATAATGCAGCCAAGATAGCAGCCGCACCCGGATATGGTACAGGCGCTCCTGAAGCGCTGGACGAGATGAGCGATAGAGGTCGAACCACGCGAACAGCACTATAAGCGCATCACCAAGCAACACCACCACCAGCATCGGGAATGCGTACTCAGCAAACGTGGCCGCCACAGCCACCAGCACTCTTATGACTGCGCTCATGGCTGCACCTGAAGTCTGAGGGCATGCGGCCAGGAGAGCCCCGACTATAAGGATGGCTTTCATGAATTTCTCCCACACCCCAGCTTGGCATTTTTTGGGCACACTGGGCGCTGGATGGCCAGATAAATAAAGGGGTGTAAGTGCCCTTTCACGGCGGTAACAGGGGTTCGACTCCCCTTGGGGACGCCAGTTTTCATGGGACTACCTCAGAGTTATGTTGCAATCACGGGCATAGTATAGCACCAAATTGGCACAGTGGTCACACTCATAGTGCCAGGGCATCTACGGCGGTCCGGAGACGCTCTGGCGCGATATGGGCATAACGCTCCGTGGTCGTGATGGAGGCATGCCCCATCAGCGCCTGGATGTCGCGTAATGGGGTTCCAGCTAGCACCAGATGCGCCGCAAAGGTATGACGCAGGCTGTGGAGGCTCCCACCGAGGCTGGCCGTCGTCGCATCCCTCTTGAACGCCATGGTCAGGGCCGGCCGGCTCTGTGGCGGCAATACGGTCTGGGAGCCCTGTAGCAGCACATAGGATTCGAGCGCTCCCGCTGACATGGGTATCTTGCGCCAATGGCCAGACTTGGTGCGTGCGCGCTCATCCGAGAGCACGTACACCGCTCCATGGCGCACGTCCTGGTGCCGCAGGTGGAGAGCCTCCCCGGCACGCAGCCCCGTGTTGGCTAGGAAGCGCCACCATGGAGCGCGGGGGCCACTCACAGAATAGAGCTTGACGAGTTCAGCTTTGCTGTACCAGACAGGATCACGACTGACGATCAGCGGCGGCTTTTTAACGGCTTTGACAGGATTGTTGGTCATCCATCCCCATTCCACCGCGCGGCTCAACGCACCCCCCAAGCAATTCAGTTCTTTCAGGACAGTGCCGCGGGCGCAGCCCCGCGCCTGGCGCGCCGCCAGATGGCGTGCAATATCTATGGTCTCTATGGAGTCGAGAGGCTGCTTCAGGAACGCCGCAAACCCGTTTTCAAGGATGGCGCGGGTGCGCGTAGCGCTGGATGGGTACATGGCCTCGTACCAAGGCAGATATTCAGCCACAAAGTCAGCGAACAGGCGCCCAGTCGTTAGGATGCGCTTACCGGTCCTGAGCTCAAGGCTTTTGGCTTGCCGGATGGTCTCGGCTTCTCGCGCCTCAATAATGCCAAGCGAGAGCCTGCGCCGTTCGCCATTCTGGCGCCAGTTGAGATAGGCGCGTTTCCCGCGCCAGTAAACTGTCGGCACGCCTCTCGCTCCATTGCCTCAGCTAGATCGGCCGTACGATATACCAGTTTCCCCATGAACATAAAGGGCGCCAACCCGTATGCGGCCCTGAGCTTGTGAAGCTGCCTGACCGATACACAGCAGTAAGCCGCCGCCTCCTCGCGCGTCAAGTAGTCCTTAGAGACGTGGACACGCATGGCTATACCTGCGGCTCAGTTGTTTCCGAAATGCGTTCCGAACGCATTACAGAGGCAATTTCGCCAATGTTTACGGGCGGCTGCCGCTTCATGTGTAGCGTTACGCTCCATCCAGTCTTGATCTGGCGCACTGAACACACCTCCGCTGCACCGTCATCAAATGCTACGCGCCGGCAGCGCGCCGAGCAGAAGCGTTGCCATTTGCGCGCCGCCACAAAACTCTTACCGCACTGACAGATCATGTGTCAGCGCTTGCTGCGGCTATCAA
>JAEHJW020008595.1_pt1 | contig 11586 bp, 23 predicted proteins | sample 9271431 | NCBI WGS metagenome assembly JAEHJW02
CAAGCAGGCTCAACCGGAGCGACAATCATCGACGTTCCCGGCACGCCTGCTAGCTCACCCGTTGCGCCTACTCCACCAGTAAGCAGCATCGTTCTAGCTCAGATCAACGTGGGAGCAGCAGCAACCACAATTACAAGTTCCGACATCACCCTTCTCTACCCTCAAGCGACCCTCAATCAGGCGATGAACACGCCGGTTCAATCAATTAGCACAGCAGGGCCTCCAACGGGTCAGTACGGAGCAGGGTCGGCGGTTCTCGACTCGAACAAGAATCTCTGGGTCAATCCTGGTGGGGAGTTTGTAGAGGTGCAAGGCCCGACTTACACCCCTCCGACCTTCAATGGAGCACGCATAGTCCAACAGTCGTCTCAAAGCATCTCCACCGTCAACGCCGTGGTTCCGCTAACAGGGTTCTCCGAAGACTGGGCGTATGGGGACATGACCACTTCGAGCACGGGCATCACTATCGGGACAACAGGTCTATATCATATCTCGGCATCAGTATTCACCGGAGTGAACGATAACTGCCAACTATTTGTGTATCAAGGTTCGACCATGATCCGTGAATCCTGGGTATCTAATGGCAACAGCATCAACATTGCGGATACAGCTCAACTCACCGCAGGCGACGTTATCACCTTGCAGTATGAATCCACAGTAACAAGCAGCACAAACGCAGCGGGGTACGAGACGTTTCTCACGATCACCCAAATTATTGGAGCGTAACATGGCACTTTCAGGCATAGACATCTCAGCCTTCAACCCGGTTTCGGACTGGTCGGCGCTCAGCTCGCAAGACTTCCTGATCATGCGAGCCACCGACGGAACCTACATCACAGCCTCAGGGCTAAACGCTTCGGTCGATACCGCTTTCGCGTCGAACTATCAGAACGCAGTCAAGATCGGGATCCCTCTATTGGGGTTCTACTGGGTTTTGGAGAACCAACCCGTCGCAGCTCAAATCGGGCTCTTCATGGCGACGGTCAAGGGCAAATCCGGCATGCCAGCAATCGACATTGAACCCGGCATCTTGACCACGATGGGGATAGATAACGTTGTCTCAGCCGTCACCCAGTTCTACTCAGCCTGCCAAACCGAACGGGGCACCGGGGGGCTGGTCTACTGCACAGCGGACGACTACGCGACTCTAAATCCTTACCTACCCGGCGTAGCATGGTGGATCGCTAACCCCAACACCACTACTCCACCTAGCGGAGCGATCTGCTGGCAGAGTGGCACGGCTACTACACCAGGGTTCTCAGGGCAGGTCGATCAGGACCAGTGGCTAGGGACCGCAGAAGACTTCCAAGCTCTCATGGCCCCGGTAGCTAACCCATCATGGGACTACCCGATTGCGGGCTATACGTGGACAAAAGACGGGAACGGATACTGGGTCGTTTCGAGTGATGGGATGGTATGGAACTACGGGACGGCTCAAAATCTCGGCAGCTGCTACACCATCGGACTCACCGGACTTTCGGGAACCAAGCCTCTCGACGCTCCTATCGTCGGGTGTTCTGCCATCGAAACCGCCGCAGGCCAGGGACTGTATCTCGTCGGAGCTGACGGAGGGGTGTTCAACTTTGGAACTGCTCCAATGCTCGGGAACGTCTACACCTTAGGATTAACAGGTTTAACGGGTGCTCATCCTCTCAACGCTCCGATTATCGGAATCGCAGCCGATCCTAAAGGGGCAGGATACACGCTCTTTGCTCAAGATGGCGGGATCTTCCCCTTTGGGAGTGTCTTTGTCAGTCAGCATCCTGAGTGGAACAAGAGTAAGCAAGCGTAAGGACGGTTATGGTTTCGGAGATCTCATCTATTGCCTATGTTGCCGAAGGAGTAGGCGCTGTACTCGCTGGCCTTGCCGCCAGCCTCCCGGTATGGCGACACTTTAAAGCTCAGCGAGCCGAAGATCAGCGTCTTAGAGATGCGATCCTTGGAGTCGTAGGCACGCATGGATTGCCCTCTACGCCCTCAGTATTTCAGCAAATAGCGACTCTCTCGACTGCCGTTCTCGATGTTTCAACCAAACTCGCCTCACTTACCGAGAGCGTAGACGAGATCAAAGACTCGGCTAAGCAGCTCCAACCGAACGGGGGGAGTTCGCTAGCGGATACAGTCAATCGGATCGCAGCAGACGTGAGCTCACACATCATCCATAGTCAGAAGGTGGAGTCTGACATCTGGGACAAGCTCAAGCAGATTGATTCCGATGGCAAACCAGTTCCCTGACGTCACCGAGTGGGTCACTTACTGGTCTCCCGAGCAAGGGGAACTGATCACTCAAGAACTTACCAAAGAGCTTGAGACAGGGGTAGCCTCAAGCGCGACCTGCTTCTTCTCGATGTATTCCTTCACCGATCCCGGCATAGCTCAACAACTCCTGAGGCTTGCCAAGAACCCTGCTTCCAGATTCTTATTTGATAGATCTCAGTTTGAAGGGGAATATGAGCGGAGTCTTGTCACTCAACTCGTCGGCTCGATTCCGACAGAGCAGTGGGGGATCGGGACCTCGCCCGTCGATGATCAAATCCTGCACGCAAAGATCGTGGCTCTGGTCTATCCAGATGGGACAGGCTTCACCTTCTCCGGTTCCTTCAACCTCTCGGAATCTGCCGAGAAGGAGTTCAACATCGCAGACTTCATCTGGTCGCGTTCTAGGGCTGAACTATTCGCTCAGCAAATCCAATCCAAGCTAACCTGGGTCCAGACTCATCAGCCTGGCATCCCACCCAAGAAGGCGAGATGATAATCTCACCAGCGGGCCATTACTTTGACTGGACCTACGTCAAGCCATCCACCTTTGTCGAAGTCTCAATCAAGGTTGACCCGAACTCTACCGCAGGTGTATTCCAAGCAGGCTACTTGGGGATTATCAGGTACGGTCAGAATTGGACCCAGTGTGGGTGGATAAACCTCGGCGTACCCTATCTGTTTTGCGAGCTATGGCATAACTCCGCGATAATCGGTTGGCAAACCTTCGGGTATGTGGCGCCTGATTCAACGATCAAGGTGGCAGCGAACTACACCGCTCAGGGTCAATGGATTCTGTGGTTGCAAGCTCCAGGGCAGCCGTGGATCGTAGCTAGCGTGGCTGACATCACCCTCAGTAATGGGCAATTCTTGACTCCGCAGGACGCCAAGTTCTGGGTGAGCACGGAGGGGGAAGGGACACTCGCGCCGCCCCTGTTCTATAGCGTGATGTACTAGGGAGACGCGGAGGTGTGGATGCACTTGATTGTAGGGGTGGTTGCTATCGGTCTGAGTCTGGTCGCGGCGATCTTCATTAATCGTGGGCGAGGCATGGGATGAAAGCCGTCCTGCCTTACGTCGAAGGGATGCTACGACCGGAGACTGACGAGTTCGGGCTACTGATCGGCGCTGAACCCGTCGAGATGACTACCGAATCGAGCTACTTCGAGTTGATGGAGAAGCTTTGGAAGGAAGGCGAATCCTTCCTAGTCCTCGAACAAGATATCCTGCCCACCTTAAAGGACTACCGGAGGATGCTCACCTGTTCGCAACCTTACTGCATAGCGCCATACTCCGGACCTGGCAAGCATATGATTGACAAAGGGCTTGGCTTCACTCGCTTCCGAGATACCTGTATCCAAGCTCACCCCAATCTCTTTGCTCAGATCCGGGGCCTCGCAGACTCCGAACCCTTCCATCCTCGCGATTGGAGACGACTCGACGTAAGGATGAACTTCTGGCTCGGACGCGCTCACCTGCATGAATCTGTTGCTCACCTGCACAATTATTCTGGGGATAGGTAAACTATGTCCGTGCAACCTGGCGATATGTTTCTCAGTCACTCACCCGGCGTCTTGGGGAAGATCATCACTTTCGGAGAGAAGATCCGCACGCCATCCCTAGACGCCTTCTGGGACCATGGGGGAATCATCATTGACACTCAAGGCAACACGCTTGAGGCGGCAGCTAAAGGCATCGTCTCCATGAACGTATCAGATCACCCGATTCATGTAACTATTGATTCCGGGATGACTCCACAACAGAGAGAGGCAGTCGTCGCGTTCGCTCAGTCTTGCAAGGGTGATCCTTACTCTTACGTGGACATTCTGTCTATCTCAGTAAGGCTTTTGACCGGCTGGCACTTTTCCTTTCACGGATCGCGAGCGATGATCTGTTCCGAGTTCGCGGCTAAGTCTTGGGAGCACGGGGGCAAGATCTGGCCGGTCTTGGATATGGCTTGCGTCATGCCTTCAAATCTTGGGGAGTGGTTGGTGCCAGAAATCATTACCAAAAAGGCTGAACTAGCAAACCTTATGACCCGGATCACGCCGGAAGACGATCACTCGTTTAGTTACCATATCGGAGTAGAAGATGAAGCATAAGCTAGGCGCACTTATCGGGATGGCAGTTGACCAGACCGCTCTTCCGACACTTACGGAGGCTATCCCGACAACCATAACCCCACCCGTAGTGCATGATTATCGCATGGACGGGAATGACAAGTTAGGCGATTGCGTAATCGAGGGAACCGAAATCCGGGGCGCTAATGCGCTCGCAGGGTATCGAGCACCTTATTCAGGTCCGGTAATACGCCTCCGCTTCGAGAGCGGGAACGAACTTACCGTCACTCCTAATCATGCAATACTTACCCCAAGGGGGTTCGTGCGTGCTCGCTTCTTGCGCGAGGGCGACAATGTGCTTGGCGCAGTCGAGGGTCGGGAAGTTCCTTCCCTCAACTTGGACGTCGATCAGTCTCCAACCCGAATCGAGGAGATAGTCTCTACGCTCAGAGGGGGTCGAGAAGTTGCGTCCGTACATGCGGACACGCGGGAGATGATGCCAGCCATTGACTTCCACGGCGATGAGAGCTTTGTCCAAGGCAATGTCGATGTTGTATTTGCCGATAGCCTTTTGCAGCGTAAGGTCACTCGACCCCAACTGGGCGAGATAGACGGCCAGAACCAAGTCAAGCTTGCCCACCAGTTGAAGGGTGGATTGCATGGTTTGCGCCTTGCGCTCCAGGGATACAAGAGTCGCGGGTCGGCCTCGCTTGGCGGCGTTGGCAGCCTGGACCAGAGCGATACGTTCCTCAGCCGTGCTAGTAGCATAGCGCATATCGGCGGCCTCGCTCAAGGTTCGGATAGGGTAACCAGCCTCGATCAGGGCCTCCCGGAATCGCGTAGAGTGGACTCCAGCTTCACGGGCGAGGGCAGGGTAGCTCTCTCCAGCGGCGTATCGCTTAAAGAACGGGGTGAGATTGGGTTGAGTGAGCAAGCGGCGAGTACGCATGGCCTCACCCGTACTTCGCAACTCGTAGCCAGCCGCACGCATCCTTCGGACGAGGGTGGTGCGACTGACCTCCAACTCGCGAGCTACTTGCTCAGTGCTCATGCCAGCTCGGTAAAGCTGGATCGCATAGTCAGTGTCAATCTCGATACGTACTCCGGACATGTCTACGACCTCTCTACCGATACCCGGTGGTATTCTGCTAACTCCATTATAACCCATAATTGTACTATCGCAGGAGCAGACCACTGCACCGCAGCCTGGAACGTGATCTACAAGCTAGATCTCCCTCGACTCTCAGAATCGCAGCTCGAACAGACATATTTTCGCCTCGGCCACAATCAGGATCTAGGGCTTCCTGAACAAACTGTCGTGTCGGCATGGAAGCGCGAGTCCGCTCCAACCTGGTTTGGCTATCAGCTCACCGGAGGCACGCAGGTTGCCAACAGCTCGATCAAGCAGGTCATCGCGACAAGGGGTGTCGCTTATCTTGGCGTTGCGCTTCCCTCGGTCGCAGAAGATCAGTTCGATAACGGGCAGCCATGGAGCGTGGTTCCCGGTGCGACTATCGCTGGAGGCCACTGCATCGTTGGAGTGGGCTACGACCCTCAATATCTCACCGTCGTCACCTGGGGCAAGACCCAAAAGGTGACTTGGGACTGGTGGGCCACATACGGCTTTGAATGCTGGTCCCTTACCGTCCCTCAAATCCATAAGGTCAATTAAGGAGAGTCATGCTTACCACACAAACTACGAGTATTATTGTCGCTATCGGTGCGCTCGTTGTGCCACCCATCGTTAGCCTTATCAAGCACATCACTTGGAGCGCACAGATCAAGCAGCTCATCGCGGGGGTCGTAAGCCTTGCCGTCGCTGCTCTTGGCCTCTGGCTGGTCGATCCTAAGGACTTCGGGCTGCCCTTCGCGAGCCTTGCCGGGCTTGTTTACGCTGGGAGCCAGCTCATCTATGGAGTGTATTTTAAGAACAGTTCTGTCGATACGATCTTGACAAACGCTTTCCATAAGACCACCCCTACTACCGGGAAGAAGGCAGCATGAAACTCCACATCTGCGACAACTGCAAAAAGTCACTCAAGACCAAGAAGATTACCCTGGTTCACACAGGAGAGAAAGAGAAGCTCGATTGGTGTAAGGAGTGCAGGAAGGCACTCTATCGCGAGGAGTTCGGGAAGCTAGCGGATCGACGCGGAGGCTACAATCCCACTCGTGAATACCGCGCTAGTGACTCATACATTGAGTACCGATGAAGCCGGACATTCCAAAGGTCTATCCTGCGCCCAAGAACCGACCGATCAACTATGACTTGATCAGCGAGATCACTAAAGGCCAGAGGCCAGCAGAGCTGAGAACGATCCGCGAGATCATGCTAAAGATCGCCCGGCGACGAATCGACGAGATCAACGCGATCGCTGCTAGGATCTCTCACTAGAACACAACAACAGAACGCGCCCCCGGAGTTTTTTCCTTTCCTCGGGGGCGCTTTTTTCTTCCCTGAACGACTTGACAAACCTAGCAAACGTGATAAGATATAGGCATCGAACTAATCCGGTTCGCTACTGAGAGGAGACAACATGATCAAGCGATCACCGAACCTAACACGCGAGAGCGAGACGACCCCGATCCTGGTGGTTGAGTGCCCAAAGTGCGGATGGCACGTCCAGATGAAGCGACTCACCCCAGAGGAGATCTTGGAGCTCTCGATCGAGCAAGGTTCTCCTAGCGAGGCAGTCTTCGTGACTTGCTCCTCGCTAGACGTCTGCTGGTGTTGGTTACAGGACGCCAACGGCGATCCCGCTCCTGCACCCGAGGCGATTCATTATTCAGTGGAAGTGCTAGAGCTCCCGCACAAGTGGGTAGAAGAGGCTGTCTACTAATGGCTACCGAAACTACTAACGAATGGCTACGGGGCCAGGTACAAGTTACGGAGGTAGCGTATGTGAGCCCAGCGTCTTCGCCAGATGAAGACGATCTAATCGCTTGCCCTGGGTGTGCCTTAGCTTTTGGAACCCCTAGCGATGGGTATGAGCCGCTAGTTACAAAAGCGAGATTGGCCGAGGAAATGGAGCGTTGCGATCTTTGCGCCCAGATCTCGTGGGTTACCGTCTTTATCCTAGAGTTTGGGGGATGGGTGACGCTCAAAGGGCAGGCCGTTCTCCCTAAGGAAGTATGGGAAGCTCATAGGGAAGAACTCAGCCCGAACTTAATTGAGCTATTGGTAGAGCTTGACATTTTGGAGGAGAAATAAAGTGCTCATCGAAACTGCCAACGAGGAAGAATGGCTCAAGGAGCGGATGAAAGGGATCGGAGCTTCCGAGGCTCCTATCGTCATGGGCGTGTCCCGATATAAATCTCGTGACCAACTCTGGGCCGAGAAGATGGCTGGAACGGTTCATCCTCAACTGAGCAATGACGCCATAAACCTCGGGCATCTGCTCGAAGCTCCACTGCTCGAACTTTATTCCCAGAAGACTGGGCACAAGGTGGTGCATGAAGGCCAGGTGATCTACGCTTCGGACCAGTTCGACTTCATCCGAGCTTCCCCAGATGGTCGAGGAGTGTCCTATGGAGCTCCCGGAATCATCGAGGTTAAGACGACGACTCAGAACTGGACGTCGCTTCCCTATCATGTGTGGATCCAGGTCCAACAACAACTTTTCGTGCGCGAGGAGGAATGGGCAGACGTGATCGCCTTGACGCAAAACCGCCCGAGGATCTGGTCGGTCTCAAGAGATGAGGCATTCATTGAGAAGCTTGTCCAAGAAGAGATCAGCTTTTGGGAGTCTGTCCAAGAGAGGACGCGACCTGAACTGATCTCGTTTGTCCAAGGTTCAGGAGACGGAGTGGAGCTTCCGAAACCGATGACCACACTAATAAGAGAACTGGTCGAAATCAAGGAGGCTATCAAAGACCTCAAAGAGCGCGAAACCTCGATCTCTAACGTCATCAAAACGTGGGCCGATCTCGAAGGTGCAGAAGAACTCTTAGTGGACGGTGTGAAGGTGGCGAAGGTCTCGCAATATGAGACAACTCGTTTTGATACTGCATCACTCAAGGCAGAGCATCCAGAACTAGTAGAGCAGTACACTTCGACCTCGACCGCTACCCGTCTGACACTTTCAATGAAATAACGGCATGATCAGTTAGCAACCGTGATAAGATATAACTACCGAATCAATCGGTAACAGAGAGGAGACGAAATGGAAGAAGTAACCAACCAAGAGATGCAACTAAGGACGTCACCATCCTTAGGGAACCTGGGCAAGGCGCTTAGCCTGGCTCAAGCCGAATACCCAACCGTTGCGAAGAACAAGACGGCGACAGTCCAGATGAAGGCAGGCGGTAGGTATAGCTATCGTTATGCCGACATCGCGGATGTCATCGCAGCCGTAGCGCCGGTGAACGCTAAGCATGGTCTGTGTTTTTTCCAGATCCCGCAAACGAAGAACAATCAGCATCAGTTGGTCTCAACCGTCCTGCACGAAAGTGGGGAGTTTATCGAAGGCATCCTTGATCTTGAGCCTGCTGATCGATCTCCTCAATCTCTCGGCTCAGCCATCACCTACGCTCGTAGGTACGCTTTGAGCGCGATGCTCGGGGTCGTATCCGAAGAAGACGAAGACGGCAAACTCGCCACACAAGGCTCGACCAACGGTAACGCGACATCTACCCGCTCCAAGAATACCAAGGCCGTACAAGCCGCCACAGCCTCGAATCAGGAAGCCTCGACGCCAGCAACCGAACTCTCGTTCATCTTCTCAAGCGCAGGGATCACCGACACAACCGAGCAGAAGATGATGGTCGCAGCAGCGATGGAAGATCTCGGGATAGAGATCGAAGATCCCAAGAAGCCACCTCTCTTGAGGGCACTCGATCCTGAAATGGCTGGGCATGTGGTAGCACAGGTGAAGCTGAACCTGACTCCAAAGGAGGAAGCGTGAATCTGCAAGTAGCCTACAAAATGGCTCTACTCCCTGCCGTCGGACTGTCGGCTAAGGACATCAACGACCTAATCATTCAACCGGCGATCGGGAGATCCCTAACCGGCCCACAACTACTCGACCTCACCCTGGGGGTGGTACCGAACTGGATTACCGATGAGCAGCTATCCGACATTGAAACCTCGATCGACGCCTACTTGCTTTTGCTTGGGGCGATGAGCGACGAGCTGGGATTGGAGGGATGATGAAGGAGCACACTCGCAAATACGAACGACGACTTCGACAAGTCCAAGAGGAGCTAGAACGAAGGGACCGAGCAAGAGAGGCGTTGGAGCGCATAGCAAAGAAGGAGAGAGGGAATGGTTAGAGAGTGGGAGTTTCCCTTTAGCGATCCGAACTGGTGGAAAACACTAGAGCATCACACCGAGATCCCGGTGGCGAGGGATAACCAACCACAGATGGCCTGCTACTGCGCTTGTGGGCGAGCCTTCGGGTTCTACGACGCCTACACCGCTCACCTACTAGCCGTAGCACGAGAAGAGATCAAGGCGCTCAAAAAGGCGCTAGCGGAGGAAAGAGAGTGAGAGAAAAACAACACGTCCTACTCCGCGTACTTGTCATCCTCCTAGGGCTTGGAGTGACCGTTTCGCTTGAGGGGATAGGAGTTTGGGGACTAATCAACATGCTTCATGGCTGGGGCACAGGGTGGGGGAATGGGTCGTTCATGCAGGCGTTCGACGCAACATGGAGAGTTGGTGGAGCTGTAGCGCTGATGATCGCCATGCTCCTACTCCTGGTGATCTATGTCATGTTCGTTGTGGCCGGGATTACTTGGGATGAGAATGAAGAAATTGCAAAGGGGAGAGAATGATTGAGTTTAACTGGGATCAGATCGACCCGAAGTGGGACTACGTCGCCTACGACATGTGGGGGTATCTCTATGGGTTCGTAGAGGAACCGAGGGTGTCTTGCAGTGGCTGGCCCGGTCACCCCTCGATTGGTGTTCTCCCGGCGTGGGTGTCGAAAGTAGGTTGGGAGAAGTCGTTGAGGAAGCGTCCACTACCGCCAAAGCGATGGAGCGTGGCCCAGGGTAGTGACGGCTTAACAACGATCTGGGACAACCACAACAAGGTCGCCCTTTACAGCGCTTATGTGGACTCGGTGGCATCAATGGAAAAGGTAGTGGAGATATTGAACGAGTACGAGGAGACCACGCATGACTAAGTACAACTGGGACCGGATCGCTGGCGGTTACAAATGGGCAGCTAGGGACAGGGACGAGGTGGTATGGGCCTTTGGTCAGCGCCCAGAGCTAGACAGAGAAAGGGGAGAATGGGTTGATAGGATGCCTCCGGTTCGACTAGGGCAAGCGCCCTACTGCCTGATCCACGACACTTGGACCGAGAGCCTAGAGGAGCGTCCACAACCTCCGAAGCGTTACCGTATCGACACCGGCACTGACATCCTCCGAATCATCGACACCTTTACGAAGGCGCCACTATCGGGGAACCAGATCGTTGACCTACTGAACGGGGAGGTGGATGCGTGACTAAGTACAACTGGAAAGAGATACCCAAAGGCTTCAACTGGGCAGCCAGAGACAAGAATGGGGACATCCTGGCGTTCGAGTGTCCTCCTCGTGCCGACACAAACCTAGGCATGTGGGTCACGGCAGGAGAGAAAGTGTATCTAGGGAGACTGCCTACAGCACTCGACACCGCAATCCTGGACGATTGGACTGAATCAGTGGAAGATCGCAGGGACCCGCAACCTCGCTACTCCCTGGACACACGCAAGCTAGGGATGGTCCACGACCGAGTGGATGAAGCCTATCTGTCCTTAACAGGGATCGTGAATCGGCTTAATGAGTACGAGGAGAGAGAACAATGAGTGAGAACAAACCTCACCCCGAGGACCGAGGGATCCTGTGGTGGGTTATCGGAATTTTGATCGACAAAATCGAGGGGAGGAGATAGTGAGAGTTAAGCACACGACAGAGGCGATAGTCAAGCCGTCCGTCTGGCCCCTTGATCTGAGTAAAGCTGCGCAAGAGGGTGTGGACGATCTGGTGGCGGAGTGGTTCGATGAGTATGACGCCACCAAACCCATGACCGTCACGGTGTCGATTGAGGGGGAGTACAGGTGAAGAGATCACCGCTTAAACGCTCGACTGCGCCTCTGAAACGTTCACCCTTAGCAAGAGTGTCCAAGAAGCGCCAAAGCCTCTCAGAAGCGCGGAGAAGGTGCGTAGAGATCGTGTTAGCTAGGGACGGTGGGTGCGTTATACGAGCTCGCGTCTCCGACATCATCTTCTACGATATGAAGGCTTGTTGGGGAGTGCTTGACGTTCATGAACCCGGCCACAG
>JAEHJW020007540.1_pt1 | contig 11585 bp, 11 predicted proteins | sample 9271431 | NCBI WGS metagenome assembly JAEHJW02
CAAGATCGATGCCTATAGAACCTGTACCTTCTGACTTGGTGTCAGGTATTTCCACGACAACATTGAAATACCAACGACCACGTGCATCTTCGTTAAATGAACCAGATTTAAAGGTGTACTTAGACAAACCATATGAATCCCATACTTTATAATATTGTTTGTTGAAATAAACCTGTCCGTTTTTCCATTCCGCTGCGCCGGTGTTGAATGGAATCCAACCAAGTGATTTGTGCTATCCTGATGATTTTCTCCATGACAATTTTGCTTTTTTGAATTGAATTCGTCTTGTTACGTATTCTTTGGTCACTAACTGAATGGTCTGCGAATGTAAACCAAGTAATTTAGATGCGCCAGTGGTATATTCATGAATGTCATAAGTGGAAAGGAATTTGCCTTTTTCTTTAATTGATCTGTTCGATAACTGATTAACGTAGTTCCAGACAAAATTAACTGATTTTGCTTGTTTTTCAAGATCAGGTATGTGTTTGTCTTTAACTCGAACTTTTAACGTCTTAGTTGCCATTAAGTGTCTCTTGTTTGTGTATTTAAAGATTATATTGTATTTAGTCAAATTGTCAAGTGTTTTTTGTGTTTTTGGTAAAATTTGTCTTGATTTATTGGTTTGATAGTGGACATTAATATCCGCCTTATATCCCCGCCCTAAAGAGACGGGGTTTTACGGCGGATACGATAATTACTAAATACAAACACTATGTCAAGAACATAATTGTATATATTTTTTACATTAAGGAATTTTTTATGAAAATCAACGACATATTACAAGAAGGTCTTAGTAGAATACTTTATCATTACACCGGATACACATCTGCCATTGAAATATTAAAATCTGGTAAATTTTTATTAACATCTGCACTAGGAACTGAAGCTGACCGTTCCATTAACAATAACAAAATTTTTTACCTTAGTACAACTCGGACTATCGTAGGGAGATATCATACAAATTCGCCATATGGTGTACTATTCCAACTAAATGGCCAATGTTATAACTCAAAAGTATCAGGAATTCCAGTCGATTATTGGGGTGATAGAAAACCAGAGTATTCAAAAAATGGATCAAATCAATCCGAGGCAGAAGATAGAATAGTATCAAATCATAACGAATTACCGATTGGCAAAGGCATAGAATGCATTCATATATTTTTCGATTTAAACCAAAAAACACCAAATACTGAAATATACAAAGCCAGAATACAACAAATAGCAACTTTGGCAAACGAAAGAAATATCCCATTAAAAATATATACAAATAAAAAAGATATTAAATTTTTAAAAAATCCATTGAACGACATAACAGAATTGTTTCCATCTAACAACAATTCTGACGAACGACAAGCGAATGGAAACACTTTCCATTATAACAGAATACCATCGTTGCTTGATAATATTTTTTCATTGATTGTCAAGAAGTCGGCAGATGAATTAACCGATGATGAAAAAAAACTATTACGTAGAATTGACACGTATGGCGTAGATGATTTTGTAAGAGTATTAAGCGCAGATATGCATAACTCAAAATCCCCTGTATCGCATAATTATGTTTCTAATGTCAGACTTTCAAAAGAATTAAAAAAATTAAATATTCACTCGTTGTCTGATTTTAAAAAATACATACCAACGATAATGAATAAATGGAAAAAGATTTTTAATCGCTAAATATAAGTGTTCTATTATAGAAACTTATGGTGTTCCCCAACATCGTATCGATATAGAACATCGACTATACCAAATTAAGGAGAAATAAAATGGGACGTCCTCTAAAAAGAAAGAATTTTAAATTAGTTAGCACAGGAAACGCAAGCACAGGCACTATTACTGCAGTATCGGTTTCACATGGCGGTTCGCATTATAGTAGCGGAATAACAGTTACCGTATCAGCACCAACTGCAAATGGCAACGTTGTTAGCGCAACCGTGGAACCAGTTGTTGTCCAAGGTGTTATTGAGTCTATTGCGGTTACTAACGGCGGAATTGGCTACTTAACAGCACCAACATACACTATCAACTTACCAGCAGCTGTGGGCGTGTCCGCAACTGGCACAGAAGCAGAATCGACGTTAACGGTTGGTAATGTATCTGGAATTTTCGTCGGCATGACTGTAAAAGATAATACCGGAGATAATGCAGAAATTCCAGCAAACACCGTTGTGACAGCTATTTCTGGAACTGCAATTTCTATTTCAAATCCATTGACATCATCTGTTAACGGAACTGTTACTTTTAGCGATGCAGGTTCTGGGTTTGTTGCTGGTAGCACTACAATTTCCAACACAACTGCAAATAGAGTTTCCATTCAAACGTCAATTGCTGCATCTGGTAATACAATTTTATCACAAGTTGGATCAAGACGCTATCGCATTCTTGCACAAAACGGCACAGTAAGCAATTGCCGGTTGGTTGCTTCTGCAAGCCCAACAGCCGAGCAATGCTCGTTAGTTGCTTTTGATTCAGCAGGAAATTCATATTGGGTTACAAAGTGGCTATCAAATAAAGTAACTATTATGCCAAATGCATTAGCAGCTGGTCAAACTTCATTTCAGTTTGGATCTGTTGGCCATGATGCAACTGCGCGTTGGTCATATGGTTCTGCCGTTGCCAATGTATCTGTTAGATTAGCAACTGAAGCGTAATTTAGTTTACTAAATAAAAGGATGGACTTGACCATCCTTTTATAACATAGGAATATTAAGATGCCAGCACAGCATATCAAAAAACTATCAGCGCCATATTTTATTTTGTCGGCAAACTCGTCATTGCCTACCATGATGACCATCGGTAGTCAAACGAACGATAATAGCCAACTAACGGTATATGGAAATTTAATAGTCACTGGGTCGCATACCAGTATCAATACCACAAACACAACCGTGACAGACAACGTATTGACATTAAACGCTGGAGAAAGTGGTGCAGGAGTAACTCTTAATACTTCTGGAATTATAGTTGATCGCGGACAACTAGCAAATGTATCCATACTATGGAACGAAAGTAATAAAATGTGGGAACTAACAAACGATGGTTCCAACTTTTTCGCAGTAGCATATGTGCCAGTTGGTACACACGCTATGACAAAATTAGAAGATGATCCAAACCCAACGTTGGGTGGAAATTTAAACGTCAACGGGCATTATATTTATTCACCATCAGGAACAAATGTTTTAATTTCTGGCGGAGTTTATACCGAATTAACAACTGGCTTGCAAATAGACTATTCTGCACCTCCATCAAGTTCGGTAGCAAACGCAGTTGTTGTGAATTCGAATGTTCCAGGGCAAGGACAAACAGGATTATATGTTACTAACGCATTGGTTAGTAACCAAGAATTAGTAACAACAAATAGAGCAATAGTATATTCTATTATTTTTTAAGGAAAAAACATGGCATTAGCTAATTATGCATTAACCACAACACCGTCTATTATATACCAAAGCACTGGAAATTCTGTAGTAAGTGTTATGTATTTTTGCAACACAACAGCATCGGCTATAGGCATTAGCTTATTTTTAGTTCCTTCTGGTGGCGTTGCAGCAACCACAACTAACATGGCTTACGACAATGTAATCATAGCTGCAGGAGATACATTTGTCATTGACACTGAAAAATTGATATTGAGCAATGGTGACATGATTGCCGGATCAGCAACCGCTACTGGAATTTTAGTGTCGTGGAGTTATATAGATTATTAAGGATTGAATGATGGGACGAATGGTTAAAAATTATGAGCTAAAATCGAGAAGTTATACCGTGAGGTTGCCTTTGAGTAACAATTCCATAGAGTCGTCACAAAATCCAGTGGAAGGACAAATTCGGTATAACACTTCTGTAACAGATTTAGAAGTTTATTATAATAATACATGGAACAGTGTTTCAAAAGTAGGAAGAGTTTCAATAATAAAAGATGAGTTTTTGGCAAACGGGATCACGTCTGCGTTTTCTTTAACAAACCAGTACATGTCTGGTCAAGAAGCATCTGTTATTGTTTTTGTCAATGGCGTATACCAATATCCAGTAAATTCCTATACATTCGCTGCGTCTATGAGCAATACATTAACGTTTACGACTGTTCCAGATAACAATTCTGCTATTATAGTTCTTGAAAACTTCAATAGCACATTAGCACAATAAGTGGAGATATATTTTGGTTAATAAAATAAATGGTATATCATTAAATTCTAACTTAGATAGACAGGGTGAAGATTTACAGTTTTCATCAAATGGGGCACCATTATTATCTTTGAACTTTTCAGGACAAAAAATAGCAGTAAACGCAAATGCTGATTTACAAAGTGCAAATTTTTCGGTTAACGGTAATGCATATATTGGAAATTTAACGTTTGCAAACTCAACCATTAGTTCAGCGACAAATATTAACTTTTCACCTGCTGGAGTTGTCAATTTAGGCCAAATCGCAAATGTAAAAATAAGCGGTGGGCAATCAAATGGTATAATGGTAACTGATGGAAATGGAAACATTTCTTGGACTTCAGCGGCATCATTAGCCACGCAAATTGGAATAAACGGTATGCAAATTCCATTAGGTACTCCATCTGATGGTAGCTTAGTTCAAAATTCATCATACAAATATTGGTCTTCTGGAACAACTGTAACCGATGCTTTGGATACAATGAACCAAGTTATGAGAAACATTTACCAAGGCACTTATGTTGGTGATGTTAGTTTTACGGCTAATATCAGTCAAGGTTCGAGTCCACTTGCAGTGCAATTTACGCCTACTGTTTTTGGAAACGCCAACGCATACTTTTGGGACTTTGGAGATGGTTCTACTAGTACATTACAAAATCCAACTCATGTTTACGCAAACGTAAATGGCGGAACATACACGGTTTATGTAAAAGCGTTCAATAACAACGGAACGAATGCTGGTATAGGTCAACATGGCAATTTAATAGCCGGATATAGTCAGGGTGCGTATGCAGACACTACTATAAATAATTATATAACACTTTTTACACCATTGCCAAATCTTTCTTATACAGTCTCGCCTACTATTTTGAATACAAATTCAAACACCAGTTTACAAAACTCAAGTATGTATGCGTCTAGTTATGTTATTTATTGGGGCGATGGCACAAACAATGTTATATCGAACAACTCTGTACCAGGTGGTGCAGGAGGCAGTGCAATTTCCCATACATATACAAATGTTACAGGAGACACCGAATATAATTTATATATTTCTGGATATAGTCCAACATCAAGCATGACTGGAAACACGGTGAATAGTTATACTACACCCATATATGTATACTCTCCACAAACACCAATCTTGCAAGCAAATTCTACAATATTGAACAACTTACAAGGCAACGCAATAACAATTAATAACGGATACCCCGTATCTTTTTATAATTTAACAGCAACTTCTCCTGGAAAAACAAGCACATTCACAAACAATAAATTTGAATATATATTTGGGGATGGAAACGTTGCCAATGTAAACATAGGTTCAGGAAGCCAAGGCGATATTGGTGTTCCACTATCATATACATATAGACTGGCAAATGCACAAGTTCAACAAAGTTTTGTGGCAAATCTAATAATCTATACGGGAAGTACTCTTAGTCCGTTTATTTCATCACCAGTTACAGTAACAGTAAGACCACAACCAACATCTACCTTTTCTGCACAAGCAGTTGCCGTGTCGGATAGAACTGGAGATACCGCAACTACTGGGTATTTATTTACCGATTTAAATGGTGTCAACCGAGCAAATATACAGTTTATAAACAATTCGATAAATGCAAACACATATACTTGGAATTTTGGTGATGGAACTTCATCTGGTGCATTAACATCTGGTGCAGGTACACCAAACGGAGGAACATTATATCACGTTTATACAACAGCAAGTACTGACACCGTGTCGTTATTGGCATATGGTGCTAACAGCTTAAACGCAAACGATAACACGTCAACACAACAAATAACAATATACAATCCGCCAGCTGCACCAACACCAAATGTACAAAGTGTATCAATGTTGGTTACAAGCAATGGAACGATTCCTTTATTAGCATATAACTTTGTAAACAATTCTGGCAATGCTTCCATTAGCGCAGGTTCGAACATATCTAGAGTTACGACAGCAGCAAACGTAGCAACTAATGGATTTACAGATATATATGGTTCTGGTGTAGGTAATTTGAATCTTATATACAACGGAACAATCGATTCAACCGTTACTTTTAGTAATACGAATTCATCTGGTATTTACGGCAATTTAATAATTTCAAACGATGTTGATATCCATACGATTCAACCAACGATATATCCTAGCAATTTTTACAGAGTGTTTAGCGGTCATGTATCAAAACCATCATCATCAATTCCAATTGGAGTTAATGAATTTTATTTAAATCATTCCATTTTGGGAAATAGTGCACCAACTATATATGTCAAAGACGAATTAACTAGTGCACCAACTGTAAATATATCAGCATCGACAATGACGGTTTATTCACAAGGTACGTACACATATCAATCAGGTATACCATACTTTGGTACTAACGGTCAAGTTGCTATTTCAAATATAAGTGTTACAAATTGGATAGGCCAAGCATATATTGGTGTTACATCGCCAATGACTATTTCTTCTCCGGTTATAACAACTCAATATGAAACTTACGCTCAACTACAAGGAAATGTAACATATTTAACAAACGGAATACCAAATGCAGAAATAGGAAACACAGTTCCTTATACATTCGGAAACATCATAGTCAATATCAATGGACAATCTTCCGGAGTTGGGCAAATAAGTGCAAACTTACAAAATGTAAATGGAACAAGCCAAACAGTAACATTCCCAACTTCTATAAATTATATGCCACAAATTTATGGGTTCAATGAACTTATGATTCCAGTTTCTGTCAATTTAGGAGCAGTCGTTGGATCTCCAGCAATCAATTCTGGCAACGCAATGAGAATAGTTTTAGAATCTGGTCCGAACCCGACATTTGCAGCAAATGTAAATTACATGTCGGCCTATCCTTTTGTTGGTGCAATAAATATCGCAGGAACGGATGAAGCTGTGGTTTCTAACGGAGTTTTGTCTTACAATGTAACGAATTTCTCTGTGTATTTGCCTCCGGGACCAAATTTAAGCACAAGGTCTGGCGCGCAATATTTTAGATTTGCTTTTCAGCGAACAACAGTTTCCAATTTTTCAATTACATATACTGGAAAAATATCAGGCATGTATATAGCAGCACCAGGAACTACCATAGACAATACTAGCACGTTGAATGGTTGGTTGGATTGCTCTGCAGTGTATGCTGGATCGGGAGTCCCTGGCGCAAATACAACCAGCGGTGGCAATGGATCAAATGGATGTGCAAAAACGTCTGGTGACGTAATCCCAATTGGAACAATTATAACAAATGGGACATATACGATGACGCTAGGATCTGAAAACTCAAGCAACGCATATGCAAATCAATTGCTTGTTTGTATAGTATTCGGTGCTACCGATTATATAAACTCGATAAGTATCAGTTAAAAGGGAACATGAACAATGACTATTAGTTTAGAACAACAAGTTGATTTATTATGGAAAAAAGTAGCATATGATGTGTCAAAGACTGATATTTCTGCTGTAAAAGGAGCAACAAACGAAAGTATCCCAAGCCCACCCTTTATACCAGGAGATATGATCTGGAATGACTCGCACTTAATACCTAATGTGATTCCTCCATTAAGTACGACCATTGTTGGAATAAACATCGTTAATTGTACTATGGATACAACAGCAACACAATACGTAACATGGAAAACAAATTTAACAGATTGGATTCCAACCCCATATGGATCAACATATCAAATAAAAGTGTTTGCTGCACCAATAGGAACAACTGCTGCCAATTTATTTTCAGTAGGGACACAACTATATGCAGCAGGTAGCGGACATGATGATGAATGGTATTTTGATTATCAAAGTGGAGTTTTGAATTTTATAGGAAACAATTTACCGTATGGTATTAATTTTTCAACATCTTCGATTTGGGTAAATGGAGCAACCTATAATGGTGGGAAAGGCTTATCGGTTATTTCTAATTTGTCACTTGGCGATTTTTCAATATCATCAAACGTTATTGCATCAACTTCAGATATCGTACTACAGGCTAACGGAAATATAAACTCTAGCGGATCGCAAATAACAAACGTTGGCTATCCTACAACACCAAACTCAGCCGTGACTCTAAGTTATTTAAATTCAACTATTGCTGGAATAAGCGGAAACGCAATAACACAAGGCAATACTTCGATATCAGTCAACGGCAATGTTGGTGTTGTTACTATGTTTGGTTCAAATGTTGCTGTGTTTTCAAATTCTGGAGCAACGTTTGGAAATTTAACTATTTCCGGAAATGTATTATCGTCGGCAAATGATATAATTCTAACACCTAGCACAGTAAATATAGTTGATATAAACTCAACAACTGCGCTTGGTCTTCCAGTTGGAACTTCAACTCAACGACCAGTATCCGCGTCTGTTGGTTACTTGCGTTACAACTCATCGATATCACAAGTAGAAGTGTTTGATGGTACACAATGGGTAAGTTTGCAAGCGCAGTTATCTTATCAAGTTTTTAACGGCGATGGTACCAATGTTACCTATTCATTAATGCAATCCACTTCGGCATATAGTATTATTGTTTCTATAAATGGGGTCATTCAATCACCAAATGTTGCATATACTGTTTCTGGTGCAAATATAACGTTTAGTAGTGTTCCTTTGACAACCGACCAAATAGATGTAAGATATCTGACCACTTCGGTTGGACCAGCAACCGATTTGCCATATCAGATATACATAAACCCAAATCCTGTTATCGTTGGTACTACATCGACGACAATAGATTCTTTCACTACCACTTCTGTTGCAACCGCAAAATATATGATAACTGCAGAAACAACTGACGGTAATGTTCACTCTACGGAATTGTTGTTGATTCAAAATGGAATAACTGCGGTTTATACTGCGTTTGCGGTATTAAGCACATCTTCATTCCCGTTAACTTTTTCCGCAACTATTGCAAATAATATTTGTTCTTTAAGTTCAGTATCAAGTTTACCTTCGACCACTGTTAAATTTCAGGCTTTCTACACAGTTAAATAATATTTAAAATAATCTCCCTAAATACGATATCTAGGGAGATTTCTTCAAATGAAAATTAGTGAAATATTATTGGAATACGACAGAAGTGTTACAGAAAGAAATTATAGTGACAAAATCTACTCACGTGCATTAAAAGATCAGTTCTTACCTATAGAAATCAAATCCCATTTAAAAGACAAAGCTCAAACAGTTCAAGCCATATTACAATACATCGAAAATAAAGATCCAACGGTTCACAATTCATATGTTGAATGGCTAACACGTCTGTATATCAATGACAAAATACGTCTTGAAGATATAAATACTGATTTGTTACGAGTTTACGATGCAGCTAAAAAACAAAAACGAGTACCACGCGAATATTCCGATATTGGAAAAATCAAATCAGCTGCCGATTTTGTTAGTATTTTGGAAAAATTAGATTTAGAAAAAATATTATTACAGATTGGAGATAACGCATTGTATCTACGTATGAATAATTATTTTAGATTCAAAGAAATTGATCGATCAGATGATCAATTAGACAAAGGCGATTATAAAATATTACTAGATAACTCAGTTGTTAGAATTATTGCCCCATTTGATGAACGCGCTGCTATTTATTTTGGACAAGACGCTAGATGGTGTACTGCTAGAGATGATGAAGATAATGCGTTTTCTTACTATAATTCAAAAGGGAAATTGTATATTTTAATACCAAAGCAACCAAAATACATGGGAGAGAAATATCAATTGCATTTTGAAAGTGATCAGTTTATGGATGAAAACGATGATCCTGTTAAATTGAGTTTTATTTTGGGTCGGTTTGGTGATAATATTTTAGATGTAATACCAAATGGACTTTTTTATGTGTTGTTTAATGCATGCAAAAACGGACATATAGATTTAGTCAAAAAGATGTTAAGTATTGGAGCAGATGTTAATGTTAAAGATAATTATAGAAACACTCCTTTGCATTATGCATCTAGATATGGACGCACAGAAATAGTCAAACTATTACTTGAACATGGTGCAGAGGTTAATACTAAAGATAAGTATGGGTGGACTGCTTTGTATTGTGCATCTAGAAAAGGACACACAGAAATAGTTAACCTACTAAAACAATATGGAGCAACAGAATACCAATGATTATGAAAAATCACCATTCTAGTGTTGGTGATTTTTCTACGACTTTTACAGTAACTCGTGTCACTACCGTTTGTGCTTGGCCTTTATATTCTGAAAATTCCTTGATTGTGGCTTTGAACCGTAAAGTAGTCCCAACATCATAATTAAAACTTGTGCTTTTGACAACCAAACATTCACGATTTTTTGTAACTAACGTACTAATTGTATATAACCCAAAGTCTGAATTAAAATGCGCTGTGTTAATAACTGTGGCAACAAACTCACATCTAAGTCCAATTTCACCAGATATATATTTTTCTTCATGTGGCAACCAATTCAGTAAATGTGTATGATTGGTCAATATTGCCATTTTTAAATACTCAACAATCGATGTATCTGGTGAGTTATCGTCTTTGTTAAAAGACATAACCCATTTAACATACATGGGCGGCAAAGCAATAATACGACAATTGCGATATTTACCAAATGGAACAAGACCGTTATCGATCATTTCTTTTGCTTCTTTGATGCGCGTTTTAATAAACTCAGCACGTGCGCGTTCTTGTTCGGCAATTGCTTCTTGGTTCTTTCTTTCGATCTTTTCAAGTTCTTCTTTTGTTTGTTTTTCTTTTCTTGTAATTTGGTTTAATTCTTTTGAAGGTTCTTTTTCGGAAAAAGGAATAAGCATATTTTCTGCGTATTCTTTTGCTTTTCTTACAGCTTCTTCTAAGTTCGTGCTTAAGTTTTTCAAATAATAGCTTTTGTAAACAACACGGTTTCCATAATAATCACTGACGATTATTTTCTCAAGTGAGCGCAATGTGTACATTTTGTTTTCGCAACCAGTTGAAACATATACATATAGCGTTTCCATGATATTCACCTTGGGTTCGTTTAAGTGAAACCATTATACCAAGTTAACTCGGATTTGTAAATAGAAAAAAATAAAATTAAGCGTTAAATATTGCACCATGATCAATAAGTATTTTTGCCATTTCTAAATATCCACCTCTACATGCTTCATGTAAAGATGTTTTTTCATACTCGTCTTTGAAATTAATATCTACACCATATTCCAAAAACAACTTAACAATGTCAATACGACCAAAATAAGATGCCCAAATCAAAGGAGAATTGCCATATACATTAGATATATTCACAAAATCTCCGGATTTTAGAAGTTTGCAAATTTCGCTTGTGTTGTTTTCTACAATGTAGTTAAAAATTTTGTTAAACAATTCAACATCTGCAGTTTCGTTAGGCATCGAGCTTTGCTCCGTGGTCAAGTAATAATTTAACTATTTCTGTGTGTCTATTACTA
>JAEHJW020004344.1_pt1 | contig 11577 bp, 11 predicted proteins | sample 9271431 | NCBI WGS metagenome assembly JAEHJW02
ATAAATTTATAGGGGTCTTGTAATTATATAATTGAATATCATGCTTAATATGATTAAAGATCCAGAAAAGGAAAAACAGCACATGGCTGCTGTTAAGGCCTGGCAGACAATAAGGATTAAGCGCATTGAGAAAATCAAATCAGAAAATGAATCAATAGATGACTATAACTTCTCCAGAGATTTAAGAAACGTTGCCTATGGAGCATATAAGATAAATCCTCCACTAATAAAACCCTCAAAATTAACCTATGTGGAAAAGGGAGGTGTTGGAAAGGAATTATCAGATGGATGGGCATTGAATTACGCAGTAGGATGCACGCATGCATGCAGGTTCTGCTATGTAGATTCCATACATAAGAGGTATAATTCCAGGAGAATAGGAAGCGGTGTTAATAGATCATGGGGTGATTACTTTTACACGCCGGATAATATAGATTATGCAATAGAGAAGACAAACTGGTCTAAATGGTCGGCAGTTGAGGTTATGCTATCTTCCATGCATGATCCTTACCTGCCGCAGCTATACAGGACAACCAGGAAAATAGTAACAAATGCCCTGGAGAACGGTGTTAAACTATGCGTCCAGACCAGGTCTCCCCTGGTAAAAAAAGACTTCGATATATATGAGAAATATAGAGACCAGGTAAGGATACAGGTATCTGTATTTACAATGAATAGAGACTTGGCTAGATTAATAGAGCCAAGGGTTTCACCCCCGGAGGAAAGAATAAATATAATCAGAGATGCAAAAAGATTAGGCTTAAAGGCCGGAATTATCATTGCACCTGTAATGCCGCCTCTTAAGATCAGGCCTGATGTTATAAATGACATGGAGAAGATAATAAAGTCCATTTCAGATATAAAGCCTGATTTCATATACGGGGAAACTATACATGCCAGGGGTTCTAATATAAAGGAAATTGAATCACTGCTAGGAGAGCAGCTGTATCTTAACGGATTTGACAGGCCTGTTGAAAAACACTTCTATTCACTGCTGAAAAAATACGGCCTGGGTGGAATCTGGTGGAGGGAGCATAGATATAATTAAGACATATCACCGTTTTCGTCATCATTAAACCTCTCAAGTGAATCGTCTTTTTCTATGTTGTGTTTGATAAAACTCATAATTTTGTTTCCATCCAGCCTGCTTATTTTCTCATTGAAGGTATCTATAATTCTAAAAAATGGTGGTTTCACACCGTTGCCATAAGTAGAAGTGAAAAGCATATAGTAATGATGGCCATTAAATGTCTTATAAATTTTGGTGCTCACCGGCTTCTTCTTTCCAGTTTCCTCTACTATCTTGTTAGCATAATAATCAGAAATTTGTTCGTCGTTGGATACCTTACTTAGATCGGTTTTCCATTTATCATCTCCAAAGAAGCTATCCAACTTATCAGTATCCCAATTTTGGCTATAATACTGCTTCACAGCCCTATATATCTCCTCTGCTGCAACATTGATCATTAAATCACATCCAATGTTGGATAATTTTCTTATGGTATCGAACTTTATTTCCATTGCATATGGATCTATAAATATCAAGGAATGGGCTCCTGACTTTGAGATTTCTGGTAGAATTTTATCAATTTCGACGTTTGAGTCTCCCATAAAAAAATGAGAATCTCCATCCGGTACCAGAGTTTTTAGCTGTGTTATATTATCGTTATCGTTGTCAAAAAAATAATATCTATTAAAATTCTCAGGTATACCATACTTAACTATCAAAGGAGAACCCATATAATTATTTTCAAGATCCTTCAATTCTATAATCCCAGATCCTGCAAATAGATCTACATAACACAATTCATTAATCCATGATTTGTTCTTCAAAATTTTTATATAATTTGGAGCATAATAAGCCAGCAGCAATTCTTTTATAACTGTCCATGCACCGGGCCTGAATGTAGATACATAAACATTTCCTGAATTTATCTTTTTATACATATCATTATCAATGGTAATCAAATTTATCCTTTTTTTAAGCCATTCATATTCATCCATATATAAAGTATAGTCACAAATATTTAAAAATCTATCGTTTAACTCTAAAATAGTTTTATATTCTTTTAAACAATAGCTTGCATAATGGTGGATGAAAGAACCCTGGTTGCAGACGTTAAAAGTTATATTGATAAACTACCAAATTTTACAGCTGAGGTTGAGCAGCATACAGATAATTTGAGAATGGATTTGTCAGTGTATTATGATAATAAATTACTATTTAACGCTGAATTTAAAAGACCAACAACTATTGAGGGGAGATCACCGAGGAATATAGATGTTGTTAGAGATGCCTTTTTTAAGGCAAATAACAATAATCCACCAAGCAGGTTTTTTGCAACATCCAATTTTAATGAAACAATTATATGGGATAATTCAGATAATACAAAGCCATTGATCTCAAGAGACGTTTATACCATTAATCTGGATAATAAAATAAAAAAGGATGATGATTTCAATAAAAATGAGATAAAAACTGAGCTTGAAAGTAAAATGCAGGCCCTTGCTGAATATATTAGAGACCTTTATATTGGTACAAAAAAAGCATATTACAAACCTCTTGGCGATAGCTTTATACTGGGTTTAAATGACCATTTAAATACAGCAGTGGATGTTGTAAAAAGATGTGTTCCGGAAAACATATTAAGGAAATGGTGGGATGAGCAGGGATATGAGCCAAAGGTAACATTTTGTGATGAAGACAAAGAGAAAATATCTAAATATAGCTTATATGTATTTGCAAACAAAATTGTATTCTATTATGTTTTAAAAAGGTCATTTAATAGCATAGGTGATATAAAAATTAATGATAATGAGAATATAAAAGATTTAGAAAATGAGATAAATAACGATTTTGAAAATGCTAAAAAAATATCCGGTGATTATGAAACAGTATTTGAAAACAATGACGCAGATAGGATTCTGTTCATAAAAGATGAGGAATCATACCCAATATTGTTATTGATTAAATTTTTAAAGGTATATGATTTTACTAAACTATCACAGGAACTTCTAGGAAATATATATGATAGGTTAATAAGCCCTGATGAAAGGCATGCAAATGGCCAGTATTATACACCTATACCAGTTGTGGATTTAATAAATGCATTAACTATAAAAAATAAAGATTCTAGAGTAATGGATCCTGCCTGTGGTTCTGGAACATTTTTAACCAGGGCATTTGATTTAAAGCTAAAATTGTATAACAAAGATAACAAGGAAATTAGGGAAAACATAATGAAGGAGCTATTTGGATGCGATATTTCAGCTTATCCGGCACATCTGGCGACAATTGCCCTGGCATCAAAATTATTAATGTATAATCCTGATGTTTATCCAAATATAATTAGGGATGATTTTTTAAATCTTAAAACAAGCAATGTAATACCAAAATTAAGAACTGAATTTGAAGAGAAAAAAGATATATTAACAACAGATTTAAGTGGAAATAAAAAAATTGTTTCTTTTAAGCCAATAGATGCATTTGTAGGTAATCTACCATATATAAGGGATGAGGATTTACAGAATAAAGATGCTGAGAGAGAAAAGGTAGAGAAATTCCTTAAGGAAAATGGCTTTACAGAAGCCATAAACGAAAATGATGAATATCTTTATATGCCTGATAAGGGAGCCGATTTTTACTTATATTTCTGGTACTATATACTGCCATTTCTAAAAGAAGGCTCTATGATAGGATTCTTGACATCTGATACATGGATGAATGTTGAATATGGTGATGGATTTAAGAAATTTATTAATAAGTATTTTAAGATAAAATATATAATAGATTCATCAGTTGAGAGATGGTTCGAGGATGCTTTAGTAAATACAGTAATAACTGTATTGGAACGAACTAACAGTAGGACAGAAAGAGAAGATAATGAGATTAAATTTGTAAGGATCAATAGGAAGATCTCAGAAATTATCAGAGATCTCGATGATGCAATACATATAGCAGAGACCATTGAGAAAGATGAAAAAGTAGATGGTATAAATATTATAAGAAAAATTAGGCAAGGTAGTATAGACTTCAATGACACAATGAAAGGTAAACTGTTCCCATATTTGAGGGGCCCTGAAGAGTTCTTAGAAATTGTGAATAACAAGAATATGATCCCAATAAATAAAATAATGAATGTTAACAGGGGGTTTACAACAGGAGCAAATCAATTCTTCTATGTAATCGATGTTACTAATGAGTACAGCGATGAACAATTAAAAGAGTTTTTTGGACTGCGCAGGGGAGAGAGAAATAAGATAATGGTAATAAAGGATGGCATGGGCACCGTTCATTTGATCGAAGCGGAATACCTAAAGCCGATATTGAAAGGCCCCAAGGAATTCACACAGCCAGGGAAACTTATCTTCAATGATCCAACAAAGAAGTATGTAGTTCTCATAGAGGAGGAAGACAGGAAGAAAATCAAGAAACATGCCCTCGAGTACATAGGGTACGGCGAAAAGAATCCCACAGGAGAGCCCTATTCAGAGAGGTCTACATGCAAGGGCAGAAAACCTTGGTGGAAGCTCTCACCGGTGGTTCAGCCGGATATTGCTATAACGATGTATTTTTCCTCCAATTTTATATTCCCCAAGACAACTTTTCTGTTAGATCACACGCTTTACTTCGGGAAGATACGGGAGGAATACTCTGATGACATTTTGGCCGTGTATTTGTTCCTAAACTCATCCCTAAGCTACCTATATGCGGATCTGTATGGAAGGAACTACGGCGGCGGTGCGGTAGGATTTATGGTCTACGAGGTACAGAAACTGCCTGTACCGAGACCGGAGACAATGAGACCATACTATCATGAACTAGAAAGCATAATCCACAGGATGGAAAAAAGAAAGATAGGGTCAGTATTTGATGAGATATGGGATATAAGAGGAAGCTTCAGCCTTAATTCAGTTAAGCAGGATAGGCTAGAGCTCGATCGCACCATATTAAAAGCACTAGGTTTTGAGAATCCTGACAAGTTTCTGGAATCCTATTATGTAGAGGTTGTTAAAATTGTAAAAGAAAGATTGGATAAGGCCAAAAGTTTAAAGAATAATAAAAATACAAAGAGAACATCCCTTAATACCGTGGCAGGTGAAATTATAAAAAATATTAATGTAAAAAATTTTCCTGAAGATTATATCTCAAACATTACTGGAAACGAGAAAATAAGTAAGGGAAACAAAATATTTTCTGGCAATGACTTAAATGGATATTTTGTATCCATAGACGGAAAGAAGTATCATCATGAAAATAAAAGTGAAAATAAATATGTTTATTACTGTGCTCTTCGTGGAATAGATGATGTTCCAATTCCAGATAATATAGATAATGTTTTAAAGGACTTTGAAAGTGATTTACAAGAATGGAAAGATAAATTGAGTGGAGAAATAAATAGTATAACAAGCAATGATGCGTATAGAGAAAAACTTTGGAATTTATGTGCAAATAAATTGAATTATGATATATTAATTAAATAGTCATTATACTCAATAAAGTATATTTTTATTTATTTCAGTTTTAATTCTCACAATTACAGTATATTGCATCCAGATCAATAAAGGAAATAAATTTGCTGCTAAAAAATCTTACCATGAATTTTGTTGGATAAACTAAAAAGAAAGTTTTAATAGGGTTACAATATTAAAGTTTATGTATCCTAAAAATATAACAGATGTTTTGAAGCAACAACCAACAAATGTAAAAATAAATTTAATTAGAGCATTGTTGAATGCAGAAAGTAATCGGAGAACTGGTGAGAAGACAGAAGACATAATAAATAGATTGGATAAACTTGAAAAACAGCTTAACGAGGAAATCAACAACCAAATTGATGACATATTAGATATTTTATTAGACAATTTGTCGGAATAAATCACAAATATAAGCAGTGTAATTATGGAAGTTATTTTAATTTCAATAGTTTGATTTTATTATCCTTTTCTTTATCGTTCATTATCTGATTTTTTATTACTGCTATTCACTCCAGCTTCCCCCCGCAATTCATACAGAATTTTGCCTTTTCTGGATTTTTATAGCCACATTCAATGCATTGGTATGCTCTACTATTTGTGCTATAATTTTTTTGATTTCGCTGTTCATTGTTTTGCTTTAATATATTGTCTACCTTTTTTAATTGTTCAGCAACCTGTCTTCCCAATGGGGTTAACTTTGTCAGAATGACCTTGCGGCCATGTATTGTAGTTTCGGATTCAATAAGCCCTGCGTCAATAAGATCATGCAGACTTCTGCTAAGGGAATCAGAGGAGCTCATAATTTCCAGTAAATCAGTTTTTTTAATTTCACCTCTTTCAAGCAGGAACAAGAGAATTTTATTTCCATGTCTGATATCCAGTGGATCTACCATTTCCATATATGGTATAAACGCTTTAAATATAAATTATTGGTTTTACTTTATATCATGCTTATTATCTAGCCAAATGACCAATAGTAATTTATATAACTACCTGATATATTTACATCAGGTAATCATATTATGGAATCATTATTAAATGAATATTATAAGCCTATTCTGAAATGGGCAGGAGGGAAAAGGCAGCTTCTTCCCGTTCTTCTTAAGAACATTCCAGATAAATTCAATACATACTATGAGCCATTTATAGGTGGTGCAGCCATGCTTATATCCCTGTATTCATTAAATAAGATTAATAATGCTGTAATTTCAGATACAAACACAGATCTGTATAATTTATACAGAACCATCAGGGAAGAACCACAGGAATTGATAGATGAATTGAATAATCTAAAATTCAGAAACAGCAGGGATGATTACTATAGGGCAAGATCATTATTCAACTCTACTGAGGATTCAGTAACAAGATCTGCTATTCTCATTTACCTCAACCGCCATGGCTATAACGGTTTATACAGGGTTAACTCTAATAACAAATTCAATGTGCCCTTCGGAAAATACAGCAATCCTGGAATGCCCTCTCCAGAGAACATAATGGCACTTTCTAAGATCCTTCAGTCATGCTCTTTAATGAATTCAGATTTTGAGGCAGCAGTTATGAATGCTGTTAGGGGTGATTTTGTTTATTTTGACCCTCCATACATGCCATTGAGCAAAACATCATACTTCACAGGGTACACACATTCAGGATTCGATGAAAGGGATCAGGAGAGGCTTTCCAGAACATTTAAGGAACTCTCCAGAAAGGGCGTTTATGTAATGGAATCCAATTCAAGCACAGAATTAATAAGGGAACTTTATAAGGATTTCAGCCTAATAGAGGTTGATGCTAGGAGGAATATAAACTCAGTTGGAACTAAAAGGGATGCAGTAAAGGAATTAATAATAACAAACTACGGTGTTTCATAATGCCCGGTGGATCAGGCACAAGAACCGGCACAGGGCAGGAGATAATGATAGAGAGCCTGCTAAAATATAATAACTATGTCTATGAGAAGCAGATATTTATCGGAAACCAGCTATTCAACAACAGGTACAAGGCAGATTTTGTTATAGACAACTCAATTATAGTGAGTTTAAAATGGCAGCAGGTTCCCGGTACAGCAGAGCAGAAGGTGATATATGAGATAGCCTCCCTGATAAAGATAATAAATGAATCCGGTAAATACAATATGGCATACCTGGTAATAGGTGGAAATGGCTTTTCAGCCAATGCAAAGGAATATTTATTCAACCAGAGGTATGCAGATATACTGAAAAATGGCAATCTTGTAAGAAGCATAAGCGTTGAGGATTTCATTGCAAGGTTGAACAACAACAATTTATAAACATATCTTAAATCATCATTATAAAAAATACAAACATTTATTAAATGGTAATTTATATATAATTAATGATAGATATCCCCAAAATCGAAATAGTACCACATGTTACAACATATGTTGGCAATTTAGGTATAAATGAATTTGCTAATGATTTAAATAAAGTTATGAGTTATTCTCCAAGCTGGGATAGGCACTGGCGCAGGTTAACCCCGGTAAAGAATTTCTATAGAGGGGATACAATGGTCTTTTCATACAAATTCAATGATGAGTGGTATGTAGTAGGGGATGGTGTAGTGCTATATGATGGTTTGGAAGAGGATATGAAGCTCTGCAAAATCGCCAAGGAGGATAATGATGAGGAGGGAGTAGATTGGAAAGCATGTTATCACTTTGATAATTTTAGGCTATATCCACAAATGGTTTCGTATAGTAGATTACAAGAAAATTTATCACAATTTAGACCCAATGCGTATAACTACGCAACTATTACCCCGGAAGACTATATGAGGTTACTAGCTCTAACTGTAACCAGCGAAAATGATTAATTACAATAATTAGAATTACGTAAAATTATCATAAATGAGATGCAGAAGGACTATAGGTTTGTATATCACGACCAAACATATTTATTTATATAAATTATAACATTAAAATGCGTCTAGGTTGTGTATCATATTTTGTGTAAATATAAACCCCTTGTTAATAATGAATTGTTCATTAAATAACAGGGGAAAAATACCTCTTCTGAAACCAAGGAGTTAATAAAATATGGTACACGACCGGTTTATAATAAAATTAAAAATCATCCAGATGAAATTGATAATATAACAAAGGACTTATTGCTGAATTTGTTCAATGTTTTTGATAAAACTCGTAGCAGGTTTAATACCAGTAAAATTAAGGATGCAATAGATAAGCGTGATAAATTATTATGTACATTTACGCTATTGATTAAAAAAGATATGGTTATATAATCAATTATGACTTTGAAGTAAGGAATATTGCTGATAATGGCACTGGAATTCACCAGAACGTTAAAATTTCATACTAATTTATATAGACAAATTTAATATTATATACGATGCTAAAATGGAAGAAATTTCTTTCGGATATAAAAGTATGTTTTACCTTTCGGGCATCAGGGAATATATTTGTCTATTTCCCCAACATCTATTATACTTAAGGCATTTCCGACAAATAATAAAGAGGGTGAATCAAAATGAATAGGTTGCAGGAAACTATTCTTTTCCTTGGAGATCTTTTGCCTCTTTTCATTATCGGTTTTGTATTTTCTGTATATCCACTTATCTTAATACAATTAATAATATTCTCGGCTATTTTATGTTTCTCCATATACGGTACATGTTTATGGCTAATTACAATTAAATCAGTGCCAAATAATTATATCCGTGATATAAGGTTCGATGATAGAATAATCGTAGGAATAGAAGAGCGGGGAAGCATTTATACAGTCTACATGGTTACTTATATATCTTTAATACCGCTTCTTTCTGGAACAATTCCTGGCCTTATAGCCTTTGCAATAATAATTATAATAGTTTATTCTCTTTACATAAATACAGATATGCTGTTCTACAATCCAGTCCTTGCCCTTTTAGGCTATAGATTTTATAGAGTTGAAGTTGCAAAACAAGAAGAAGGCCACGAGAGATTCAGAGACGAGATCTATGTTATCACAAAGATTAAATTAACAAAAACCGAAGATATATTAAACAACCAATATAAATTTTATAATCTAATGGGAACTACATATTACATAGATCAGTCTGAGTCCTGAATGCTATAGATTCTCCTTACTCTTTGCTCCATAATGCAACTTTGTGAGCTCACCTGTATAGTAATCCTCACTAATAGCTCTAACAACATGCCACATATTAGAGTTTTTCAGATCCAACTTATTTTGATTATCGAGCTTCACATCAAGGTTGTACTTATTAGCGTAAGCGATTATATCTTCCGCATTGATATTATCTATAGATTGATTTTCATAGACTAGATGTACTTTCCTTGCCTTGCGTTGATCACTTTCTAAGGCATTAATGAACATATCTGGATCAGAAAACAATTTGTTATTTATCTCTGCATTCGACCGGATTTTCTTTAACATTTTTTCATGGTATTTGAATATTAAATCCAAATAGTGCTCATCCAATATAAATGTATAATCCTTGTACGTGATAGCGGAAAAGATGTCTGGTATCTCATAGAGAACCTTTTCTGTAACCTGATCAAATGTTCCGGACTCAGTAATAGTTATCAACTTACCCTTGAGTGATTTTTCCATTAGGTTTTTCTTACTTAAACTACCGAAAGCTGTAAGTTCTCCATGCTTTACGGCAAATTTTAATCCAGGTATATTATTGATTTTGGATTTATTCCAGTCTGTATTATGACTTGATTCAATTATTGAACTTATACTCTTCATATTTGGTATCATATCCACATACGTTATTTCCACCGTACCTTCCGATGGTGCATCAATATTGTTAAAATCTACCACATCGGATGTGTAAATAAGGTCTATTGTACTCTTTAGAGAGTTAGCAAAATACTTTCCAACTTGAGTACTTATATTCGCCGGTAAACATACAGGTCTTTTTTTCGAATCGTAATAAAGCAAGAAATAGTTTATTTCAGAATCACTTATGTTTGGTTTTATCTTGTTAAGTTGATTTTTAAGCTCTTTAATTTTATCATCAGATACCTTCTTCTTGCTGCTATCCTGTTCCTTCTCTTTATCCTCCATTCCTTTTTTTCCATCGTCAGTCATATTTCACCCCTATTCCAGCTTGGCCCCGCATTCCATGCAGAATTTTGCCTTTTCTGGATTGTTATGTTTACATGATAAACATATAACCTTGTTATCGTCTGGTTCGTCTTTTTTAGAATTTACGGGCGGCATCTCATTTAGTTTATTAGCCAGATCTTTCATTGTAGTATTATACTCTAAGATATTCCACCCTCCCAGTAGAATCATTATATTTTGTGCTAATAGGCGCAAGAAGCTGAATACACTAGAAAGGTTCTGAATTGGAAATGATATATTCTGCGGCTCGGTAACTTTACCATCTTTAAAATCCACGTAAAAACCATCTTCCTTGATTTTGTCTAGATCTGATATCCCTGATCCACTCAAATTGGAAAGCGCCTCTTGTAATATTTTCATTGGGTCTACAATTGATTTTGATAAATATTGGCTATAATTACTCGCATATACCTTAATTAATGGTTCCATCTGGGTTTTGTAAGCCGCGAAAAATTGCTGTGACATTTTTACTAAAGATTCGATGAAATTAAGTTTTTCTCGATGGAAATGTTTTGTAAAATCACCGATTTTAAACTCATCTATGGTCTTAATAAAATCAGTTCTCTCTAAATCATCTAAAATCTTGTCTGTATCCACAAATTCAGCTTTAATAGCACTATTTTCAAATTCCGGTGTTTTATATAATACTAAAAATCCTTTTGCGAGTTCTTCTATTGATAACTCAATAAGGGCTGCTCTGGTGGGGAGACTTGTTTTTAATGCATCTTCATAAAGTCTATCTGCATTATCAATGCATTTTTTTACATTTTCAACTGTAGCATATTTAGTACTATCTGAATATTTTTTATTATCGCTCATTCCAGCTTCGCCCCGCAGTGCTTGCAGTAATCGGCATCAAGGTCATTTACAGTCTTGCAGTAAGGGCATACCTTGGTTTTGTATTTGTATTCCATCATCATTTTCTGCACAGCCGGGTACGTCCAGGCCTCTTTGACGTGCCAGCAATCAAAGCTGTGGTCCTCTTCGC
>JAEHJW020009061.1_pt1 | contig 11573 bp, 15 predicted proteins | sample 9271431 | NCBI WGS metagenome assembly JAEHJW02
TCTCTTAAGGAATACAGGTCATCAGAAGGTAGAACAACTTTAGTTCCATACAAAGGTGACATAAATGTAGTCATACAAAACATACTAGGCGGAATCAGAAGCACTTGCACATATGTTGGGGCCTCTACCATAGATGAACTTCACGCTAATGCATCATTCATACGTGTTAATTCGGTCCTAAACAGGTCAATGGAAAAATTTACGGTTGGTATGTAATGAAAATCATAAACTCATTCTCCGGCAAATACAGGTTCCTGTCGAATTTCTATATAACTGCTGACGGCAAGAGCGTAGAGCATTACTATCAAGCGGCTAAGGCTTGCAATATCAGCGACTATTTGCGTATAATGAACGCTGAAACCCCCGGCCAAGCAAAGAGACTGGGGCGTGATATTCAGATTCGCCCCGATTGGGAGCAAATAAAGCTTGTTGTGATGGAACAACTTCTTATCAAGAAGTTCTCCGACTACGAGTTGGCTAGAAAGCTGCTTGAAACTGGAGACGCTGTCCTAATCGAAGGTAATGAATGGGGAGATGTCTACTGGGGAGTGTGCAACGGAATAGGGCGGAATCACCTTGGCCGAATATTAATGAAAATAAGAGACGAATTTTTGGATTTCTCAACCATAATAACATATTAAGGAAACGAAATGACAATGAAGCAGCACGGAAGCTGCGACCCCTCGGAGCGGATGCGTAGCAGAGCGAACAGAGGCACATTTTGATAAATGATGAATGCCGTTGACTTGTTCGCAGACATGATTTATAATCCTGAGAAGCAATTAAAAAAATTAGTAAATAAAAACGTGAAAGTTATAAAGCTGAAAGTTAAACCAAGTCATTATCAATTCCTCAACCGTTCTGCGATTGAGGCGAATATTGCTTGGAATCAACTTAATCACATTTATAACCAACACGTAAAAGAACAAAAATATCTGTCACATTTCGATTTGAATAGAATCTGCACTGGATGGGCTAAAGAGCACTTCAAAGACACCATGCAGATGACTCTAAGTTGTTTGGCGAGAGAGATTGTAACAAGAAGCAAACAAATCAAGAAGCGATTAAGAGATAGAAAGAATTTCGGTTCACATAAAGCCCTTGGATGGATTCCGTTCACAGCAGATTGCTTAAGGAAGAATGGTGACAAGGGATTAAAGTTTAAGGGTCATTCTATTAGAGTCTTTGAATCTTCCAAACTTTCAGAATTTAAAAGTCACAAAGATTGGAAAGACTCTTGTTTCACCCAAGATTCCTGTGGAGATTGGTATTTGTGTTTAGTTGTTGACAAGAACAATGACTATGGTGAAGCCACGAATAATGCTGTAGGAATTGATATAGGTCAAAAAGTTGTTGCCACTTGTAGTAATGGCGAAGTATTAATTTCAGATTTTTATAGGAAACAAGAGAAGAAAATAGCACAATTACAGAAAAGAAGAAAATTCGATCAACTAAGACGTTTGCATCGTAAAATCAAACGTCAACGCGCTCACGCGCTACACACGTTTACAACAAATTTAATCAAAAGGTATAAAGAAATATACATCGGTGATGTATCGTTTAACTTCATGAAAAGCGGAAATGGCGCTAAACGCGCTTATGATAACGCTTCTTCTATGATTAAAACGATGCTTGCTTACAAGGGCCAGCAGGCCATGAGGCATGTCAGAGTCATCAACGAGTCGTACACAACGCAAGCTTGCAGCGCATGTGGGAGCCTTTCTGGTCCCGCAGGGCGGACAGGTCTTGTTGTAAGAGAATGGCAATGCGGAGAGTGTGGTGCTTCGCACGATAGAGACATTAACGCCGCTATCAACATTTGTCATCTCGGGATGAAGCATCATCCTCCGTCTGCGGGAACAAGTCAGATTCGAGCAGGAGTCGTCCAGTCAGGCAATGTGCCGTCAACTGGACATGGATTCAACGACTGCTTGAATCAGGCATGAATGCTGGATCAGCAAAAGTAATAGCGGATTCCATAAGCCCTACTGGCAATCGAATCACCACATTTGAATTGGAGTATCCGCGTTTTATTCATGTCGAGTTCTTAAAAACTCGGAATAGATATGATGCACTTCCAGACAGATATAGATTTGGAAGAACAGTTAAAAGTGGATACAAACAGAACAGGAGAGTTAGATGACAATTAGCGCAAAAATCGTTGCAGATTCGATCAGCCCCACAGGGGTTAGGTTGACGACTTTTGAACTCGAATATCCGAGGTTTATTCATAGCGAGGTACTTACCCATCGCGTGTTTTCACGCAACGCGGCATCCAGTCGTGCTATCCCAGTTAGTCGCGCAATTGAACTAATAAGAGAGAACACTGCCATGCCGGTTCATTGGGGTAAGAACCAGCCCGGAATGAGCGCAAAGGAAGAATGTAATGAAACCTTCCCGGAATACATAATTCTATTGGACGATGACGGGAATCCTCAATTGGACGATAACGGCGAGTACGTATACGTTGAGTATAGTAGAAAGACTCGCGAGGATGTGTGGAATGATGCAAGAGACGCGGCAATACGTTTCGCCTCTATGTTTAACGAAAAGGGCTATCATAAGCAGATAGTCAACCGCCTTCTTGAGCCGTTCACGCACATCAAGGTCGTGCTAACTGCCACCGAACTGGATAACTGGTTCTGGCTAAGAAATCACAAGGACGCTCAGCCAGAAATCGCAGCCCTTGCTCAGAGAATGGCAGAAGCTCTCGATAACGCATCGCACGGTCCTAGGGAGCTTAAACCCGGTCAGTGGCACGTTCCGTATTATGGTGACGGTGCATGGATTCCCGTCTCATATGACGGTAATGGTATAGAAGGTGATTGGCTGGCGTCTGGTGAAGTTATGGTTGACAAGCAAGGCAACACTCTAGCTGATGCGTTGGCTATATCCTCATCATGCTGCGCGCAGGTTTCCTATCGTAGACTTGACGATTCATTGGACAAGGCCAGAGATATATTCCACCGTCTGGTAGAATCAATGCCACCGCACTTCAGCCCATTTGAGCATCAAGCCTCACCTATGGTCAGCGGACTTGGTTTTGAGCAGACTGGCGTAACGCATCTAGATAGATACGGAAACTATTGGTCTGGAAATTTTAGAGGTTGGGTGCAGCACCGCCAACTGATAATGGATAGACTAAACATTCAACACATGACATCATCTATAAAATAAGGAAAAAATAAATGAGCAATGAAAATATAAAAGGTTTGAAGTTGATGAACGGAGTCGAGATTATCGCTGACGTTCTCAATAGCGACGGTGACGCTTACCAGCTTAAGAACGCGGTATTCTGGGATTTGGTTAGATTGCAGGACGAGAAGTATGACGTTCAGTTCTTCCCGTTGACTAACGGTGCAAAAATGGAGCCTGATGCTACTCACTTCGCCCTAGACGTTACTATACAGAAGAGTGCGGTTCTCTTCGAATATGACGCCAGAGCGGAAATTGAAGCAAAATATAGGCAGTTTATCTCACCTATACTTCTTCTGAATAAGTAATAAAAATGGCACTTATAGTGCCATTTTTCTTTCTGGGATTTTAGATGCGAGTGCGTCAGTCATTTCAAGGAAGTTAATGTTCTTACAAAAGAACGGGGCAGTGTCCCTAATGGTATCAACATAAACCATAGATTTCATCCTTTTATAACACAATTCCACTTCAATATTATTCGGGTCGGTTCGTATAATAACTACATCAAAGGTGTCGCCGCCTTTGCTGTAACTCCTAACATCCCAACCCGATATACTATCAAAGAAACGCTGTTCGATATCCGCCATAATACGCTTTCCATTTTTAAATATGTATCTAGAGATATCAGTAAAATTAAAGGTCTGTATGAAATTTCTTAACGAACTAATATTGATAGAGTCGGAGCTATCCTCGCAGAAGGAAGTAGCTCATGTTATATCAGTCGTCAACAAAATTTATAATGAATGGAAAAAGACTGGAAGGCGCAAAAACGCTGTTGATATCGTTACGACAACGGCAAATAAGCTTTCTAGCATCGACCCGTCTATAGTCGATAAGATTCACGACGCCACCAAACTTAAACTGGCATCGCTACTGGTCAGATGCTTTGACATACCTTATTGGAAAAACGTCTCGGAAAAAGAGAAGATATATAGAAAACTACAACCTCTTTTAGCTAAGATGCAGAATATGGACCCAAATACCGATACTGGCGGCAACGTCAGAGAGGTATTATTCACCAGATTGTCCGCTTCCGTGTGTTTCAACTCACCAAATAAGGATGTGTTTGTGGCGTATGAGCCTAAGATACCGGACTCATATCTTCGCTACTTATTCGGCAAGGAATTACCAACAAAGACTTATAAAATGCAAACCTTAATGCTTCCGGCAGATTTTGAATCTCTTGTTAAGATTCTTCGTCTGAACCACGAGAAGGCTGTGTCGAAGCATGCCGCTGCGAGTGCCGGAAAAACTGCTCAGGATTAACCTGACGCCCGTTTAGGGTAACTTCTATGTGCATGTGCGGTCCCGTAGCTCTACCTGTAGCGCCTACCGTGGCTATCTTGGTGGTGCGGTCAACCTCCTGACCTACACGGACAAAATTACTGTGATTATGGGCTATTAGTGTAACATATCCATTCTGATGGTCTATGTAGACTACGTTTCCGTAACCGCGCTTCCATCCAGAAAACACGACTACGCCCCTTGCAGGTGAGTAGATTGGCGTGCCTCTTGGGGCACGTATATCCATTCCTCTGTGATGTTTAAGCTTGCCGGTATATGGATGGCGGCGGATACCGTAACGAGAACTTATATCACCGGTGAATACAGGAATAAATTCTTCTGCTGGAATCTGCTCTTCTTCCGGCGTCGTAGTTAATACGGCTGGAAAGTTATCGAAAGTAAACGTGGAATTCGGGCGATACAGCGTACCCGCGCCAAATTCTGGCGCGGCCCGATTAGTCAACATGTCACCCGCAATCGCTTCCGAAAAAACTCCATTTAACGCTATCGCTGTTATGCAGACCATGCTTACTTTAATTTTATTGAGAATCAACTTTCCAAAACTATGAAAATTGATTGTTCTCACATCAATTAAATTTTTCATGAGTAGTTATTTATACTCGCTCATATGCAATGCGAGCGAACAGACGAATATACCAGATGATATGTACGATTGCAAGCTTTTTGGGAATATGTAAAACGTGGTATCCGTAATAAATAGTTAGACGAAAAGTAGATTACAAAAATGACAAAATACTTCATTAGACACTCAGATATAAACAAAGCACCCAAAGAGGTTGAAGAGGGTGCAGTCGATGAAACTAGCTTAGACATAGCCCTTTTCGGTAGAATACGTCTTGAGTACGGTGAGCGTTTGAATCAGAATGTGCTAAATCTGTTGGAAAATTTTGCTGTTGGTATGGACCCTAACTTAATACCACCAACACCAACACCTATGCCGTCTTTTAGCACCACCCCATTACCAAGTGCCGCCGCGACAGTTACGCCTACGGCGTCCCCAACGCCTACGCCTGTGGTTGGGTCGTCACCTACGCCAACCCCAACGAGAACGGGTACGCCAGTCGCCGCATCTCCAACACCTACGCCAAGTGTAACCGCTACGCAGGGAGTTTCTTCGACACCTGCGCCAACTGCTACACCGGCTGCAACCGTAACTCCTACCGCAACACCGACAGCCACACCAACATCAACGAGCACTCCGACACCTACGGCGACAGTTACTTCTACGCCGATGCCAACCCCAACCCCAACCCCAACACCTTCGGCGGCAACAATTGTTAACTTGCCATCGGCCTTTACGTCGGCGACCCATGCATCGGGTTTTCCGGGTGAAGCCCGTGCCGGATACGTATTGTATAGCAATGGTACTGTCTGGACAACTTCGTCACAGACCGGTGGAGAAAACTTAGGTAACTGGCTAGTTAACGGAAATCCAGCAGACTATCAAGTTTATGCAACATATTCCGAGGGGTTTGGGAATGCGTCTCCAGTGTTATATGGAACGTTCGATGCATGGGTAGATACGACAGGTGGTGCAAGCTGGAGTTTTGGTATAGAACAATCCGGATCAGGCGGGGTTGAGTGGAGTGGAACACTAACTGTATCAATACGTAGAAAGTCGGATCAGGTCGTTTTGGATACTGCTAATATCTCCATCTCTTTACAGATTGGTCCACCAGCGTAATAAGGTAGAATAATGTCTTACTATAATATAAAATTTACTGATACAAGAAAAACCCCTATAAGAGTAGATCAGGACAGTCAAAATAACGGAAAAAAATAAATGAGTAACCATCTATACCCAGCACAACCAGACTTAACCCAAGTAAACGATACACTTTTGAGTAAACCTACAGAGGGGCAGTTTTGGTACAATTCAACAAACAGACATATGTATGTCTGGAGAGGCGACCAGTGGGTACCTCTAATGAACAGGGGCGACTATGCCGCTAACTGGGGACAAATAGCTCACGGGCAAACCCTGCCCAAGCCGGTGTCAGAAGACGGTTACGTATTCGAATATGACGAATGTATATGGAGTACTTCGCCTGCTGTGTTGGGTAAATTTGACCGCTTCGTTTGCTTTGCCGATGCTCAGGGTATTGTGACTGCACGGTATCGCCCACTGGGTTCAGGCTCGTTCACTGACGGTATAGCAAATTACATAATAGTTGGCGTTCGTGGAAATAGAAATAGAGGCATTATCATAGCCCCTCCAATGCCATCTCCGACGCCTACGGTAACGCCTACGCAGGGTGTGTCATCTACGCCAACACCAACACCAACACCTTCAGCCAGCGCTCCGTTAGTAACGCCAACGCCTACCAGAACGCCTACGGTCACACCTACGCAGGGTACTTCGGCTACACCAACGCCTACGGTCACACCTACGCAGGGCACTTCGGCTACACCAACGCCTACCGCTGCTGTAACAATGACGCCTACTAGAACGCCAACGGCGACCCCTACGGTCACTCCTACGTTTACTCCTACGCCATCACTAATACCTCCTATGGTTGTCACAATTGATGACCCAGAAGGTTTGACGAGTGCTACATCATTAACATCATTCTGTAATATAGCTAATTATAGCTCAGCCAACCGCGACAGCGGTTACGCTGGCTGTGCGGCCACGACTATATCGCTGTGCAATACCGGTGCTTGTGCGCCAGAGCCGGGTGATAATGGCCTTGGCCCGGTTATGCGTGTCACCGTTACTGGTGGTGTAGCACCATACACTGTAAGACTAAAGAACTTCCAACCATCTAACATATATCAAGTAGAAAATGCTGATTTTGAAGCCGGTGATACTGGATGGACAAAGCAAACCGGATGGTCTATCACCAGTGGCGGAATAGTATTCAGCGGCTCGTGGTCTGCCAAATTCAACGGCGGTGCACCAGCTAGCATAGTAAGCACACCAAAGCCTGTAATACCGGGCAGAAGTGTTAGTGGCAGTGCAAGAATTTACTTGACAACTTCAAGCGTACCTTCAAGCGCAAGAGTGATGCTTGAGTGGTATAATGCAAGTATGACTCCGATTAGCACAACCAGCGGAAACCTCATCAATAGCGGTGCAGGAGTATGGCAGACATCTAGCGTCAACGGTGTCGCTCCTGCTGGCGCAGCATACGTTTCTATATTGGTTAGTGCCAATAAGAACTTCGGTCAAGGTACAATTTATGTGGACGCATTCACATGGTCCCTAGGTAATAGTGGAACTCCGGAATGCTTCTTCGTTGGTGGCGCAAGCGTTCCATCAATACCTTTTGCCGGTACGGTAAAGACATATAATATCGCTAACTCCGGACAGTCCACGCCAATAATCTCCTTGAATGGCATATGCTCAAGTGCTATATTTGGCATGACAGGAACTTTTGATATAGAAGTTACTGACAGCAACGGCACCGTACAGACCATTAGCAAAAACTGGGAAATATTCAGAATGAACAGCGGCGGTGGTGGCGGTGGTGGCGGTGGCGGCGGTGGCGGCGGTGGCGACGGTGGCTCAGAAAACCCAATAATGCTAGTATAATAAGAGAACATCAAATGACATATAATGTAAAATTTACCGATAAGAATAAATTACCTATAGAAATAGCCGAAAATGCTATTAATGTAGACAATGACATAACTTTATTCGGTAGAAAAAAGCTAGAATATGGTGAGGATTTGAACGCAAACCTCTTGCATATTCTTGAAAATTTCGCCTGTCATGAAGAAGTTGGCAATCCCGGTGTCCCGGATACGGGCTCAACTTCAACAATAGCTGACACCGCCAAAAAGCTATTGACGACACCCGTTCGGGGCCAATTGTGGTGGAATAAGACTCAGAATTGTATGTTTTCGTGGGATGGTACCAAATGGGTACCAATGTCCATGAAGGGCGATATCGCTGTTAACTGGGGTACACTATGCGACGGCGAACAAATTCCTAAGCCCGTGAGCGCAAGCGGCTATGTTTTCGACTACAGCGAATGCGTATGGATAGTAAGCCCCAAATTCACGAGCGGCAATTTCGAATATGTACTGTGCTACACGGACGAAAATGCAATAGTAACTATGCAATACGGTATCGAAGGTGGTGCGACCCGTCAGGGTGTGGCATCGTTTATGATTGTTGGTCTGAAGGGCAACTTTAACCTAGGTTCGGTAATATCCGTCACACCTCCACCAGCTGTTACACCAACACCAACACCTACTAGGACTCCGGCAGTAACTCCGGCAGTAACTCCTACAAGAACCTCAACGCCAGTAGCAGAAACTCCGGAAGTAACTCCTACTAGGACTTCCACGCCAGCCGTAACGCCAACTTCAACTCCTACACAGGGAGTCACGGCAACTCCTACCACAACACCGACAGGTACGCCAGCGGTTACACCAACAATGACTCCTACGAATACACCTACTGGAACGCCAGCGGTTACACCAACTCCTACGGCAACGGCTGCACCAACACCGACACCTTCACCGGAAGCCCAGAGTGGCGACTTGATACCGTTCGGTGACCAGACTATTGAACTATACAACCGTGAAGGATGGACTTCCACTGGTATATCGTTCAACGGCTTCACTAATGAGTTTACTCCGGGTCAAGAACAGACTAGATACCACTGGAGACTTGAGACGCCAGCATTCGATGTGGCTCAAGGTCCGTATGTTGATATGGGAGCTACGATTGGCAACGAACCCGCAAGCTGGGCTAACGAGTATTGGGTCTATATAACCGGTAGCGTAACTCCGGATGCCGGTAGCGTTCCTCTTAACACTTGGGTAAATATAGGCACTGGTGCTTCATTCATCAAAGGGATAGAAACTAGTACGTCAGGACAGGGACCAGCACAGCAAAGCTACTTCATAACCATATACATGCAGCGTAGCGCATCGCAACCTGTAGGAACAGGAAGTGCGACTCTAATGGGTACACTTGATGTCACTGTTTCAGCTAATGATATGCCGTAATAGGAATATAAATGATTAACTGTTCAGATAATACATACTACATTTATTACACCGATGCGTCTTCTGGCGCTATCGCAATTCCTATTGCGAAGTCGTCTTTGATACAGGATATTGACGTAACCCTAGTAGGAAAGACTCGCCTAGAATATGGTGAAGTCTTTAACGAAAATATGCTGCATCTGCTTGAGCATTTTGCGTCCCCTTCATCGCAGAGATTGACTCCTGACCAAATAAAGACCTATAGAAAATTGCTAGAAAACCCTGTAGTCGGGCAAATATGGTACAACTCACAGTTCAAGTCCATAAATGTGTGCTTGAGTGTAACTCCAATTAAATGGACTGAAATATCTGACCTATCAACGGTAGCTGGTAACTCTGGCATCTTATCTGACGGCGAGTATATACCTCTACCTGTCGCATCCGACGGATACGAATTTGCCGAATCGGAATGTGCGTGGCACGTTTCCCCATATTTTGCTAGTCCCGATGAAGAAGTACAGACTATAGACATAAGCGCGGACAATAGATTGGTTAGATGCCGCTATGGCACGGCGTCCGGTGAGAGATTGGGTCTTGTCAATTATATAATTCTAGGTATCAAAGATTATGCTGTCCCATCAGAACATATCATAGAGTGCCCGGAACCTTCTCCGACCCCTACTATATCTCTGACTCCAACTCAGACACCAACACCAGCACCTACTGGGACTCCGGCAGCAACACCGGCAGTAACTCCTACAAGAACCTCAACGCCAGTAGCAGCAACTCCGGAAGTAACTCCTACAAGAACCTCAACGCCGGACGTAACGCCAACTTCAACTCCTACACTGGGAGTCACGGCAACTCCAACACCTACGAGTACCCCACCGGTAACACCGACACTGACGCCTACTGGCACACCGGCTTCTACGCCAGCGGTAACACCGACACTGACGCCTACTGGCACACCGGCTTCTACGCCTGCGGTTACACCAACCCCATCCATAACTCCGTCTATGGCCGGTAACACTATAAACGATCTAGGCGTTGTTGGAAGCAGTTTCTTCATACCAGAAGGTTTCACCTTAGACCCTTGCCAAGCTTGGTACCAGTTAAAACCGGACTACACCACCGTAGCAGGTAATTCCTTTAACGGAGACAGCCCCGGATTGGACTGGCTAACCGGCCCAGCAGGAAACGCGAACAACTTCGAAGTGCAATTTGTTATAACTTCACAGACACCGGGGACCACGTTACACCCGGCGAGCGCATCGCCGGGAGTATGGTACACCGGAGGTATAAATATAATAATGTGGGCCGATAATGAACAAATAGTAGGCAATAGCGAGGGTGCTGGCGCTCCGGGTACCATTTGGATAGAATTAACTATACGCGAAAAAGCCAACCCGGCAAACTCCGCAACATTCTCTGGAGAAATGACAGTTGCACAAGGACCAGTATAGGACCGTAATATGTACATATTAGTTAGAGTAACCGACAATGTGATAGTGGGCTGTGCAAACAACCCGGTAAATGTACAAGAAGCTTCCAAGCAGGGAAGGCGCGTCTACGAGATAGACGATGCTGATTTTAGTCCTGAGATGTTAGGGCAGCAAATTACCGAATATCAGGTGATAGAATGAACGAAGAATACCTATACGAAGTAGGACAAGAAGTGTGGGTACTTTTCGCTGATACGCGCACGGTAAGAGTCGGCAAGATTTTGGAATGTATGATAGTCATAGACGAGTTTTCTAGGACCGTGACGTATACCTTACAGAATAAAAATGAGACATTTTCGGCTCTTGAGGCGGACATTTTCTTGGACGCACCACCAGCATTAGATGCGCTACTAGCAGAGATGGGGGTGTAACATGCCATTAGTATTGAGAGAGTATAATGTCGGCCAAACTGTTTGGTTCGTTGATGCCAGAGATAATAGTTTGCATACTGGTGAAGTAATTTCTGTAAGCGTACATGCCTTCGCTACTCTATCCGGAACCGTAACCAGAGTCGTATACAAAATATACGACCGGGACGATTACTTCACTGTTCCACAAGAGCATGTTGGCGCTACCGCGCAAGAAGCCAGTTCTATACTTGAACAGTTACTTGACAGTTACGAGTGCTAA
>JAEHJW020004850.1_pt1 | contig 11552 bp, 13 predicted proteins | sample 9271431 | NCBI WGS metagenome assembly JAEHJW02
CCAAGTATTTACCCATATAGATTAATAGAGCGCAACTCGAGCTCGCGACCTCGTTTTGAGGTCAATCCAGGTCACGGCCGGCTAATATGACACCAGGCTAACGGTCGTTACACGTTTGTTACACCTGAGGGTCGCACAACCCCAAATAAAGTGTACACTGAATAAAGATGAAGGTGCGGGCACGAACCACACCCCCACACTGGGTAGGCCAAATCATGGAGCCCATCTGGTGAGGCGAGTCACTCGCTCATTTTTCTCTCGACTTTCGTCGCGTCTACTACATATAGGAGGTTCATTCATAAGTTGAGTTCGGCGGCGGCTCTTTATGTTCCGCGTAAACCCAAGAAAGGAGACAAGATGATTTCTTCGGTAGCTGTTTCGCGTCCGACTTCGGTAGCGATCTTCCGGCGCAAAACTCCGAATCGAATCACAGTGCCAGCCCAGGTGCGTTACCACCTGCGGCGCCACAACCTTGAGCACACAACTCCAGATCGCCAAGAGATTTATCGACTACTGGCCCTAGCGAAACACAATCGGGATGGAGCCAACTTCAATCGCGATACCTTCCCCGAGTTGGCTTACAACGCTGACTACTTCGCCATCCTCAATGGCTGTGACGCTCTGCTCATCTCCTGTGGATATCGTGCCCGAGGATTTGGCGGGCACAAGGTGGCCATCAACTGCGCCGCGTCACTTTTGCGCCCCACCTATCAGCGATCCGCATTACTCTTGCAACAGTCAATCAGTGGTGTAGTGCGCCGCACTCGTTGTCGCGCTATGTATGACGGCGAATCGGTACAAGACGCCAAACTAGCCGAGCTAGCCAAAAGCGTAGACATTGTCTTAGCGGATATCAGCAAGGCAGTTGAGCAACAGATGCGCCGCCTAGGCCTGGCCTGATTCTCCAGATCTGACGATTAACATCCTTCAGGACAAACTACACAGCTGCAATGTTTCAATCGTCTACGGTTTCTTCATCAGAGGCAGTCTCCAAACGACTTATGGCGTCTAAGATGCCCTCATCAAAGGTCCAGGTGTACGCCCAATCTCGCAAGATGTAGCATATAGGACAACTCAAACCTGCCGCCGTGGGAACCAAAGGGCAATCCCAATGCTGCGAATCGCCGCAAACATATTGTTGGCTGGTGCCCATGGCTTGATAGCGCTTCAATGCCGCAACCTGTTTTGGCGTCCAGGGAGCCAGGCTAACCCCTGCCGGCGGCGGCCACACTCTTTCCGCTATCTTTTCATAATCATTTTCATCAAACCGGGCTCCAAAGCGATAAAGCAGTTCTTTTAGCAAGAGATTCTCACGACTCAGGTCATCGAGAGTGATTTGAGGAGGCTCATAACCCAATTCCATGCTACTGTATCTTCGCACAGAGCAATGCGGACAAGTGACCGCGATGTCCTGAGGCATATGGCACACGCAAACGCATGGATCGTTATTTACAGAATGAGCGGGTGCCATAGGAGCGCATAGTAACGAGCGCTATGGTCTACCCACAAGCCCATCTATTTTAGTGTATTTTCGCTAGCATTTGCATAATGTTGTAGCCTATATTTCGACATGAGCTTGATGGGTGTTATTCGATCCATATCGTTGGTGCCGAAAGTGTACAGCCGAATTAAGCCATGAGGCGCAATTGAGCCATTTATATCGAATGCTCAATGGCTGCCGAAAGAGTAATCGGCGATAACTCTTCGATGGTTACCGGTTGTAGGTGAGCCGTGACGTCATCGTACAGCCAACGTTCACAGTGCGGGGTGGGATCCCGCGCGACGAAAAAGGTCCCCGTTTTCTGTACGGCCGGGAGGTCACTCCAATTGATACCAGCCCTCCATAACATTTCATGCATGTCCGCGGTTTTCTTGCCGACCAGTTCCTTGTGGCTGAAGTGAGCCCGGCTCAGCATGATTAAACTGTTGCGCTCCCAGTCCTTTTGTCTCCAGACAAAATAATTGCCTACTTCTGTTTCGGGAATGCTAAAAGCGCGAGAGTCAAATTGAGCGCCACCTCGAGGGTAAGCCTGATTGAAGTGCACTGTAAACGCGGATGCCGTGAGGCTGACCAGCTTGCTGTAACGATACCCCAGCCAATCCTCGCCCTTGATCGAGTCAGTAGTGGAAATAGCGAACGAGGCTTCATCGCTCTGAGTGTATGATAACTTTATGCCGTGCATGTCCTTGGCGGTACGCCAGGTTGCCTCTTGCATAGCTCGAATCACATCGTCATCAAAAGGCTTGCGCGCTCGTCGCAAATAGGAGTGAAAAGCGCGACCATCCACCCTGATGATAACCCAAGACTTGGGTGACAGTCTCCAGTCGGAGACGCGCTCATATGCCTTCATGCGATCGCCAAGTTCCATAGTTTTGATCATAACACACGAGTTACGTCAGGGGCGTTTCGAGCTTGAAGGCACCCAGCTACGACCCCAGTCTGTTAGTTAGACCGAGAAATTGTTGGAACCAATTGATTGCCAACGTGATGACATCAATAACACCAGCCGGGCTGCCAAACACTGACACGGCTCCAAGAGCGACGCCCAACAAACTCAACAAATCATCGTGACCTTGCAAAAGACCGAGAACGCTTATTAATTCAGAAGCGATTCCAACTATGCGGAATATGGCTAAGCCACCAATAGTAAGCTCGCCGACACCCGTCAGCATCAAGACCACCGCCGCGCCGGCCAGCGCCAAACCGGCAAATGGAGCCAAGACGCCTAGCAGATTGGGAACCGCCCCAATCAGCGGATGAAGCGCAAAATCAGCGCTCATTACAAAGGGCTCGGTGACCTGAGTGCCGTGTGGACCGAACGGCGGCGTATATCCCCCGACGGCAACGCAGGAAGTGCGTGTCGGACAAGAGATAGAAACCAGATTTAAATTTTCGTTGTTGGGCAAGTTGGCGTGTCCCGCCAAACCCCATTCAGTCTTTCCACCAACTGAGACCGACTCAAGGATCGACACATAAGTTTGGGTGCCGCCGATTGACGCGGTAACAGTGTCCGCCACCGAGAAGCAATGTCCATCCCGGGCGCAGGACATAGCCGCGATCCCGGGGAACCCACGCTCAGCCCCGAGAGAGGCGATGTTGAGGGGGTCGGCCATGGTGCCGGTTACCCAATCACGCCCGTTGGTAGTGGAGGCGAATTGCTGAAAGGCCTGCCACTCCACAGTGCAATGAAAACCGCTGCCGGGCACACATTGATTGTAGCTCAGATCACCGAACGTTATAGGACCATCTATGCTGTTCCAGAAGGGCTCCTGCACCGCTTTGCATTTGCCAACGGGGGATAGACATCCCACGGTTTGAATTCTAGTCCAGCTGGTACCTCCGTTTGACGAGTTGAGGATCAGATCGGCGCTTGCGTTTTGATTCGGACCCCCATTGCCCACTGCCTCACAGTCAGACGTAGACCCACAAGACACACTGTTCAACCCCGCCCCTTGAAAAAACTCGCTCCATGATGTTGCGCTAGGCGCAGAGCCTCCAACAGCGATATTGCCGGCCAAAGCAACCGTAGTTTGATTGTTGGGACGGGGCGCCTTCAATTGCAGCGACCCCACCACCACACACGCCGTAGTTGATGGACAGGACAACGAGACCAAGGAGCCAGCGGTGTACCGACGCTCCGAAAATGAGAAGGTAGAGCCCTCGATGGCACCCGTTGAGGTGTTGAGTGCGCCTATCCAAGGCCAACCATCAGGTGCGGATCCGGCTAGCACGCACTCCGAGGTGGATGGACAGGAAAGAGCCTTGATCGACTCCGGCACAATGTCGTCCAATATGTGTAAACGAGCCCCCGGTATCGTGACTAATTGGGCAATGAACTCACCCCCGGGAACCAGGTTCGCCTTCCCTCCAAATGGAGACGCCGCATGCTCAAGAAAAACCCCCTTGGCATTAGTCGCTCCGGGGAGAGGGGGGTTTGATGACACACCTGTCACGAAGCAATTCAATGCTTCGGGGCAAGACACCTGATCAAGAACCAGCCCAGAGTTAGCCACAAGCACCGATTTGGCGTTGCGTGAGGAAACAGCGTATGGGGCAGGCAACACCCCGATATTGGTGCCCCAAGTAAGTGGGGCTCTATGCCCTTTTGTGGGTTTAGCGGTTATCACAACGGTCGCGGTGGTGCTCACTTGATATGAGCGCGGGGGCAGCACACCTATGATTGTGATTTTCAGCCCTGATGAGTTGCCCTGAGTGCACACTCGCGAGGGTCCTGCCGCCAGGCCGTATGGAAGCTTACTTGCAGATATGTTATAACAACCACTCAGCCCCGCAGCCTGAAGATCGACCTTAGCCAGATAGGGAGATCCAGCAGTGGCGTTGGGCAGAGAGAAGCCGAGAATTGCGGACGCCGCCAGCGTCACGCTCGTCACAGCAACCCAAAGCAAGACCAGCCCCGCCGTGATTGCCGCCGCGGTGAGTCGGGCGATCCCCTTGCTCATGTGGCGCGATGATACAACATGCCGATCAGCCTCGCAACGAATATAAGGAGTGCGGAGAGGCCGCCGCTCGCTCGAGGGCAATGGGATGGTTAGGCGTACCCCGAATGCTTAAGTCAGGCGGTGACGCTCTGGAGCAACCCCTCATAAGCGGCCTTCATCGCCGGGTGCCGCAAGAAGAGAATCTGCGCATACTCCCCGGTCAGAGCTCGAGGCTGTCGGCGAAGGTTCATGCCGATCTCGTGAAGCAGGTGATTTGCCTTGCGATGATTGCACCGCTTGCAGGCCACCACCTGATTCTCCCACGTGCGCGGATTCCCGCCCCGGGATATGGGGATAACGTGATCAATGGTGAGGTCATTGGGCTGGCCCTTGACCCCGCAATACTGGCAGATGCACTCATCACGCAGCAGCAGGTTGCGCCGATTGGGATGCAGCATACGCTGAGGCACACGGATGTTGCGGATAAGCCGCACCACCACAACGTCCTTGCCCAGATGCCGAGCGTCGATCTCCGCCTGGACCATCTTCCGGGTCTCATCATCCACAAAAGTGATCCGCTCCTTGCTCAGAAGAACAATCAACTTCTGACGAGAGATTACGTCCAAGGGCTGGAATGAGGCATTCAGCAGAAGCACGTTCATAGTACTTACTATATTGACACTTCTGAAGCGGAAAAGCAAGCAGCCTGATCCATAATTATTTACCCCAAGCTCCCGATTGCGGCAGACGTTCAACTACGGGGTGAGGAGGTGTTTGCGACGGCGATACTACTCCACAGCGATGTCTGGAGCATCGTCCGACTGCGCCACTATGGGTGGATGGAGAGCCGCCTCCAACAGCCGGCGGTCCCTGGGGCGAGGCACATAACGCCAACTAAGCGGGCCGGGCAAACTCACTCTTGGCGATGCGTCCGGGGTTCGTGGGCCATAGGGTCGCATCCCGTGCTGCATCAGGTACACCGGATCGTGAGCTCGACGGTTGGCGTCGTAGTTGGCATCGTTAATGGCGTAGTTACACCAACGCGCCACTGTGCTCAATGCTCGATAGGGAGGATATCCAACGTGGAGCAATACCGCGTACATATCCATGGGAGCAACTCTCATCGCCCCGTTGAGTGGAGTTCTCTGGCATTGCTCCACTATCGGGCTGCGCATGGAGATGTCGGATCTGCCGCGCAGTTCTGCGGCCATTTGTTCGATGGTTGGCGACACGGCCGGAGGGACATCAGTCAGATCTCTCACCGTCGCTACATTACGAAGCATCAGAATGATTATATCAGATTGACACCCCAAGGGAGTAGCCACCCGCCCTTGACCGCGCTCTCGCCTTTCGGCAACCCAGAGCGATTGCGATTGCTGAACACAGGGGTTTCATAAGGAAATTTTAGTGCTCGGGTGATTAATGCCAACCATCGCCTTCCCAACCTCGCAGTAGGCGATTAAATAAGACAGCATTGTCCGCAATGAGTTCTCGGTGTCATGTACAAAGCTGATGGCCAGATCACTTGCCACATCCTGCAACGCCGTTCTGATTGCTTTTTCCACCTGATCAACTGTTTCGTAGTCTTCCATAAACTCTCGAGAAGGCTTAAAAAGCTCGGTTGAAGTCACTTCCGCAACCTGCTTCAGAACAGTAGCTACAGCATCGAAATCCAAATGCTCATTGGGATCGCGTGTTGCCTGGAGGGGGAGTTCAGACAGAGCAAGGAGTCTAATCGATGCCGACAAGGCCATATTCGCGCTTTGAGTGTGCAGTGAGTTGAACATTTGATCGACTAACGCCAACTCCATGTACTTGATCGCTTCTTCCAAGTATTTGCCAAACGGCGCTTTGGGTAGCTGAAGATTAGCGTCCGCAACCACATGAGGTAATTGAAGAAGGTACTTCGAGTAAACGAATTCGCGAAATTCCTTTATCGCTTGATGCAGTTGCTCTAAGTCCGAAATCGCACCAGTGTTGTCCTCGGCATCTATGCAACACAGCTTGGTCATTTCCCTGGTTATCTTCAACGCACCTAGCAGGGTGACCGTGTCGTCCGCCGGTGGTAAGGCCGTCGAATTATCTGAGCTGGTTAACTCCAAGAACCATCCCAGTTGATTGGCGGCCATGTTTGCCACGGCGTACGCCATAAGAACCGCTGTAGACGGACCATCATTCATGTTGTTAATATATCATAGAACTGGCTAACGACCATCGTCTCCGGCCTATATCTACACCACGCGACCCTGATCTGCTATAATGAGGAGGAAGGCATGAGCAAGCCCACCCCGGCGATCGAGTTGGAAGTCCCCTATATCTATGAGGCTGATGCGATCATGCCTCGAGGGCGCAAGTCGCGCCACGTCTATCTCCAAGGAGGGAGCCCGCTTCGAGTAAGCATCCCCTCAATCACGCCCCAGGACGCTCCTTGTGCCCTCGTGATCAGCGAGGTCAAGTTCAGGCAGGATGGCGCCGAGGTGGTCATGGATACCAACCAGAAGCGGCTCCTGGCATTTAATGAACAACTATGGCTGCCGGCAGTCACGCATCACGACATACATACTGACAGGGCATTGACGCTTGTTGATCTGCAGAAACGATTGACTGATGGGGCGTATCCGTGGCGGGCGCAGCACTCGATCCCGATTGACGCGGTCAGAGAGATCGTTGCTAGCAAAGAAGGCGATCGCATAGCGGAGATATTTGAGCAGGCTTCCCGCTACGCTGTGATCGACGGCGTTCTGTTTACAACCTGCGAGGAGCCATGTTTTGAGATAGACACTTTGGGGTTGGGGCACAACCACGGCGCCACTGTGCTCTCCGTTAGGATGTCATACAACCCCAACCTGAATCGATCTCGTTACTTCCGCGCCGACCAGCGGGCAGAGGCGATTGCCGCTGCTGAGCGAATTGCTCTAGGTCGCGGAGACACGCAAAGCGTTCCCGTGATCCCCTATGGAAACATAGAGGTGCTGTTGCCGGAGTGGGTGCGTCGGCATCCTGAGATAGACGGACCAGAAGGCGACCCATTTATCCAACGGGTACAGTCAATTGCAGCCAGCGCTCCGGATGCAGATACCGCCGCTTTAGGTGTTTTGGTCGCACTGGCGGATGTTGTCGACGGCCCTGATGTTTCTCTTGGCATCTGAGTAGATTCAAGGACCGGCATCGCGAACTCGTGAGGCTGAGCCGCTCACCCACGAAAAGGGCCTTCACGCTCGTTGCGAACTGAAACGAAATTACGTTTCGCAAGCCAAAAGAATAAATACGAATATGACGCAGACGATGTTGCATATTGGCACACATTACAGTAGGTGTTAAAATCTCACACATGGACTTCGAGCAATATCTTCAAGCGGTTGATCAACTAGACGTTGCGGACAAAGCTGCTTTCAGTGAGATAGTTCGCGAGGGCCGGAAGCTGACCGGTGCTTCGCTGCGTCAAGTTGCAAGCGACCTGAAAACGGCTCCGGGAACCGTGAGCAGGTGGGAAAACAATCTCTGCACTCCGCCTGTTATAGCGCGTCAAGAGATTGTCAGGCGATTCGCGAAACAAGTTCGCCGTATCTCCAACGCGCAATGCATGCCTGCAAAATAGGTATGAGCTGAAATCAGTCGGCGTTCACAGCATACGTCTTCAGATCATCTAGACCCTCGGCGGTGTATTTACATTCTCTCGCAAAGTATGTTGCATCTACGACTAGGCCTAGCTTCCTCAAAGCAAGATCACTACAAGACTGGCGTAATCGGCATTCGCGGTATTGCTGTAATGATTGCGATGCACTATGATCACTTTGATGGCCAACACGATAGATCTAGATATTCAAGCGATACTTCACAAAGCTCGCGATCTCATCGTGGACCCTCGTCGATGGTTTCAGGGACCCATAACCGAGGGCGCGCGTGATGCCAACGGCAAATCAGTAGCAGCTGACTCGGAACAGGCGGTGCGTTGGACGCTACGTGGGGCTTGCGAGGCCGCATGTGGTGGGCGAGTTGAAGCGGTGGAGTTTCTGCTTCGCCGGGCGGCCCACAACTGCGGCTACGACATCGATCTCATCGACCTGGATCATTACGCTGACTCAAGAATGGCGCACGCACGAGACATCAAGATCCTGGACGCCGCCATCGGCCTGGCCAGCAGTGCGGTATCAGAGCCGGCCGAGCAGATCGCCTGAGCGCCATAGATCGCATCGCGCGCTATCGATGTCATAGCTGTGTGTTTTATTTATGCTTCTTTGCGTTAGATCGTTTCGGTCTTGTCGATGGTAGTTGCGATCTGGCGGGAGGTGGGGGAGGAAGAGAGGCGGCATACATCGCTACTGGCGCGTGATGAGATTGAAACAGTGCCTCGGCCTGCGCTACGCTTTCCTCTAGAGCCGCTTGACACACGCGACTGACATTGATCTCCACGCCTTTCTGCTTCAGCATTCCAATTCGACTACTTAAATCGGACCCCAAGTACACAGTGGCGCTGCGAGCCCCAGAACCCGACTGCCTTCGTGGCCGCAACCAATCGGGGTATTCGCCGGGAACCCATGGCTGGGTTACATCGCTTCCTGGCATGGTCTTATCCATTGCCTCGGCCCCCGTCACGCTTGTTTACAAAGCTATTGCCGCGTGCGGTTTTGGAAATGGTGTGAGTATAGGATTGCTTCCTGGGCAAACCACGCGTCGGTGGGGTGATTTTTGGTGCAACTCCCCGGGGAAGAGTAGGGGAAGATGGCACCTCAAACAATGGATTGATGCCCGCGATCTTCTCTGGGGTGAATTTGGCAGAATCATCCTTAATGAAGTCGGTAAGCGGGGCCACCGCTCCACCAGACTCGCCCCCGCTGCGTCGGTAGGCGCTGGCACTGACCGACAAGGAAGCAAAGGCGCTATTGGTCTGCACTCCACTGGAGTAGCTCATGGTGTGGCTAGGGTCAATGTTCAGTTGGGCTCCGATGCTATAGGCGTCGATATCCGCCCCCATGAAGATGAAGTCCCAACCCTGGGCTTGGCGCTTCTGCACCATGTCGAATATTGCCTTCTGGGTGTATTCTCGACTGCTGTTCTCGTACCCATCTGTCTGAATGATAAATAGGATGTGTTCGTAATTGCCAGCAATGCGATCGGTATCGTTGATGGCAGCACCCACAGCGTCGAACAACGGGGTCATCCCCATAGGGTTATATGGATTGCCATCAGTCCCCAAGGGTTGAACATCAGCCAGCGGAACACCGCTGTAGACAGTCTCGGAAATCGGTCCTTGGCCGTTAGCGGCGAACTTCACCAGGGTCATGAAGGCACGGCCGGCCTTCTCGTTCTGCTGTTGCTGCAGGAACTCGTTGAAACCTGAAATCGTGGCTTCACGACAACTGGACATAGAACCAGTGCGGTCCAGCAAAAACACCAGTAAATAATCGCCGGTTTTGTTGAGTTTGGCGCTCTTGGCGCGAGTGGTTTGTTTCATGATGTGCATTATACATATACGCACTAAATATACGCATAAAGAAGAAAATCGTTACAAGCTAGCAAGCATCAGGCCAACGACCAGTAGCTAGTGCGCGTGTTGTTAGCCTTTTACCAAGCCCTTCTCATGCACGAATGTATCGATGACCATGAGTGATCCAGCGGCGGCAATCAATATGGCGGGGATGAACAAAATACCGATCTTGTCTCCGTACGCCACGATGGCGCAGCAGAGCCCAACCACCGCGGTGCTCAAACCGATTTTGTCATACCACCACACCGCGTCATGAACTATTTTTGGCTTCGGCCCAGACTTTTTACCGGACAACTTCATACGTGCATAGTAAGCAGATGTAAGCCATCTTCACAAGTGTTTGTACCTTACAAAAAAGCTGAGTAAATGCAGTTGGTTTTTGCGCGATGCGGTTTTTACAATCCCCAAACCGAATTGTTACCAAGACATAGCTATTTTGAAGAGGCTCGCCCTGCTTTAAAAACGCCGAAAAAATTCAGTCAAATACTGACATAGACAAACCCTGGCCGAGGGTGACGCTGGTCATTATAAACGCATCGATGTCGCGTTTTACCCTCATTACACGCATCGCGGTGTTATTGCCGTTGGCTGCGATGGCTTGTGGCTTACAGGTCGTGGTGTCAAGCGTCGGCTCATCGCTCCCAGGAACAGGCGCACCCGTCCAACGAGGAGCGCTTCTCCCTGCCGATGTTCTGCATTCCTGTGTGATCAGCGCCACACTTAGTACGCCCGCATCTTCGGTTGTTGCCGGTGCCGCGATCGCTGCCACAGTAGATGTTGACTCCCTGAGTCCTTGCTCTGGCTTGATGATCGAGATATTGACCCAGGCGAGCCCCCAGGCGCCCTTAGCCGTCGCACACAGCTGGATACCGCCCGCCAAGGAATCCATTCTTCGCCCCTTTACTCCTGCGAGCTACGGAATGGTGCGCAACGGCTATCTAGCGTTTCCCGCCTTAATTGCCGGCCCACAACCAGCCGTGTATCAGGCGTCCCTCTCCATTCCGGTGGCGGCTCCGAACACCGCAGGCGTCATGCGGCTGACGGCCGAATTGGGGTATGGAACTACTCCCGTTCTGGCCACCAATTCGATTCAGACTACAGTGACCTCACCTCCGCCGGCTCCCGCGCCACCCGCACCCGCGTCCACCGCTGGGCCAGGCCGCTACTACAACCGTTTAGTGTCCAGCAATGGCGCTCTAAACGTACCGGTCGGCTACTACACCGATTGCGCCGGTCAGACACCACTCAGCCATTACGGGGTTTCGATTGACACTTGTGTCAAACACAACTTGTACTTTGTGGGGCACAATCCGGGCCCATTTACCCCCATTGTGAGTATGCCGATCGGTACCATCATCACCTACTGGAACCCAAGCGGGGTGCCTGAGCGGTGGGTAGTGGCTCAACGCATAGAAGTCGCCTTTGATAATGGCGAGGATCCAGCCTTCTTTGACCAACCTTACCCTGTAACCTTTCAGACTTGCGCAACTCTGAACCAACAATGGGACTGGTTGGTAGATCTCACTATTGCAAATTAAGGTAATTGCGCCATAACCCTAGCCTCAGGCCGCAGACATGTGATATCATGCACTTTGCCGTGGGGGTGTAGCTCAGTTGGCAGAGC
>JAEHJW020005101.1_pt1 | contig 11536 bp, 17 predicted proteins | sample 9271431 | NCBI WGS metagenome assembly JAEHJW02
CACCCTGGAAAGTAGGGAAAACACGAACTATTCAGGGCACGATAGCTATCTGCGAGAAGGGGTACCACGCCTCGCCATCGTGGTACAGCGCTCTTAGCTACGCAGATGGGAGTATCGCCTGCATCGTTGATGGGAGGACCTCGGTGAGCACATCGGCTATGCGACGGTATCGCGACTGGCCGAGATATGCGAGGTCGTAGAGATGCGCGGGGATGGTTACAGACTTGGACGGCCACTAACTGCCTAGATGGCTGCACGAGGCTGGCACGCGGCACGACGACGCCATCGTGTGTGCCAGGTTCCGAGATTTTGAGGAGTGGTTTGGAGGATTTGAAGCACAGGATAAAGGAGGTAGCAATGGCACGATTCCGTAAACGTTCGATCATAGTGGTGGCGGAGCAGTGGTGGCCGGGGAAAGACATCCCCGGAGTGCAAGAACTGGTCTATGATCTTGCTGATGGCAGCACTGCGCCCGCCTGCAGAGCTGTGATAGAGACGCTGGAGGGGCCACTGATCGTCAACCCCGGCGACTGGATCATCACCGGCGTGCAGGGCGAACAATATCCATGTAAGCCTGAGATTTTCGAGGCGACCTATGAGCCTGTCGGTGAACTTGGAGCTCCTGCCGCCAGTTGTTTAGCGACCAGGAGGTAAAATGAAATTCTATAGTCTGATCGATCGTACACCTCACGATGGCGATTATTGCGTGATCAAAGAACCGTTAACTACCAGTAACGAAAGAAAAATGTTGTCAGTATTCCCTCAGCCGCAATTTTATCATCAGGGAGATTCCGGCAGTGGTTTTTTATATCATCCCAGCGTGGTGCAATGGGCGTTAGTGCCGCAGCATGTGAAATATAAAAGAGCGCCTTGGTCGAGTGAGTACTGGGGTGATGATCTACCGAGCAGAGATTGTGACTGCCTGGTGTGCACACAGCGCAATGATATTGTGCGCATTGCGCGCTTTGACGCACGCCGACAGCAATTTCTCGGGCATACTGATGTTATTGCATTTGCGATCATCTGATCGCGTCGCATCCGGTCTAAGGGCCGGATGGGGATTGAAACATGTCTAAGCATGAGTGAGGGCATGACAGTGCAAACGATTGACCGAGCGGAACGGGCAGCGAAACGACGCAACAAGAAGATCGCTCAGCGATACCCTCTATTTGCTGAGCAATTCGCTACGACTGTTGAGGCCGAGCGCAAGAGGCTTGCGGAGTGGCAAAAAGAGATCGACCTAAGTGATCGACGGAGGCTGGAATTCAACGGCGCGATGCGGCAGCGGGGAGACGAGTGGCGACTAGTTGTCGCTGGCGTGGTTAGCGCCGAGGAGATTGCGACTCTGGACGAGAAATATGAGAGAGCGTTCGGCAGATATGACGCTAGCTACTACCCGGAGTTTTGGTGGCAACAGGTCAAACAGCATGCGCCGAGCTATGCACACGCGCATTGCCCGAACCTGCGCTATCACGATGTGCGATACTGGGGCAGCGATGGCCATTGCTGTACCTGTGGAGCGCCGGTCCGCGATTGGGTAGGGGAAATGGTTGCGGTGCAGCTAGTTCAGTTAGGATTGAAACATGTCTAAGCGCCAAAGAGCACCGATATGCCCTAAGTGCGGCATGAAGATGCAGAGGATTACGAAGCGGACATTCGGCTGTCGCGAATGTAGAACGGTGGTGATTATCAAGCAAGGAGTTTGGCAGGGCGAGGCGAGGTGAGGATGTATGGGTGGCAGGGCGGATACTGAGGAGGTGATTGAGTGCGAGGCGCAATAATGAGCATTGATCGACAGATAGAGCAGCAGGTGCAGTGCCCGTTCTGTGGGCACGTCAATAGGCGACCACGCTTCGGCTATTACGCACGACCTGAGCCGGGGCAGGACTATGCTGAGATCATGCGCTGTCCGCAGTGTAGAAGTTTTTTCGCCCCTATTGACAAGGAAGCGGGCGCTAAATATAATTAGCGCGAAAGTCAATACGCTCTAGATCGGCAATAATAGCGGCGATAGATCCGTAATAGAAGCCGACTTTTCGGACGCAGAGTCCGGGGAGTCGGCTTTTGTCGTTTCGGAGGTTCCATGCCAACTAAACCAGCGACGCCTTGCACAGTGCCAGATTGCCCGAATGTGTCGATCGGGCATGGCAAATGTCGATTGCATGACCGGTTGTCGAGGCGTGACTACGACGGCTCCAGAGGCACGAGGCAGGAGCGAGGCTATGGTGCTGGGTGGCAGAGAGTGCGACAGCACTACCTACAGCGATACCCATTCTGTGCGCTGTGCGGTGCGCCAGCGACCGACGTGCATCACATATACGGGATTGCTAACGGTCACAGGGACGACAATCTAATGGCGTTGTGCCACCAGCACCACAGCCAGATCACGATGAGAGAGCTGAACGAGGGTAGGGGGTGGAAAAAGTCTCGTGGACAGGCGCGGGACGTGCGCGTGCTTCGGGAACCTAATTCGGCTGGAGTCAACATATAAGGATTTGAACATTGTATCAGCCTAACCCTGCGGCTCCACAAAAACTGAGGATCGCCGAGCGTCGAAAGATGGCGCTGGCCCTGCGCATTCAAGGCGGCTCCTACCGGCAGATTGCCGAAAACCTGAAGGCTTGGGCGGCCAGCGGTGCGGAGGGCAGCGTCGGCTTTCCGAAAGGCTACTCAGAGGGCCTCGCATACAGAGACGTTATGGACGAGCTCAAGAAGCTGAACGCCGCCAAGGCCGAGGTAGCGGAGGAGGTCCGCCGTCTTGAACTGGAAAGGCTTGATGCACTGTTCGCTGTTTACTGGCCCAAGGCGGGCAAGGGAGATTACGCCGCACTTGATCGCATTCTGGAGATCATGGCTGCACGGGCGCGGTACCTGAACCTTTACCAGGGCGGGTCTCGCACCATCGAACTCGCCAACAAAGCAGGTGAGACGCTCGCAGTCAAGAGTGAGCTCACGATCACCGAGATGATCGTCGAAATGGTGTCGGGCGACGAGGACTTGACTGCGGACAATGACGAGGCGCTGCCACTTCCAGAGAACGGAAATGACGAGGCGCTCGCACTACAGGAGCCGAGCAGTGTATGAGTGGCAGGACGGAGCTATGGCACGTCGAGGACGGGAAGATCAAGGCCAGGCTACACCCAGGCCAAACGCGGGCCTGGCAATCGCAAGCGAGGTTCATCTGGATGCTCGCCGGCACCCAGGGAGGCAAAACGTCATTCGGGCCTCTCTGGCTGCATCGCGAGATCCAGCGCCATGGGCCAGGCGACTACCTCGCCGTGACATCGACCTATCCGCTACTCAAGCTCAAGATGCTGCCCGAGTTCCTGCGCCTCTTCCAGTACACGCTCAAGCTGGGTTACTGGCGAGCTGGGGACAAGGTGTTCCGCTTTCACGATGGCCAGACGCGGGTGATCTTCGGATCGGCGACCAACTCGGAATCGCTCGAATCGGCGACCGCCAAGGGCGCATGGCTGGACGAGGTGGGTCAGGACCAATTCAGGCTGGAATCGTGGGAAGCGATCCTGCGCCGTCTCTCGCTCCATCAGGGGCGCGTGCTGGGGGGCACCACCATCTACAACCTGGGCTGGCTCAAGCAACAGGTGTACGACCCCTGGAGGAAGGGCGACCGCGACCACGACATCATCCAGTTTCGTTCGACCCTGAACCCTGCCTTTCCGAGATCAGAGTATCTGCGAGCGAAGCGGACGCTTCCACTCTGGAAGTTTCGCATGTTCTACCAAGGCTTATACGACAGGCCGGCGGGTCTGATCTACTCGGACTTCAAGGACGCCTACCGCGAAGAAGGCGGCAGCAAGGTCAGGCCGTTCAACATCCCGCCACATTGGCCGCGATTCGTGGGCATCGACTTCGGTGCCATACACACGGTCACTATCTGGCTGGCGCAGGACCCCATTTCACAGGTCTATTATCTCTACCGCGAGACGATGGAGGGGAACAAGACGAGTGGGCAGCACGCAGCAACGCTGATCGAGAACGCCATGGGCGTCAACCTGTGCACCGTGCACGGTGGTGCAATGAGCGAGATTCAGCAGCGGCTTGACTGGGGTCAGGCCGGCGTCCTGGTCCTGCCACCTCCCTTCGATGACGTGGAGGCGGGCATTGATCGCACGATCGCGCTATTCAAGGGGCGCCGACTCTATGTCTTCGATACCTGCGAGGGGACACTCGACGAGTTGGGGACCTACTCGCGCGAAGTCGACGAGTTTGGCAACCCAACCGACAAGATCAAGGACAAGGAGAAGTTTCACAGGCTCGACGGTTTGCGGTACGTGGTGGTTGGCGCCATCGCGCCGCCGCCCGAACTAGACGAGATAGTCACCTACGACGAGCGTGTCAGCATATCGCCTTACTAGGAGAGGGCAATGCCAAAGCCCAAGAGCAAGGCCACAGTCGAAGAAGTACAGCGGTTGGAGGGTCGCCTCCGAGAGGCAGACCAGGCGGCGGCAATGAACGAGTACCTCGTCGAACGTCTCGCCGAACTGGAGCTGGCCATCGAGGATCGGGACTGGATGAGCCTCTCGTACACCCAGGACCGCGAGCTAAGCCGCGACGGCCTGCGCAAGATCATGGCGCTGGCCCGCATCTACTACCTCAAGAACCCGCTCATCAATCGGGCGGTCTCGGTCCAGGCTCACTACGTCTGGGGCCAGGGCATCAACATCCAGGCGCGAGACCCCAAGGTCAACGCGGTCGTCCAGGCGTTTTTGGACGATCTCAAGAACAAGGCGGAGCTGACTTCCCATCAGGCGCAGACACAAAAGGAGATCGACCTGCAGATATTCGGCAACATCTTCTTCGTGTTCTTCCCGAACGTATCAACGGGCCAGGTGCGCGTGCGTAGCATCCCCGTCGACGAAGTGGCCGACATCATCACTGATCCCGATGACGCCAAGACACCCTGGTATTACAAACGCGCTTGGAACGTGCGTCGCCTGGACGAAGAGAGTGGCACCGTCGACGTGCAGTCGCAGACGGCCTATTATCCCGATTGGCAGTATAACCCCGCGACCAAGCCCGAGACGATAGGCGGCTATCCGGTCAAGTGGGATATGCCAGTGTACCACGTCAAGGTCGGTGGGCTCTCGGATATGCGCTTCGGCGTCTCAGAGGTTTATGTTGCCATCGACTGGGCGCGGGCATACAAGGAATTCCTGGAAGATTGGGCTACGCTCGTGAGGGCCTACTCGCGCTTTGCATGGCATCTCACGACCAAGGGCGGCAGCAAGGGCGTTGCGGCAGCCAAGGCGAAGCTGGGCACGACAGTAGGCGTCGGCAATTATGAGGCTAACCCTCCCGCAGTAACGGGCTCCACGTTCGTGGCTGGCGAAGGGGTCTCGCTCACGCCTATTAAGACTGCGGGTGCCACCACCTCAGCCGAGGACGGCAGGCGCATCCTGCTTATGGTCGCTGCGGCGATGGGGCTGCCAGAATCGTTCTTCGGCGATGTTTCTGTCGGCACGCTTGCCACCGCCAAGAGCTTGGACAGGCCGACTGAGCTGAAAATGCGCGATCGACAAACGTTTTGGCGGGATATCTTCCTGGCCATCGTCAACTACGTGATTGACTGGGCAGCTCGCGCGGAGAACGGCCCGCTCCCGAAGGAATTGCTCGCTGGCAACGATGGCGGCGAGGTCGCACTCAATAAGGCCAATAACCCACGAGGAAAGATCGATAGGCACGTCGACGTATCCTTCCCCGACATCCTGGAGCGTGACGTGGGCGCGAGGATTAGCGCCATTGTGGCTGCGGCTACCCTTAATGGCAACCCATCCATCGGGACGCTCGACGATAGAACCTTGACGCGCCTTATCCTGCAGTCGCTCGGCGTTGACCAGATCGACGAGGTGCTCGACAAGATATCGCCAGAGGGCAAGGATAGTCTAATGGCGCAGCGGCAGCAGCAGAAGGATGCGCAGGCCCAGGTGATGGCCGACAGGCAAGTGCAGACCAAGGCCAACCAGGGTGATGAGCAGCAACAGGCAGCGGAGGCGGCGTTCATCGAAGCCGTCCAGGACCTCCGCGAATCGGTAAAAGAGCTTCTGGCGAGGAGGGCGGTAGCGTGAGCAACCCGTTAGCCATCGTCGACAGACTTCTGGAGGCAGCCGTGAAGATCGTCAAGCGGCGCCGCTTGGCCAAGATTGAGAGGAATCTCGAAAAGGCCATGCAGCATGCCTTTCGCGAGCAGGGGAAAGCCTTTGCCACTCGCTTCAGGACCACATTCAAGGACCGCTTACCAATGACGGAGGTCCTCCGCGAGGCCGACCCGATAAATAATGACGACTGGGAATCAATCTTTTGGATGGTAGCGATGGAGTTGGAAGGGCTGTTCGTCGATCCCATCCAGGAAGCTGTGACTGACGCAATGAGCCAGGCCGCCGAGGTCACAAATAGCAGCGCTGGCGCTGGCCTCGAATTGTCCTTCAGTCTGGAGAACCCCCGGGCTGTGAAGTACGTCCAGGAACGTGGCGCCGAGAACGTCAAGCGCATCAACGAGACGACGCGGGACTACATACGCACAGTCATCAAGCAGGGAGTTGAGCAAGGTTGGTCGGTGGACAAGATGGCCAAGGCCATTACGCAACGCTACGAGCAGTTCGCCGTTGGGCAGCCACAGGAACACATCCAGAGCCGGGCGCACCTGGTTGCGGCGTTTGAGGCAGGCCAGGCTTACGAAGTTGGTAATTTCGAGATGGCCCAACAGATACAGGATGCGGGTTATCCAATGGAGAAATATTGGCAGAACGTGCGAGATAGCAAGGTGTCACCTGAGTGTCGCGGGAATACGGCGGCGGGATGGATTCCGCTGATGAAGGCTTTCCCCAGCGGCCACCTGCACCCGCTAGCGCATCCTGCCTGACGGTGCGATGGGCTCACGAGACGAGCAGAGACCGCGTGACGGTCTGAAAGGAATGAGAACATGGATCTAAGAGAAGTAGGCAAGAGACTGAGTGCGGAATCTGTAAGCAAGATCAAGGCCGCGATGCAGGCTCTGCAGGACCTAATGGGCGAGATAATGGACGATCAGATGGCGTCCACCGAGGCGCTGCGCCGAGCCCTCCAGGAAGCGGAGATGTCCCACGACGATGTGAGGAACGCCCTACGTCAGGCATTGAAGGCGAAATATGACCCAACGAACAAGCGTTGGTACTACATCCAGGATGTTTATGATTCCTGGTTTGTCTATCAGGACGCCGATCCCCCTGGCGACGCCCAGGCGCTATATAAGGCCAGCTACGCCATCGTCGACGGCAAAGTGACCCTGGGCGATCCGGTCAAGGTGGTGCAGGTCACTACTTACCAGCCTGTGACCGAGGCCGACCGTCTCGCCGAGAAGAAGACCGAGGCGGACGAGACAACCGAGTCTGGCGAGTTCGACATCGGCGGAGACTGCATACCGCTCGTCGAGGCATCCGTCAGGCGTGACGGCACGATTCCCCTCAAGATCATCAAGCCCGGCTGGGGCACCTCTGGCTACTACAGCCCCGAGGTCCTGAAGCGCGATGGCCCGAAGGTCTTCACGGCGGGCACCAAGATGTACTGGGATCATCCGACCGTCACCGAGGAGGCGGAGCGTCCAGAGCGCTCCCTTCGCGATCTGGCGGCCGAGTTCGTCGACAACGCCGTCTATCAGGAGAGCGGACCTGCTGGGCCTGGCCTCTACGCAAATGCCAAGGTCTTTGGCCCGTTCAAGGAGACGGTTGCGGAACTCGCTCCCCACATCGGCGTGAGCATTCGCGGCCGCGGGCTGGGCGTAGACGGCGAGGCCGAGGGGAAGAAGGGCAAGATCATCGAGAAGATCGCGCTCGCGCAGAGCGTTGATTTTGTGACCCAGGCTGGCGCGGGAGGCCAGATTCTACCCATCTTAGAGGCGGCGAGAGGCCGTACTACAAATCAGGAGGTGTCCACAGTGGACGAGCAGGAAGCGCAAAAACTGCGCGAGGCCGAGGCCGCGCTCAAAGCCGAAAACGCGCGGCTGAAGGAAGCCATCATTCTGAGGGAGGCGAGGGATTACGTCAGCCAAGTGCTGGCGGAATCGAGGTTGCCCGACATCACCAAGGCCAGGTTGATCGAAAGTCTGGCAGCAGCGCCTGTGCTCACGGAGGGTGTCCTCGACAGGGACGCCTACAAGACCAAGATTGCCGAGGCGGTCAAGGCGGAGGTGGAATACCTGGCCACGGTCACGGGCTCCGGCGACATCAAGGGCATGGGAACCTCGGCGGGGACACAGGTCACAGAGGCCGACGCCAAGGTGAAGCTTCAAACGGCGTTTGCCAAGATGGGGCTGAGCGAATCGACAGCCAAGATTGCTGCGGAAGGGAGGAACTAAGCAATGTCGACCAATCAGGTTTACGACGAGGCGCGCAAGCTTTCCCTGGCGGTCACCGACCCAGTCGCTCCCGCCAGCGGCGACCCCGTGCTAGTCGGCCAGATACCTGGCGTGGCATTGACGGCCGCAAGGGCTGATGGCACAACTACCATCGATACCGCTGGCGTCTACAATCTCACCGTCAACGCGGTGGATGGCGTGGGCAACTCTGCTGTCGCAGTCGGCGATATCCTCTACTACACGGCGGCAGACGTCATCAAATTGGCCAAGAAGAACGCGGGGGTGCGCTTCGGCTATGCCCTCGATGCGCTTGCGGCTGGCGCCAACGGCGTCATTCGCGTGAAAGTCGGCTACTAGGCCGCCACAAAACGTAAGGAGGTGTAATCTCAATGCCTGAGTTCCTAGAATTGTTAGAAACTGTGCGCGCCGAGCAGGCTAGCGTCCAGCACCTTTTCGGAGGCGAGGGCCGCTCGCTGCGGCGCATGGCGGGTGGCCCCGAATATACCGCCCGTCTCGCCGAGGCGGCTAGCCTGCTCGGCGACGTGATTGCGGGCAGGCGTCCGTCTTATCTATTGCGAGAGGCGATGACTACCAGTGACTTCCCGCTACTGATGGGCGACATCATCGACCGCCAGTTGCTCGCCAATTACCGCGAGGCACCACAGACCTACCGCAACTATTGCAAGATCAGCACGGTATCGGACTTCCGCGAGGTCAAGCGGTTCACCATCGGTGGCGCCGAGGGTGTACTGGATAAGGTCGAGCAGCAGTCGGAGTACAAAGAGCGCAAGCTCACGGAGGCCAAGTACGGCTTCGCTGTCGCGAAGTACGGTAATGTGATCGGCTTCTCCTGGGAGCAACTCATCAACGATGACCTGCAGGCTTTCCAGGACATCCCGCAGCGTTACGGTCGCGCGGCCAGGCGCAGCGAGGAGAAATTTGCGACAGGCTTGTTCGTCGACGCTAATGGACCGCACGCAACGCTATACGCCGCTGGCAACAAGAACCAGGTCAATATCGCCAATGGTGCGACTGCGAACAATCCCCCACTATCGATCACTGGCTTGCAGGATGCACTCATGGTTCTGTCCAAGATGGTCGACAGCGACGGTGAGCCCATCGTCATTGATGCCGTGGAACTTGTCGTGCCGCCTGCCCTGGAGGTGAGCGCACTCAACATCCTCAACGCGACCGAGTTGTGGCTCACGACGGACGGGGGCGATGCCAACCGCCAGGTCCACGTGGCGAACTGGCTGAGGAACCGGTTGCGACTCAACGTCAATGCCTACATCCCCATCGTGGCCAATGTGGCCAACGGGAACACCTCGTGGTTCCTGTTCGCGAACCCGAACAATGGACGGCCTGCACTCGAAGTCGGCTTCCTGCGCGGCCACACCGAGCCGGAAATTTTTATGAAGGACCCTGATGCTCGGCAAGTGGGTGGCGATGTCAACGCGCAAGATGGCGACTTCGATAGCGACACCATCAAATACAAGGTGAGACACGTCTTTGGCGGCGGCCAGATGGACCCGAAGATGACGGTAGCATCAAAAGGAACTAACGCCGCTTAAATTTGGCGATATGTGGTGGCAGAGCGCTGGGGCACGCTAGGAGTGCATTAACCAGTTGGTGCCCCAGCCAACTCAGGGAGGAAGTATGCCAGCAACCTATGACCTGGCGACTGATCGCGGCAAGGTGAGGCTGCTCTGCAATGACACCAAGATCGTGACGCCTGTATTCGATGATACGGAAATCGACCAGTTCCTAGCTCTCGAAGCCAGCAACGTCAAGGCTGCCGCAGCGCTGGCACTGGAGACCATCGCCACGAGTGAGGCGTTGACGCAGAAGAGTATTCGCGTCCTTGAACTCCAGATGGACGGGCCTGCTGTGGCGCGGGCTCTCCTCCAGCGGGCCGCGCTACTGCGCACGCAGGCCAACGAGGAGCTACCGGCCTTCGATTGGGCAGAAACCATCGTCGACGACTTCAGTTATCGCGAGCGAGTATGGAAGGAGGCGCAGCGTGGCTCTGCCTAGTCCGATGATACCCGCGACACTGTTCGACCAGAAGGCGATAGTCTATACGGAGAACCCCGTCACTGGCGCGTTCGACGTGCAAGCGAAGGTCGATCTTCCCTGCCACGCAGGCTTAGTATCCACCAAGGGCGCTCCTGATGCCCAGTACCGGGCTGAGCTGCTGGCGATTCGGCGTCTTGTGTGGGCACCCGACTATGTCATGCCGGAGCGCGCACAAGTGGCTATTGGTGCCGACCGATGGAACACGGTCGCTGGCTCATTCGTCGCTCCCATCTGGCCGCCGAGCGGGGCCGTGCTCTACAGGGCCTGTGACCTGGTGAGGGCCGTCTGATGGTCATGCAGATTATGGGATTGCGCGAGGCCGAGGATTACCTGAAGCGCCTCCAGGATGGAGCGAGGGCCACAGGGGGAATGGTGGTTAAGGCGGGGACCGATAAGGTTTACGGCTGGGGTATCGAGTTTGGGGAACATCGGAACGGGAAGCTCGCCCGACGGGCGGGTGGCTCGTTTTCCTTGACGAGCGCCTTCGCCACGATCAGGCCCAGGATAGCCCCTGAGCTAAGACAGGCTCTGCCGCAAGGATCAGGCAGGGTGCTTGCCACGCTGAAGGCGCTCGGCAATGACGTTATAACTCTCACCAAGACGAACCTATTGGCGACAGTCTATAGCCTGCCGATTCCGCGGACGCGCACGGGCAAGCCCAAATGGCGGCGCACTGGGGACCTGCGCAGGTCGTATCACGTGGAGGGACCGAGGTAGTGGCTTTCAACACGAAGGCACAACTGCAGGAATTGAAGACATTGGTCGAGGGGGTCGCGGGCGTTCAGAAGGTCCAGATCGGCGTGCCCGAATCACTCCCGAACCGCGTCTGCGCCTTCATCACGATGGGACCCCAGCCGACGACGGACAAGAACGCTGGCCTCCTCCAGTCTTTGGCGCAGTATCAAGTCACGTTCGCGTACAAGGTCGCGGGCGCCGAGGACGCCGCAGAGCTGGCCCTGGCGGATATCCTCGACGGTTTCAAGGCCGCCTTCTTCGCGGCCCGCAAGACCAACGGTGTTCTGAAGGGCATGCAGCTCGATCTCACGCTCGCCAATGCGCCTCAGTATCTGGCCGTGGCTGGCCAGGAGTTCAGACAATAGCCCGTCGCCG
>JAEHJW020006311.1_pt1 | contig 11532 bp, 15 predicted proteins | sample 9271431 | NCBI WGS metagenome assembly JAEHJW02
GTCGGCGGGGACCACCCGGAACCGACGACCGGCCATGGCCCGGCAGTAGGGGCAGGCGTTCTTGACAGCCTTCCACTCGGCCAGCCAGCCCTCCGCGGGATCCACCGATGCGATGGCCCCGTTGGACACGGCCAAGGCGGTCTCAGTGAGCGCCACCCGGCGCCAGTCCCGGTTCAAGCCAGAGAACGAGTCGAATAACCGCTGCTGCAGCTTGCCCACCCCATCGCCGGCCTCACGGGAGGCAGAGAGGGTCGAGAGCAGGGCGTGCCGCGCCTCGGCGGTCAGATTGGTCATGTGCTCCGCTGCCCGGGCCTTCGTCCACTGCATGGCCGTGGAGGCTGCGGACGAGGGCGCTTCACGAAGCGCCTGGCCCCAGGAAGGAAACCGCTCGGGATGGGCCACACGCTCCCCGGCCCGGTGGAGCAGCGAGGCCCGGAGGGCCAGGGCCTGGGCAGCCTGCTCCTGGGTATCGCCAGGCAGGAGAGCCCCCACCAGGCGGTCAATGACGGCCTGCCAGCCATCCATAAGCCGCTCGGGCTCGAGGTCTGACCGGAACAGGTCCACGATCTGGCCCCAGCCGGGCACCTCGGGCGGCTTCGGCTGGAAAGCCTTCTGCAGCGACCGGACGCGCCGACCCAGGGCATGGGACAGAAGCCCACGGAGGAACGCCTCGCCCACGCCCCAGAACTGGTCCTCGATGTAGGCAATCTCGGGGTCAGGGTGAGGGCCCCAGAAGGGACGCTCGGCCTCGACCTGGGCGGCCGTCGGCGGAGTCAGCGGCACGCGGCCGCGGCGGAGGGCCTTGAGCACCGGGCGGCCAGAGGCCACGCGGACGTCATGCAGGACGGCCCCAAGGCGCGGATCAAGGGCGGCCATGGCGGGCCTCCCACTCCTCCCGCTCAACCAGGAACAACTGCCAGCACCACCAGGCACCCATCAGTAGGAGTGCCCCGACGCGAAGGACCAGCACCCCTCTGATCACTGGCCCTCCTTCGCGCCGGGGACGGGATGGAGGTCATCGAGGGCACCGGCGATCTTGCCGGCCTTGCCCTCGGGGGCCTCGGGCTCTTCACCATCGCCGGCGCCCAGATCGTCGGCGGAGAAGGACGACCCACCAGCGCCACCAGGCGCACCCTCGCCATCCCCGTCCTGCGCGCCGGCGCCCAGGGCCCCGAGGGCCTGCTGGTAGGCGGCCTGGAAGGAGGGGTTGAGGGGAGCGTTCCCCAGGATGGGATCCGGGTGGGGCTCGAAGCCCCAGAGCTTCCGGCCCTCGTTGAGGGTGCCCGCGGCATTCTGGCGGGTGAACTCGGCCTGAATGAGCCCGGGATCCGCCGGCATCTGGCCGATCCAAGGGATGGGATAGGGGTCCATGTTGAGCGAGGCGCGAAGCTCGTCAATGGTCTGCAGACGTTCCTTGGTCATGCGCTTGGCGGTCACATCACCCGGATCGATACCAGTGAAGCTGAACCGGGCCTTGTCCCAGTAGCGGGACAGGATGGCATCGGAGATGAACGCCTCGATGTCGGACAGGAGGGGGTCCAGGCCCTTGTCCCGAGCCGCAGCCAGGCGCTCGGCGGTGTCGTCCCCAGCCAGGGGGCTCCGGCCGGCAGCCGTGAAGGGCTCCATGCCGATCTCGGCGGGGTCCATGCCGTAAATCGAGCACATGATCGCGCTCTGCAGCGAGATCCACTTGGCGAAGGCCATCTCGGAAAATTGGGCGTTCGTCTGGATGTAGTTCGCCGCCGCCTGCTGGCCCCGGGACTGGAGGACAGGGAGCGTGAAGGCGTTGGAGGCGCCCCGGAGCTTGGCCTGCCACCCAGCCTGGAAGGCGGCCATCTGCTCCTGCGGGAACTGGCCGGAGAGCACGAGGATGCCGCGGGGTATGGCGTTGTTGTCCAGGCCCTCCCGGGTGTAGGCCATCGCGGAGAGGAAATTCGTCAGGGTCTCGAGGCTGGCCTCCAACTCCGACACCCCGTAGCCGTACCGCTCGAGGTCGGAGGACCGGTTCCGCTGGAACAGGGCCGCCTCCTCATAGGTGAACTCGACGGAGCCCGGGGCCCCCATGCCGTTCGTGGAGGCATCCTGGACCACGAAAATGTCGTCCGAATCGGCCTCACCAAAGGTCGTAGCGAGGTAGAAGGTGGCCGAATCCCGCACCCAGAAGCAGTCCAACCCCTTCTGGTCGCTGGGCCCAGCATAGGGCACCGTCTCCACGGCCACATGGTCAAGGGAAAGGGTGTCCTCCGTGAGCATGGCCAGGAAGTCACGGAACCCGACGCGGCCCTTCCGGCGTCGCTCCAGCTGGTCGAACTCCAGGCCCCCGCACATGAGCACCTGCTGGAGCCAGGAGAAGTAGGCGGTGTCCTGCTCGGTGGGCTTGTAGCGTGGATCGATGTGCCGGATGCGCCAACCGACCTCGTCGTCCTTCTGGGACGGGGCCGCGAACCGGAGCACCTGCCGGCGCCGGGTGCGGTGGATGGCCTGGGCCACCTCAATGCGCTGGGAGAGCTGCCGCAGGGCGGAGAACGGGATCCCAGGCTTGGGCAAGTAGCGGCCACCAGCCCCGAGGCCCTGCAGCAGGGGCTGGGTGCGCGCCTTGGGATCCGCAGCCTCCACCCGTCCCATGGCAAGGGCCTTCTGCACCTGGCGCTCGGCCTTCTGCAGGTTGACCCAATCCAGCATGACTCTGGCAAGGTCTGGAGGCGCCAGGCCCGGGTCGTAGTAGGACTTCATCACCTCGCGGTTGGCATCCGCGACCTCGTCCAGGGGCGCCCGGGCGTCATAGGCGGTGCGCTCCGCCGGGCCAAGATGCCCGAAGGGAGAGCCGCCGTTCGCAGGCTGGAAGGACCAGAGGGAGCCTGTCATGCCCTCAGATCACCAGCCCGACTCGTCCTCCCACCCATCGGTTGGTCCACCCTTCGCAGGGTAGTGCGCGAGACAGGACGGATCGGCGGCCTTCACGCGGAAGCCGTGCCCAGGGAATTTGCAGATCCCACCCAGCGCCTCCGAGTAGTGCATGCAATCCCCGCAGGTGCGCCGACGGACAACGGCGCGCTCCTGCGCCACCTCGGCCACCAGGTCGCGGCCGCCGGTCGAGGTCGACACGGGGAGCCGGTCGGGATGAACGCCAGGGACCAAGGCAGCCGGCGGAGCCGCCGGTGCGACAGGCGCCTCCAGGGCGCCCGCAGGCGGGAGGGCAGAGAGGGTCGGGAACCCGGCCCGGTCGGATCCCTCCACCCCCTCGAGGCCCCACCCGGAACGCCCGAGGGTCGCCAAGTAAACCCCGATGGCCAGCGACATGACCCGGTCGTCGTGCGCGCCAGGGAGCGCCTCGGGCTTGCCCAGGGCGTTCCGGTGGAACCGGAGAGCCTCGAGCCAGAACCGAGGATCAGGGCAGTCCAGCTGCCCGGTGCGGATCACCTCGGCCAGCGCGTCCAGGATCATGGGGCGCGTCTTGGTGTCGGTGGGGAACCCCGCCCGCAGGAACCGGGCCCCCGCCGCGTCGTACTCGAGGTGACGGTAGACCTCCGGGTAGCGGGCCTCCTCGAGCACGTGGACCACCGTGTGCCCGTGGTTGTTCCGTTCCGGGGCCACGCAGGCCCGGTAGGCCCGGCCAAGGGTGTCCATGCGCCGAGCGAACTCCACAGGGGGAATCCGCCCGTGCAGGGCGGCCACCACCCGAAGGGTCCGCACCCGGAGGACGTAGGCTGAGCAGAAGTCTGTCCCCCCCTGCTCGGGATCCCCCACGCGGGTGGCGCCGCGGTCGATCCCCTCAGCAATGTCCGCCACGAGCAGGTAGGTCTCCCCCGGCAGGTAGGGCTCCCAGATGGTCGAGCCTGCGGGCCCGGGCACCGAGGACACCGGGTGCTTCTGCAGGGCCTCGATCCGCGCGGCCACCACCTGCTGGTCGAAGTAGGGGCGCCCCGAGGTCAGGAACGCCCCGGCCAGCGTCTCGGGGTACTCCTGCGGGAAGGTCTCCCCGACCTCCCGCATCTTCGCGCGCCGCCAAGCGATCTGCTGCAGATCTAACCCGTGGGCCCCCATGAGGGCGACCTCCTCCGCAGAGAGGGGAGCCTGGGTGGCGGGGTCAAAGGGGCGCCGATACTCGGGGTGCTCGAACCAAGCGTAGTAGACCACCCGCCAGGGCATGGAGGGGTCGCCCTCCTGCTCGAGGGCGGCCATGACGTCGGAATAGTAGAGGTTCTGCCCGTTGGCGGTCGTCTCAAGGATCGCATTGCCAGAGGCCGGGACGGCCTGCAGGTAGCTGTTCTTGAACCCTTGGTAGTCCCGGTAGAAGGCGGCCTCGCTGTTGTGGACCACGCCGGAGAGCGTGCAATAGGAGTGCGGATCCTCGGACAAACAGAGGTCATACATGACGGGAGGCGCTGGCACCTCCTCGATCTGCTTCACCTGCGCCCAGTAATACTTGTCGCCGCGCCGCCAAGAGTGCCTGCCATACCCATGATTCCAGCGAGGCGAGTCGGGACGCTTGTCGAGGTAAGCCTGGAACATTCCGCCACGGGGAGGCAGAGGCTTTCCGAGCATGCGACGGAGTTTCACGTTGGCAGGGCCGAAGAAGTCCACCACCCAGCGATCCTGCTCCCGGCGACCATGGCGAAGGCCGGCATCGGTGATCTGGATAGATGGAAGGCCGATCCGCATATTGATGGCCAGGCGCTTCAACTGGACGGCCAACTGCGGGCGGGTGGTGCAGAACGACACCCTGCTGGGATCAACAAACGAACCATCACCCTCAATCAACCCCGTGAGGAGCCCCTCTAGGAAGGGGCGAGGATACTTAAAGAAGGCATCGGGGATCCGCTTCGAGTCGGTCTCGCCAACCAGACCAACAACAAGATCGGCGAAAGATCCCCCGTGGAGCGTGATATGGGTCGTCCAACTGTTGGCGCGGTCAGTCACACGAACGCTTGTGAAGAATCCGGCATCAACATACGGCTGCACCACAGCCATTACCTGGGCAGTCTCGTCTCGGTGGATGGCAAGCCCAATCCCAGACAGGAGGTCGCCATTCCGGAAGGCCCAACCCTCGGCCAGATACCAGCCGATCAGCGCACCAAGCCCACGATCAGCGTCCACCGTCGCAGGAACATGAATGCAGTTCTTCCGGTGCGGGACATCAAGCACCTTGGACCTGCACTCCCCCATCTTGGTGATGGGGAATCCAATGTAATCCCCCTTCGTCAATTCGTCCGCACGCTTCCAGACGGGCTTCCCGGTCTTGAACTCCCGGGTGAGAACCCGATGGTCCCGCGTGAGAGTCAGGGGGAACGGCGCATTACCAAAGGTTGTGACACGGAGCGCGGCCTCTCCGACGTGAGGCGTCTCGGCCACACTCTGGACAGAGATCATAGATCCACATCCATCCCTAACCATTGCGGGCGGGGAAGCGATAGGGAACACGAACCCGTCCTTGCCGATGACAAGGGTATCGGGCCCGAGACATGCGTGCAGGTTGTGGATGACGCCTCCGCGCCACGGGTGCCCAGCCTCGGTGTCGATCACGAACTTGGAGGGCGGATTGAGGGTCTGGTCTCCAGGAAACACGATCTCAAATTCATACTTCGTATCCGATGACAGCTGCAGGCCGGCCTTGAGGGAGGGCGGCAAGTGATCCCAGAACAGGCGGTAGGTCTCCAGCAGGATCTCGGCAATGTCGCGGTCATGGGCCAGAATCACCGAAACGCGCCCGGGGTTGAGGAGGCCGTCGTCAAAGAACAGTGACGCGATGAATGTCGAGAACCCCAACTGGCGTGGCTTGACGATCAGATCCCGGATCCCGCGGAATCGATCGGGCCCCCGACGGGGATCCTGCAGATGGCGCTTCCTCAAGCTGGTCCGGTAGCGCCGCTGGATGGGATTAAGGACGAATGGCCAGAGGGCGCCGCCGTCCTTCACCCGCACCTGGAGGGCCTGGGCACAGAACAGGAGTAGGCTGTGGCCCACGGCCCGGACCTGGTCATCCTCCGAGAGCGCCGTCAAGGGGTCCAGGAGCCGGCGCTGCGCGGCAATGGCCTCCTCCCGACTGGACGGGGAGGGGAAGGCATCTAGAGCACGCATCCGCCCCTTTCCACCTCAAGCTGCCGTGCGGCAATGCTGCGGGCGGCATCGTCATCGAGGGACAATCCCCGGACGAGATCCTGGGATGAGCCATCCGGCACCATGAGGTAGAGCGCCATGCGGACCTTCCGGTGAATGTCGCAGGCCACCGCAGCATCTGGGTGCTCTGGCTCCTGCAGCCCCAGGACGCCGGCCAGATACAAGGAGGCCCGCCCCACCTGCAGCCACCAAGCGATCTCGGAGCCCAGGGCCATCGGGACGGCCTCGCCCCCGTCCACCCCAATCGCAGCAGCCAGCCGAGCGTAGGGGGGGCCACAGAGCGCACCCAGCGCCCGCTGGCTTCCCTCCCTGATCGAACCCAGGGTCTGGGACAGGCGGTGGATCTCCTGCACCCGGCGGTAGAAGGCATCCAGGGCCGCAGCGTGGGCCACCACCTGCGACCACCACAGCGATTCGGGGCGCCCCGAGGGGGGAGGGACCGGCAGCAGGTCAAACTGGGGGCCCAGGTCAGCCATCAATGTCCTCCTCGGGAATGACGTCGATCACCCCGGAATCGCTATCTGGAGGCAGGCCCTCCCGCAGCAGCACCCAGCGAGTAGACCCGGCCGCCGCAACCACCTCCTTGTCGAGGTCGGGGTTCACGGCCCGCTCGGTCACCCGCAACCCCCGGTCGAAGGTCGCCAGCGCCCGGTGGAGGTCCAGCATGTCGACGTGATCCTCCCGGAGCTTGTCGATGACCTTCCGCACCCCGAGACGGGCCCCCGCGTGGATCTCCTCCCGCACGGCCGCCTGCTGAAGCCCGAGCTTCCGGGTGGCCAACAACTTCGACCGCTCGATCACGCCGGCCTGGAACTCCAGCCGCTGATCACCCCAGCCCTCCAGCCGGGATCGCTCCTCAAGGGTCCGCACAGGAATCCCGCTGGCTTCGGCCACCTCGCGCAGAGACTCGAAGCGCGGAAGCGCCCCATCGGGAGCGTCCAGAGAGGTGAATCCCTGCACATAACGCAAGCGTGCCGCAATCATTGCATCACTTGCGCGCCGTTTCTCAACTTCCTTGGATTGCCTTGCAAGAGCGCGAGCAGCGCGGACTTCTGGGGGGAGGCGGGGACGGCCAACCGGGCGTTTGGTGGATTTTTCCAGCAACTGCGGGAGTCTGGATTTTTCCGGAGCCTCCGAGGATGGCTTGGCGGTCTTCCGGGCCCGCTTCGGAGCAGCCTTCTTCATCCACGCCAGTCCGTCTGTGTGGTGAGGTCGCGCTCGCCAGACCCCATGGCCTCAACCTCGTCAAGCGCCCGGAGGAGCACCCGGGCGGACAACTCGGGGCTCAAGAACCCGGTCTCGAGCCCATGGATCACGCTCTGCGCCTTCCCGCGCAGGTGGGTCAGCTGCGCCGTCCGAAGGCGAAGCCGGAGCCCGGTGGGACAGATGGGAGGACATTCAGCAGGGGGCATCGGGCACCTTCCAGGTTGGAATGCGCTCAGATCGGAGCCAGACGCCGCCCATGAAGGGCGTCCACCATCCGTCCGGGAAGCTAAAGAGGCTGGAACTAAACACGGATTGGCCTGGGGAGCGACGGGCCGCCCACGCCTGAACCAGTCGGTAGAGTTGATCACCGGATAAATCCCGCAGGGCGGCGGCAGCAAAGAAGGAATCGCGCAATTCGCTCATGCAACTTCCTCCCAATCTGTGGCGAGAAGATCGGGGCTGGTGGCGTGCCAGGGGGAGCCCCACGGCTGGTCGGGGTTGCTCACCTCAAGGATGGGAGGAGGGAGCACTACACGGCCTCCCATGTGAATCAGGGGAGGGGGCGCCAGGTAGACACGACGCCCAGCACTCCACCCCTGCCTCCGCAAGGATCTCCCGGCCCGGATGGCCTCGAGGGCCTCGCTGAAGGTCATGGGAGCACGGCCGCGGCAAGTTGCCGGGCAGTGGAGATGGTGGTGGCCTCGGGTGGCGCCACCCTCACATCGAAGGCGACCGTGCTCGCGCCCGTGAGCGGATCATCCATCCGGCAGGCAGTGACGGCATAGCGCACCTGCTCCTGGAGGGTGGGGGCCCCGTTCGAAACCACGGTGGCTCCAGCCACAATGAGGGATGCAATGCGGGTGAGATGGAAGGGGCGGGGCATCAGTCCTCCACAGATAGGAGCCGGCGGACCAGCTCGAGCAGGTGCAGATCGTCCCCATACCGGGCAACGAAGTCAGCCTCGTGCAAGTGCCTAGAGAGCACCCCAGGCTTGCCGCCGCGGTGATGGGCGGGACACAAGGGGATCACCTCGAAGTGGCTGGCCCGGGCGCTGGTCCCGTAGGTCTGCCCATCGGGACGCAGGCGTGAGTGGTGGATCTCCGCGGGCGTGCCATCCCACCCATCCAGGAGGCAGGCCAGACATCCAAGCTCGGCCACGGCCAGCAGGTGGGCGTCCTCCGCCTGGGTGTGGGCGGGGCGCCGGGCCCTCGGCCGCGGGGAGCGCCCGGGCCGGGAGCGCCGGAGGGTGGACCGGGAACGGAGGGGAGTCCGCTGGAGGAGGGGACGTCGGCGCCTCACCACTCACCCCCGGCACGGATAATTTCGGTCGTCACCTGCTCAGAGAGGCCGTGCCGCTTGCAAACGGCCATGAGCCGGGCGGACGTTTCCGGCACAGGGCGCCGGAAAAGATACCCAGGGCCCCTCTCGGATTTTTTCGCCACGCCCACGAGGATGAGGGTCTGGATGTGCCGGTGGACCGTCGAGGGCGCCCCCCCGTAGACCTCTGCAACCTCCCGGGTGAGAACGGCGCGCCCGAACGCCTTGCACTGGACGAGGCCAGCATCTAGGACACGCCGGAGAGCAGGGGAGAGGTCTTGGTGGTTCATGGGATCACGATCTGAGGGCCGGGCGGGATGACCGTCGGCATGACGAGGCGCATGGCCAAGCCACCGTCTTGGAGGGGCACGGCCTGCAGGCCACACTGCCGGGCCACAAAGAGGTCGTCCCCAGTGATGGCGGCCTCGCCCCCCAGCCGGATGAGGAGGGCCCGCACGACCTCCCCCATCAAGAGGAGGTCGCGCTGGGCCTGGGCCACTGGCTCAAGCTGAAGGGGCACATCAGGGCGGATCAACGAGGGCCCCCCGGGAGGCGCGATCCACGGTGCCCCAGATGCACGCCGAAAAGGAATGCGGCCAGGACCACCAAGCCGAAAATCGGGAGGAGGAAGGCTATCAAGGTGCTCACCCCCGCCACCTATGACGGAAATCTCGGCCGTGGTAGAAGCCCACCCACCATCCAAAGGCGAAGGCCAGGAGCAGATTCAGGATGAGCACACCAGGACGCATCAGGCCCCCTTCCCGGGCTTCACCCGGATGGCCGGCTGCCCCGTCAGGGCCTCCCAGCGCAGCGCGATCACATCGCAGAACTTGGGGTCAAGCTCCACCAGGGCCGCGCGCCGCCGGGCAAGATGACAGGCCACAAGGGTGGATCCAGACCCCCCGAAGCCATCCGCCACAAGGTCTCCAGGCACCGATGACAGTTTTATTGCTTTATCTAAAAGGCTTACTGGTTTTTGCGTTGGGTGCTGAAGCGATTTGGAGGAATCTCGACCTACCTCCCAGACGGTCGTCTGGGTGCGGCCGCCCTTCCAGGTCGGCTTGGCCTCGGGATCAGTCGCGTAGGCCCCCTGAATGTGGTCCTCCACCACGAGCCCGCGCTGCAGGACGTCCACAGGCGCACCACCATCAGGGTTGTCGGCCAGGAAGGCGTTCTCGTGGCGCCGGCGGAACTCGTCCATCCCAAGCCCCGCGGAGGGCTTGACCCAGATGATCTGGGACTTGACCCGCAGGCCCGCGGCCTCCAGGGCGTTCTGAAACTCCCGCTGCCGGTGGTAGGAGTGCCACACGTACCACGCGGCCTGCTTCTTGGAGGCAGCCCGGATGCAGGCGAAGGCCCGGATGAGCAACTCCTCGAGGTTGGCCCGGTCCAGGGCGTCGTTCTTGATCTTGCCGCCCGCGGTGCCCTTGGCGTTGGACGAGTAGTCCATGCCGTAGGGTGGATCAGTGAGCACCAGATCAGGCTCCTCCCCGGCAAGGAGGGCCCTCCAGACGAATGGATCCGTGCTGTCGCCACAGATCAGGCGGTGGGGCCCAAGGAGCAGGATCTCGCCCGGCACGGTCTCAGGGGTCTCTGGGCAGGGGGGTGCGGCGTCGGGATCCGCCTTGGGATCGGTCGCACCGCCGCCCGGGAGGGCACCGAACAGATCCTCGATGGCCTCCAGGGTGAAGCCGGTGGCTTCGAGGTCGAAAGAGCCGTTGTCCAGGCCGGCCAAGATCTCCTGCAGGGAGGTGAGTGACCAGCTGCTGAGATCCACAGTCCGATTGTCAACCACTGTGTAAGCCGTGGCATCCTGCTCGTCCAAGTCCGCCACGATGACGGGGATGAGGGAGTCGCCATGCCCGGCATCCAGGAGTGCCTGCAGGCGGCCGTGCCCGGCGAGGAGGCGGTTGGTCCCCTTCTGCACCACGGGGAGCGCCACAAGACCATGGTGTGCGATGGACTTCTGAATAATCCGAAGCTGCTCGGCAGAATGCTCACGCGGATTCCCAGCCCAAGGACGTAGATCCCGCACACGAAGCTGCACGACCTCGGGGAGTTTGAGAGAAGGCCCAGATTCAACGGTCTTAACTTTGGCCATGGGCCACCTCCCCATGATTGGCAAACTCGCCATGCAGACGATCCGCAGCGCGACAGTAGGCGGCATGTGCATCCTCGGCTGTGGCGAAATAGCCAAGGTAGACAAGCTTCCCGTTGCACTTGATTTGGGACATCCACTTCCCACGATTGGCAACCCAGAACGCGCCCTTGAGCCCACTGGTGTTGGTCGATGGCCGAACCATGTTCTGGAGATTCTGTGAACGTGTCGCCAACCGCAGGTGGGCGGGATTCACGCAGGACGGGTTGTGGCAAAGGTGGTCGACATGCAGCCCAACGGGAATTGGTCCATGAACCAACTCGAACGAGAACCTATACGCAGGAACCAGCCGTTCACGAGAGGGCCGGAATCCCCCATAACCAAGTCGATTCCTAGACCCAGTCCAATTCCAACAAGAAGCATCATCCCCCTTTTCCACATGCCGCCAGAATCGGACAATCGGATCTAGGGTGGCGCGTTTCTTGGGAACACAATGCGGCCGGCAAGTGGAGGATTGAGGGCTGACCATTGCCGTGCAACCGGGGTGGGAGCACGGATGATAGCTTCGCTTGCGATCACGTTTAACAGGCAAGGTCGTTCCCCTTGGCCCGGGACGCATAACCCCAGGCATGGCGGCGGAAGAGGCCAAAGCTCCACGGTTTGAGGCCACGGGCCAGGGCCATCTCGCGGAAAATGGGATAGCTGTAGAGGAGTGGGGTGTCGGGCCCCATCGCCCGCAAGGTCCAGCGCGCAACTCGGTTCGCCAGAACCCGGTTGGCATGGGAGGACGCAAT
>JAEHJW020002023.1_pt1 | contig 11522 bp, 16 predicted proteins | sample 9271431 | NCBI WGS metagenome assembly JAEHJW02
ACATCCTCCCCACGTTCAAAAACGGAATGAAAACCCGATTTTTCTCGAACTGGGGGGATCTCAAATCAAGAGGGGTCGATTGACGGCGGGTGCAAAAGAAACTCTAGTCAGGGAAGAGGAGAGGGGCGGGTGACTGCCTCGTCGAAAAACGGCATCGCCGAGTTCAGGATAGGAAAGGCCCTTGGCGACAGGCGGCTGAACCCGGAGGATTGGTGATGTGTTTCCTTCTTTCCAGGGAACGGACTGAAAACACAAATCGCAGAGAGGTACCCTACAGAGGGATACCGAGGCTTTATGCCGGCAACACGGGAGGTTCCCCTTCATGGGACAGGAAGAGGATTTCATCCCTTTCGGGGATTGAATGGAGGGTTGCATCAAAGACATGGCATGCGACACGGGAAGGGATGCTCCCCCCTGAAGCAGCCAAGCGAACCCTGCAAGAAGAACAGGCCAAAGGATATTTCTTCCCGGAAATCCGAATATCTTCATGATTCGATACTAGAGCTTGTATTCCTGTTTGTCAACGAAGCATTTGGCCGCGTGATCAGCTTCACCAGAAAGAATCTGAAGAACCACCCGTAAGAGTTTTCCGATCCTTTTGCGTGTGATTTCAGCCATTATTCATCCGAATGGGAATGAGCCCAAACTTCTAAGGCGCGGATCTCCTTAAGATAATCTGTTTTATTGAGAACACATGCCCTCTGGCCCACCTGAACCGCTTGGAGTACCGGGTCCACGTGAATAGTCGAAATAGGATGTGAAGCAATCGGCGAGTCCGGCAAAACCATCCTTCCGGGAATGGCCAGAAGAGCGAAACCGAGGATACCCATACTGAACATGGCGATGCTTGCGAGGATTCCATGTTCCCCGACGATTCCTCGGTCGTCTCGAATAAATGATCGAAATTTCTTGAGAAACTTGATCATAATTTTTCCTCCCTCTATTTTGACTTTCTCCCATTTGTTACATCCAACATAGCTAAGACGTCTTTCGGACGAAGACCTCTTCGTTCCATTTCCCGATAGAAGTCTTCCCATGTCATGGAGTCCTTACGGGGACTCTCTCCTTTCGGATGTATTTTTCTCATCAATTCCAATATCTGGCCGAATTCCTCCAATGAAACCGAAGCGTCCGACATGAACTTATCGAAGAGATTTCTCGATATTCGAAGGAGAGGATTGGAAGTCAATTTATCCACTATCCCCGTACCTTTTGGAATATCAAACCATTTTAAGAGCGGTAGATTTGTGGGGTTGACCAAGGAACTCTCTCCCGCAGGGATCAGTGGGGAAATCTTTTGCCTCAAAAGAATCCGGATGGATTTTGAGGAAGAGTAAAGAAGAAAGAGGTTGGAGGTCGGAAACCAATCCTTGACCAGAATATTTTGGGGGATAAGAACAATTTCTTCGAAGTCTTCCCCAACCCAGGCCAGAATTTCCCGAAGCGGATCGAGATTGTGGTTGACGGTCCATCGATGAACCTGATCAGAAGCTAAAGTTCCACCAGAAATGCCCAAGTATTCAAAAAAAATATTTTGTTTTTCCTGACTTAAACGTCCCGGGACTCCCTTAAGCCAGCCCGCAACAGCCGATGTGTTAAGTCCGGTGGATTTGGCTGCGGAAGTAATACTTATTCCGCGAAGATTTATCAGGATCGAGGCTAAACTATGTTTTTCCAATTTTTTCTTCCTTGACTCGGAATGCTTATCTGAATATGCTTACACGTGGATACACATATAAGTTTCTTGATACTTATCCATTTTACAAATCTTACCAAATACTTCCTGGAGATACAAAATGGAAAAATTGCTCGACGAATCTGAGCTGGCCGAAGTGCTGGGGGTCTCGGTACTGACGGTTCGGAGAAACAGGTCGGCGGCTCCCTATCGTCTTCCCCCTCACGTTAAGTTTGGCGCGAGTGTTAGGTACCAGCTGACCACAGTATTGAGGTGGCTTGAGGAACATGAGGTTGGTCATGACCCTTCACCTAAAACCGAGCTAAACCAATCAGCCCAGCACCGCGGCCGCCCTTCAAAATCCGAAACCGTCCGGAAAACCAAAAATGCGGACAAGTGACCCGTTGATCGATCATACCCGCGATCTCGATGCCCTGGACCCTCCGGTTGCCTCTGACGGAGGCAGAATCCCGAAGATGATCCCCCTCCCAACCCCGGAGGACCTGCACCGGATCGTCGAGGCCCTGCCCCAAACGCTGGACTCGGATCATGCCCGCATGCTCGACTCCTCCTGTATCTCTCCCGAGGTGGTAGTCGCCCGAGGCTATCGGACAATCCGGGATAAATCGATCTTGGTGAGTTTGGGCTTTCAGGTTTGGCAATCCCGTGTTCCGGCCCTTCTCATTCCGCTACGGAATCGGGAGGGGCGGGTCATCTCGGTCCAGATCCGGCCGGACCGGCCTCGACAGGACAAAAACGGGAAAATCGTCAAATACGACACTCCCATGGGGACGGCCCATCGAATCGATTTCCCCACTGTTCTGCCGTTTCCGGGACCGGGAGGAAAAATTTGGATTACAGAAGGTGTCAAAAAATCTGATGCGATCGGGAGCAAGGGGATATATTGTCTTGCCTTGCCCGGGGTCGATACTTGGTCCGGATCTGAGGCGATACAGGACCTCAAGGGCGTCGATTGGCGGGGTCGAACAGCGGTCATCGCGTTCGATTCGGATGTGGCGACCAACCCCCGGGTCGGCAAGGCCCGGGAGGCCCTGGCAGGATTTCTTCAGGACAGGAAGGCCTCCCTCCGCTATCTGGATCTTCCTTCAGGCCCCAAAGGAGAAAAACAGGGAATCGACGATTATCTCGCCTTCGGGCATACGTTGGACGATGTCTACGCCCTGGTGAGCGATCCTCCCTCTCCTTCTCCTCCCGATCCTGTCTCCATGGCATGGACAGGCCAGCTCGACAGAACACCCACCGGGCGTCTTATCCCGAATTCCCGGTCTTTGGGACTCGTCCTCCGGAACGACCCGGCGGGGCAGACTTACAGATACAACGAGTTCTCCCGTCTGGTTTGTCTCGGAGACCGGGGCGTCGAGGATTCCGACCTGTTCCGGATGGCCGAACACATCGAGATGCTATACGGGCGAAGGTGTACTGTGCCCGTCGCCCGGCTCCGGGAGGCGGTTGAGGCGGTCGCCCGAGAGCGGCCTTTTCACCCTGTGCGAGATTGGCTCTCCGGGCTCCGGTGGGACGGGACAGCCCGGATCGATAACCTGTTGCCGGTTTATTACGGTGTCCGGGACGATGAGTACACCCGCGCGGTCGGAAAAAACCTCCTCGTCGGGGCCGTCGCCCGAATCTACGACCCCGGGGCCAAACTCGACACGATGGTTGTTCTGGAGGGCGATCAGGGGTCCCGGAAATCCTCCTCCCTGCAAACACTTTTTGGGGCCGATTGGGTCGCCGAGATGAAGGCCACCCCGGACAGCCGAGATTTCGAGGCATCTCTGCTGGGTCTGTGGTGCATCGAGTTCGCCGATCTGGAAGGGATGGGCCGCGCCGACCGCAACCGAATCAAAATGCAAATCAGCACCCGCTCAGATTGGGTCCGCCTGGCTTACCGGCGGGACCCCGCTCGATACCCTAGACAGTCCATTTTTGTTTCGACCGCGAACGACAACGATTATCTCAAAGATCCGACCGGAGCTCGACGGTTTTGGCCCGTCAGGTGCGGGAAGATAGATCTGGAGGCCCTGGCCAGAGACCGGGACCTGCTATGGGCCGAAGCGGTCCACCGATACCGGGCCGGGGAGACGTGGTGGGAGGTCCCCGAACAGGCCAAAGACGAACAGGAAGCGCGCTATCAGGCCGACTCGTGGGAGGAGATCATCATCCCATGGCTCGCTGGCCGCCCGGAGGTCACGACGACGGAGGTCCTGAGGGATTGCCTGGGGATGGAGAACCGGGACCACTCCCAATCAGCTCAGATTCGCGTGGGGAATACCCTGAAGAGGTGCGGGTGGGGACGGATCAAAGTAAGGCACGGGCCAAGTCTGGCGTGGGTTTATCGCCCGCCAGAAAATGTTCCCAAGCTGGACATGGGAACACATGGGAACAACTTGGGAACATCCGGTACTGACGCCATTGTTCCCAACGTTCCCATCGAAAATGCGTTTTCAAATTCTCCACACTTTTCTAATAACTCTTTAGAAATAGATAGGAACATGGGAACACATGGGAACAAACCAATACCGGAGCCATGTTCCCAAGATGTTCCCAACCCAACCGGAATGCCTGACTTGGGAACAGAAAACTGGACGGAGGTCTTCGAATGAGTGCTTCCTCCGTGTTTGGCACCGCCCTCACGAATTTTCGGGTGAGAAGCACCGGGGCTGAGTATCCGGCGGGATCCCTCGTGGAAGCTCCGGAAGAAAAACTTCTGGTGTGGGCCGAAAAAGGGCTTGTCCGGATCGTGAACGAGGAAGACCCTTCTTCGCGGCCCCTCTTCTCGAACGGTCGGCCCACCGGCGCCACGCTCGCGGATTCTCCTCATATCCGGGTCTACGCCTGGTCTCTCGTGAATCTCCGCTTCGGGCTGATTTTTTCTCCTCCTACGGATCTTCCAAAAGCCGCAGAGGAATGCCAACTGTCGATTGGGGAAGCCCGGGACGCCTTCAGGAAGTTGCTTCATGACGGAGATCTATTGGTGGAACGGGACCGTCGTACCCGGACGGACATTTTTTATCTTGCCCCAATCGAATGGTAGCTGGAGGTCAAATGGACGACAAGAAGGCGGCAAGAACGAACTTCAGGGTTCTTTTTCGAAAGAAGCTGGATCGGGATGGAATCGCAAAGTCTCTGGGGGATCTGGGAAAGGCCATTGTCAAAGCCTCCGGAAAAGAGCTCGTCCGGGCCGGAAAACGGGCATTCGACTTCCGGCAGCCCTCTCTTCCTGGACTCCCTCCCGGACCGGGCCAGGACCTCCCGGCCCTGCCCCCTCCCCGGAAAGAAAAGGGGTGGGCGGAGCATCCGGCTCCCGAAAAAACGCCAAGTCTCTCCGGAATGGAAAAAACCCTCAAAAAATCCACCGACTGGCGGAAACGCCCTCTCTGGATGTGGATCTCCGGAGGAGGATGGAAGGGATTCTTGGGAGCACGGCGATATTGGGCGGTCCTGACCCGCCATGTCCTGGACGGATTTGGCCGGGTCGCTTGGACCTTCCATGTTTCAGCCGTCATCCCCCTCAAGTTTGTTCTTTCCCGGATCGCCGAACTACAGAAAACCGTCAAGGCTCTGAAGTTCGAGCCGGAAGCGTTTCAAGACGCAATGCGGGACTACCGAATGTCTCGGTCAGGAGCCGAAAAAAACCTGAATCTGGCGCGGGTCTATTCCCGCTGGTGCGTCTCTCCGCCCAGCAAGGTTTATTGGCGGATCTGGAGGGCATTTTGTTTGGTCCCTCTTATCGCTGGGGGGGCCGTGTTTCTGGAGGCCCTTTTCCTTGCCCCGGCCGGAGGATGGGAGCGGACCGTCCTGGCCATCTACTCTCTTTTGGCCCTGGGCATGGGGCTCTGGCCTTGGTATGTGCTCATGAGGATTAACGACCGCCTCCCGGAAGCTCCTTCGGATCTCCGGAAAATTCCGGGGTCGTCGGTCCTGGCTGGCTTCACCATCCCGGCATTTGTCCATTCGGCCCCGGGGTCGATTCCGGCTTGTATTTTCTCCACATTTTTCGGAGTTGGTGGAGGAACCTCCGGATCCTGTTCCGGATCCCCCATCGGGAGTTTCATACAGGGGTCCCAGGTCCTCGCCAATATTGCCCCGGCCCTCGCGATCGTGGCCGGAATGGTCTCGATCCTTGCGATGTTCCTATTGACGGTGACCTACGGCTATTACGTGGTCCAGGCCATGCACACCGCCGCTCATACGGGCGACTGGACCAACCAGGGCGTGAATGCCGCCTGGGCCCCGATCCGGGGAGCGGTCTCTTTAGGGATGATTGCGGCGCCCGGGGGCTTGTCGATCCTCGCCTCCTTCGTTCTTTTTGTCGCCAATACCGGGAACGGGATCGGGGATACCGCAGCCGTGAAAGTCTCGGCTACCCTCGTTGCCCCGTCGATCGCGACGACCATTCCTCCGGGTTTACAGGGAGAAGTCGACAATGCCCTGTACAGTCTGGTCTGTGCTCATGTTTTGGACAACTTCGTGAATCCCCAGGGCACCATCCAGGCGGTGACGGCCCAGACAGACAATTTCGGCGACCTTGGGTTCTCGAACGTTGCCGGGGTTGGGAGCTTTGGCCCGGTGGTTTGCGGCAACTATTCAATGCCGCCTGGATCCTCGACGACAATGGCGAGCAACCAGGCGTTCCTGGCGATGGTACGACCGGGAGTACCTCTCGACCAGGTGGCGTCGGCCATCGCGTCCGGCGTCAACGGATGCGGGGCTATCGTGATCGGCACCGGTCTCTCTCCCTGCGCCCCGCCCGGCACCCCGTCGAATCGGAGCATTTATGGCAAGGGAGGAGGTCTGACCAACCCGGCCGGCGGGAACGTCGGAACGCTCACCCAAGTGACCCAACAATATGTCACCGCATTAGTCACGCAGGGCCAGTCACCCGCCAGAACTCCAGTATCCGAGGTCCAGACCCAGGGATGGGTCGCCCTGGGCGCGTTTTACGAATTTATGTCCAATACCGCAGCAGCTTGGAATCAAATCGTTCAGAGCCTCCCCCAGAATATTGCGCCGGGAGGGTTCGCCGACTGGTCGTCAATCGCGGGATCCGAGGCCCAAGAAGAAATCCAGAACGCCTTTGGATTGACCAGAATTTATATCGACGATTATGGATTTTCCGGCACGCAAGCCGGTCCGGCTTTGCCCTTTTGGGCGGTCGCCCCTTTGTCCCCTTCCGGGACGGGCCGGAACATGGCGGCCAGTTTGTCGGCGGTCGTGGATCCGACAACCCAACAAACGCTCTCCCTCCCAAACTACATGGCCCAAAACCTCAATGCAGACCCCCTGTCCAAACTCCAAAACGTGATTGAGTCGGCCGATACGGCCGCGGCCGTGGGGCAGGTTGCAGTCGGGAATCCTTACGGACGGGCCGCCATCGCCGCCGGAGCCGCCGTTGTCGGGGGACCGACCGGGGCCGCGCTGGCTTACGCTGGCGCGAAAAAGGCCAAGGAAATACTGGATCCGGTCACGGTCGTCCTGGGGATCCTGACAATCGTCGTCGGGAGTTATCTGCCTTTGGTCGCCATGTTTGCCGCCGGATTCTATTGCCTGTTCTGGATTCTGGAGGTGACGATTCTGGCCCTTTTCGCCCCCTTGTGGGCGTTGGCCGTGGGAATTCCCCAGGGGGAAGGGTTCATCGGACAGCACGGGAAGGAAGGACTCTCCCGGGTCACGGACATTGCGCTCCGGCCCGTGCTCTTTGCTGGGATGTTTGTCGTGTCGCTGGGGCTCTATTACCTGTCCTCGGACATGCTGATTGTTTTGACCTCAGAAGCCCTCGGAGCCAACAAGAGTATCCCCACGGCCGGGATGTTTTTCTCCCTCTCGGGAGTCCTCGGATCGTATCTGGTCTATGCGCTTGTTTTGTGGCGGACCATCCATTTTTCGTTCGAAGTTTTGCACACAGGCCCCTATTGGGCCATGAAGGTTCTCGGAATCGAAAGCCGGGACGGAAGGGAAAGCCGCGCCATGGAGGCGGGGGGCCAGAACGTCCTCCACTCCATGCAGACCGTTTTTTCGGGTTTCGGGCGACCCATGCCCCCGAGCGGCGGCGGAAAAGGAGGTCAGGCGTGAACGGTCAGTTTGACGCCCAGCGCGTGCATCACCTTCATGATCGTTTCGAAGCGCGGCTTGGAGCCGGGGGTCAGGGCCTTGTAAAGACTTTCCCGCCCAAGCCCCGATTCCCGAGCTATCTGGGACATTCCGCGTGCTTTGGCCACGTTGGACAGAGCCGCCAGGAGAAGATCGGGATCGTTCTCCTCAAGGGTGACGGTCAGGTATTCGGCGATGGTCTCCTCGCTGTCGAGGTATGCCGACGGATCGAATTCCAGAATTTTTTCTTTCATGGCTTCTTCTCCAGGGTTTTCTTCAATTCCTTTGCCAGCGAGATGTCGCGGTCTTGCGTCGATTTGTCCCCGCCGCAAAGCAGGAGAATCACGGTGTTCTCCTGGCGGACGAAATACAGGCGGTATCCGGGTCCCGTATCGATCCGGATTTCCGAAACGCCCTCTCCTACCGGCTTTACGTCACCAAAATTTCCCATCGCGATCCTGTCCAGGCGGGACAGGATCCGGACCAGTCCGGCTCGATCCTTCAGAGAGGAAAGCCAATGCGCGAAGGTTTCTGTCTGCTGGACGGCAATCATGCAACAATCGTATCCGAACGGATACGATAAATCAACCACAAATACATAAGGAGAAACAACCCATGACCAAAATCGTCAAAAACAAAAAAAACGGAATGTTGGGGGTTGTTCTGATCGAACTCAACGCAGGTTGGGACGTGGTGAGCGAGGACGGGAGTTACGAGCGATATCCGGACACCGACTTCGAGGTGATCGGGGAAACGAACCTATTGCGGATTCCGTCACCGCCAGCGACCGAGACCACCCAACAGGAGGTTGTCGCATCGGCCTTGGCCGCACTCAGAACCTTCCAGGAAGGAGGGAGATCATGACCATCTCGTCGCTTGCGACTGGCAATCCCGGGGGAGGAGGACTCCCCCGAAAAAAATCCTGGAAACAATCCATCAAGGAAGGAGTGGTCACGGGAGCAGGCATCGGTGTGGTCTGTGCGGTGATCGTCATTGCGATGGGGACATGGGGAGATTATCCGGAACGAATGCTGGTCAAGAGGGAGGCCCGGACGATTTTCTCGCCGGACCACGTAATGGAGGCCAAGGTCCTGCATGGCGGCCCCCGGGATCCCTCTTGGATTTGCTGGGGGCCGGGTCATCCGGTCCATGCGTGTCGGCCCTTCACTCCGGACAAGGACATGCCCCCGTCGTGCATCCAGCCGATGTCGTCCATTCCGGCTCCAATGAGGAAGATTGCCCGGGAAATATACGGCGGGACGGACGAGTGGGGACCTCCCCATCCGTGCCGGGGAATCCGGATTGCGGAAATTCTCCTTCATGAAGGGGCGGATCTTCCCCCCCGTTCGATTCCGGAGTGGGTTCTGCCGAATCCGGAAAAATGACTCCGGAATCGGCAGGTCTTTTCCCTTCCGACGCCAGGGACCCGGACGACAGTTTTCTGGTCGATCCGGGAGTCGGAGGGAGGGGGGATCAGAGACAAAGGAAAAGGGCCTCAGAGTCACCACACCCGATGCACCCGGGGTGGTTTTGTTTCATAACGTTTCGCCCGCTTCATATCACTTCAAACCGTTGCGAAAGGCTTCGAAATGTTTCGAGAGAGCACTAACCCAGACCTGTTGGCGTTGATAGAGAAGGCGAAACAAGCGAAACAGGACATGCTAGGCGAGGCGATCCGAAGAGGATTCGAGGGCGTCGAAGAAGCCCGAAAACTAGGTGTTTCCTGGGGAGAAATTGCGAGAGCTCTTGGTTTCGAAGGTAAAGCCAATGTGGCACGGGCTATTTACAGCCGTGAGCGTCGCCGCCGGGCGAAGAAAAGAGAAAAGGAGGTGGTGCCGGAAAAGAAGAAGGAGGCGATGCCGGATGGGAAGGCGAAAACCCAAAAAGAATCGACGCTTTTCAGGTCGGAAGACAAAGGGAAGGGCGGCAGGATTGGGCCGCCGAAGCCGATCGGACGGGGCCGGCTGGATCTTGGCGAAAATATTCCGGACGACGAACTCTAAACCAAAGGGGAATGAAATGGAAAACGTGTACTGGATTGGCGGTGGAAAAGGTGGGACCGGAAAGTCCATGGTCGGAATGGGATTGATCGACTATCTGCGAAAGGAAGGCCGGGATCCGGTCTTGGTCGAGACGGACAAAAAGAATCCGGACGTCGGGAGGGCGCACAAAACCGAGATTCGGACCGAAGGACTCGATCTGTCGGATCAGGATGGATGGGTCGAACTCCTGAACTATTGTGCGGGGGCGGGCGGGCCGGTCGTGATCAACTCCGCCGTCGGTGCGGACGAGACTCAGGGAATCGATGCCCTGGAGCAGTCGCTTGAATCTTCGGGGAAAAAGCTTGTTGTCTTGTGGGTCATCAACCGTCAGCGGGATTCCATCGAGCTTCTGCGTGATTTCATGAAGTCTGTCCAGTCCGCCGAGGTTCATGTCGTCCGGAACCTGTATTTCGGAGGGGCCCACAAGTTCGAGTTGTTCAACGATTCAAAAACGAGAAAGGAACTGGAAGAGCGTGGAGGAAAGGTCCTCGACTTCCCCGAGATCGCGGACCGTATCGCAAACGAGCTATACAGCAAGCGGGTTTCGATCGCAACGTGTCTCACTGGCGCGGAAACCGGGACGCGGTTTGTCCTCGGTCGCTGGCAGAATTCAGTCCATCAGATGTTCAGGGAGGCGGGCCTGTAAGGGCCCGTTTCAAAGGAGAGTCGCCATGAACGTGGAAGAAACTTTCAAAAATGTCGTGGGACGGGAGATGACGCCCGACGAAGTGACCCGATACCTGAAGTTTCAGAAAGAATTCAGAATCCCGGATACAGACCCGACCTGGATGATCTTCATCTGGTTCGAGTTCTATCAACGGATCTTCGAAAAGTTTCCGGAGAATGCTCGGGCTGAGACCGAAAAAGTGATCACCCAGCTCCGATCTGCCTCTGTCGCCGTGACCGAAGCCACCTCCGCCGAGGTCAAGGCGTCGCGAGAGAAAGCGGCCCTGGAGATCGCAAAAGCTCAGGAGGCGGCCAAGGCGGCCCTGAACCAGGCGCTTTCCCAGACGATGAGCGCGGCCGTCCAGAGGGCGATCGACCAGATCGTCCAGAGTACCCACGTGCAAGCCCTGAAGACCCAGGCCCGAAAGTGGGCCCTGATCGGAGCCGTGGCCGCCGCAATTCTTGTGGCGGCCCTGGCCGGGGGAGTCGGCTGGAAGGCCTACCGGACGGGACTCGCGGGAGGCTATGCCTCGGGAGTGACCGTGGGAGGGAACTTTCGCCATTTCATAGATTGTGACATTCCAGGGTGGAAACTCGAACAAAAAAAGGACGGATCGACTTGGTGCTACCCCACGGCCGCCAAGGATGGAACTTACGGATGGAGGATCAAATAATGAAAAACCCTGTGTTCGAGCCGCTTGACCTGAACTTCCCGAAGGAAACCGCTCTTCCGGAAAAACCGTTCTGGAAAGAAAAAGCCCCGGAATGGGGGGGTGGCCTGTCTGTTCAGGATCTCCTGGACCCCTCCTATCCGGACCCGATCCGTCAGGCGATCGTCCGCCTCGAAAAACTTGGCTATGACGTTGGAGGATTGTGGGATCAATACCTCGCGATGAAATGGAGCCTCAAGACCAATGCCGAGGTCTTCCGGAAAATCCTCGGCATGGCCCGCGCGAAGGCCGCTGTGTTCGGAATCGACGAGACGGAGGAGAAACCGTGAAAAACGACAACACCCAGATCCAGAAACCCCC
>JAEHJW020000640.1_pt1 | contig 11513 bp, 21 predicted proteins | sample 9271431 | NCBI WGS metagenome assembly JAEHJW02
CGGTTGATTTTTCGTTCATACGTTCGTCGTGTCCTTTCCATAGGGTGTAACATTGGGGTTTGGCGCGTCGCCGGACATTTGAGTAAGTGTACCCGGAACTTTTCCGGTGTATATTGCCGTTACCGCGTCGCCTAACTTACCATAAAACCCTAGATAGGCAACCAACACGCCAACCCCAATTAAAAGAAAACCAATACTTTTCACGTTGCCAACCTCCTATATATTATTTCCAGTTTTAGGCGGCGGCGTAGTTGTTGGCGAATTAGACGAATTAGTAATAGTTTCCAACGTTTGCGTAATGGGTGTAACATTATCTAATACAATAGGCGCTAACGATGGTGATTGTCTTAACAAATTGTTTACTGCGCTTTCGTTAGCGCGTTTGGTGAACCAAAACCCGGTAACTAACGTAATAACGCCGCTTGCTAACTCTGACGCTATCCCTTTGTATATCAAGAAACCTGACCCGGCTATGATAAACATTGATAGCAAGAACTCAAAGAGCAATTCCATTACCTCCCTTGTTACGTCCTTCATAGTACCCCCTTCCTTGCCCATTTTTCTGCTTTATGAAGAACAAAGATGATAACGAAAAATGCGGCAAGTGCCATAATTATCGTTTTACTTTCCGTCCCAACTTCAACGGTAGGGGCGGCGGCTTGTTGCACTTGTGTATGCATATCCCCGTTAGTCGCGGTTGAAGGGTTTCCCGGTTCAACAACGGTTAACGTGCTTCTTAAATTCGCCATTGGTTAAACCCTCCCCTTAAAATGCTATCGGTTGGAATGTTTCGGCGTAAGTGATAATACGGGCAGGTGCGCCGACGTTTGTTGCACCCGTTACGGCAAGTTGTGTTTGCAACGTTTGGAAATCCACACCATTAATATTTTGATTTCCGTCACCGTCAATTGGGTGAACATCGGTATTCAAATCGAAACAGAACACGCCAGTGGGCAAATCTGTTTCATAAAGGCGGCGAATACCTTGAAAATATCGCGCCAAGCTAGAAGGAGAATTATAGAGTTTACGCGCAAACCCCGGCATTGGGTCAAGTTCCAACGATTGTACGCCCGTCGTGTTTGGTGCGCCCGTTCCGTCAATAACTAACATCCATAAACGCATGTATTGGTAAGGGTCTGGAAACTTCAAAGGGTTATTGCTTCCTGCACCAACGAAACCAAACGCGCGTTCTTGAACGTTTAACAACCAACCAATGGACGGTTTAATCCCGGCTTTATGCGGCATTTTATAGTCGATATTCGGCGCGGCGTAACTTGCAACACTTGAGCCAATAGCGGCGGTAATTGCGCCCGTTCCACCATATAACGGCGAAACGTATTGATCTGTTCCATAAAGGGTATTAGCCACGGTTAACCGCACTTTACATTTAACCGCGCTTGTTCCTAATGGAATATGCCCCCATGCTTGTTTAGGAATTGCTTGAAGGGGAATATGAATAGGGAAACGCCAAACATTGTCCGTTGTTGCTCCGGCTGGGGCAGAAATAGCAGGAATAGAGTAATGAGTTGTTGCGGCATAAGCAGGGGTTAAAAGAGTTTTATCCGGTGTCCAACCTCTATGAGTAATCAATTCTCGAAGGTAAAAGAAATAAGGACTAACGGAAATAAACGCGCCGCCGCCTAATGAAACTTCAATTTTTGAAAAGATATTATAGGGTGCGAAGGGTGACAATGAAGGTGCGCTTCCACCACCCGGAACGGTAATTGCAACATCAAGTTTGCAATCAATGTCAAGGGTGTCCATATAACCGCCTAAACTATCAAGTTCAATATCAAGAACTTGTCCGGCGGCGGTAATAGCAACGGGCGGCATACCCCAAAACATAGCTTGTGAATTATCAAGTAATTCTTGATTGTCGGTCATTTGTGTTTGTGCCAAAATACTTAACCTTCTTTCATTTTCATTTTCATTCAATGAAATCGGCGAAACGCTCATTCGCGTTTCGTTATCTTTCATTTTAATAAAGTTACTTCGCTAATTAAGCGGTTTGAACAACGGTATTAGCGGCATTAGTAACCGCATTAGGAAACTTTTTAGCCGCATAACCAAACACAAGTTTAGCAATGAATAACCCGGCAATAACAATAAAAATCATTTTGGTTGTTCCTGTAAGATTCAACTTAATTCCTCCTAAATTTTAATTCCCGGTACATAATACGGTTCTCTATTATGGCGGTAATAGTACCAAAACCCATGCGGATGAATAGGGCGTTGCATGACTTTCTTACCCAAAATTCCTACCATCTTTTCCCGGTCTTTATCTACCATTAAATCAAATAAAAAATAATGGTCTGACTCACTTAACGCCGCGTGTGGCAGAAATACGGGTTTCTGGTTGCCTTGCCATACAGTCACATTCCGCGCCCTACCCCTGTCCGTTACGTCTGCATATTCCGCGCTTACATCGTTACCCTTAACAATTTGTCCTAATTCGTCAATAGCAACAATGGTATCCCAACGGTCATAAGCCCACGCTAAAAATGCGTTATGATGTAACGGACTCTTTAACTCGTAATGGTTCGGCGCGTACACAATAATAGGGTTTTCCTGCGCCACTAGATGAAGATTTTTCAATTCATCGACGCGCGGATATTGTGAAAAATCTCCTGTTTGTTTGGTGTCAAGGATAACAACGCGTTCGCGTCCTTTGGGATTTTTCTGTCCAATTAGATACTCAAGTAAAAAACTTTTGCCTGAACCCTTCATACCAATAATCATTAAACTTTCGTCTGGTTTAATTGTGATTCCCATAACTACACTTCCACCACCCCCCTAATAAACTCCCGTACTACTTGTAACGCTTGTTCGTCTCCCTCAATCACCCCCACCAATAAACGTTCAAAACTTGCCCACTGTTCCGGCGTTTTATTGGAAATACCTTCAATCAATTGTGGTATAAAAACGTTAATGTCAAACATCTTTTTGGGTAACATGTTCACCAAATTGAGCATTGCCAACGCTTTTTTATCGGTAACTTTCGCCTGAATAAACTTAACGGGGTCTGCGCCTATTGCTTCAATTGCTTCATTGACCAATGTTTGGAGATTTGACAATGGCATAGAGCATAACCCCCTTTCCAAATATGTCTGTAGCTAATGTGCTGATTAACATAGCCGGAACACTCACCGCGTTAAACCTTGCCGCGAGTCTTGGCATGGAGTCATTGAGTTGAACAAGGTTTCGCGCTAACCTCTGCGCCACATCATCATCCAAACACATTAAATCTTTAGGATACATTTCACCCTTACCTAAAAACTTAATAACCGATTCCGTCACCATATCAACAATCTGATAAACGTCTTTCAGACTAGCGCTAACCTCTTCCACTTTGTTGCGTGGCGGTTCTTTAGGTCGTTTAATGCGTGCTTTCTTTTCCGGCTTGTCCACCAATTCAAGTTCATCCATGGCGGCACTCTCCACCGTAATTTCAATACCATTTAAAGAATGTTCCTCTTCAACCAATTCAGCCCCGTTGCTGGTGTTTGCGGTGTCAAGGGGCTTGTTTTTTGTACTTCCGAAAGGTCTTCCGCGTCTTCTTTGGGTGGCGTTAACGCTTCCACTAACTCCAGCGCTTCCACTTTCAACCCGTTCACTTCGTCCAATGTCGATAATATTAGGTTGTGGGTTGCTTCTAATCTCGCTAACGCCGCCGCGTGTTCCTCCTTCATCTTCGCGAATAAGTCCGTCAGTTCTACTAATACCTGTGCTACCGCTTGAAGTTCCATTTGCTTTAATTTCTGCATCGCCGTTTCCACTTGTTCCGTGGTTTGTTGGAGTGTGTTGACCGGGTTTGTACCCCCGGCTAAAGGCGGTTGCTCTAATTGGATTTGTATTCCCTCTTGTTCCAACCTCTCCAGTTCTAACCGTTCCTGTTCCGCTTTCTCTTCGTCCGTCATTCAATTGCTCCCCTTCCATTTATTTTTCCCCCTACTTTGCGTACTTTTTAATTAATGATTGTTCGGAAAAATTAATTCCCCTCCTATCCCCTCTCGCAATGTCTACCCCTCAAATTAGATATATTAAAGGTTTTCGATAGGGGAGGGGAGAGGAAAAATGAACGATAATTAAAAATTTAATTTAATTATTCGCTTTTGAGAATATTTTCCCTCGTTCGTCAAATAAATCCATTAATTAATTATATAGGATAATTAAATAAAAAGAAAGGGGTTTTATCCCCTTTTAATTAATTATTCGACATTTATTTAATTATTTTGTCGAATTAAATGTTTTAATTAATTCATTCCAACAACTCCCCAATTTGATTAATATTTTTCCACTCGAACACACCGCGCGCAATTTCATTTAACCTATCGTCCACCTTTGCGTTAATCGTGCGTTCCTGTTTTTCAAACACGCCAAAATCCTTTCCACGTTGCAACGACGTTTTCAATTTCACGGGGGAACTAGCGCCAACATAGGAAAACGCCTGACCCTCGCTTAACAATCTGATAGCATTCTTGAAAAACTCCGTCCGGCGCTCACTCATTATTTTTGCTTGTTCCTTTTTGGGTAAGTCCTTTAAATCCGAAACATCTAAATCCGGTTTAATTAAAGTATGGTGCGCACATTTGGGCTTGCCGTTCGGATTAAAAAAGAAATACTGTTTAATCCCACTTAACCAACCGTTACCCCCGGCAATTTCTACCTCATAATCTCCTAATTCTTCCCCTTCAACCACACGCCCAATTCCAATCTTACGCGCCAAAATATCCGCTTTAATAATACGACACTTAAATACTTCGCTTTGAATATCCATTTGTGTAAAGATGGAATCCGTATCACCTGCCACACTATCCAGCGAACGAGAAACTAAAACAACCCACGCGCGTTGCAAGGCTGTAACGAGTGACGCATAGATAGGGGAGAAGTACGCACCCACGGTACAAACCTCTGAACTAAGATATTTTCCAAACGTGGTAAATTGTCCGTTGCTGTACTCTTCGCATAGTTCCTCAAATTGCTTCATATTCTCGTTGGCATACGCTTCTAATAACAACGCCTTAAATTCTTCGTCCTCATTGTCTGGTACAATTAAATCAAAATCACTATCCATTATAAGAGGTGATTCTAAATCGTGAATTTCAATGAGTTTGCCATACAAACTATTCATAAGCAATTTAGCAACTTGATACATGGGACTTTTACTTTCGGAATTATTTTTTAATCCATAAACCTTATCAATAAACTTATAGAAAATCCCTCCTTGTGTTCCCTCTAAATAAAAACCGTCACTAATTTTTACATCCGACACACTTCCCGTTAACACACCCACCGCAAGTTCAGGAATGGACAACGTAACATGTTTCATATCACCCCACGGGTGCATGGTACGCCCGTCTAACCCAAATAGCGACACACAAGGAAATGTTTTGTTTGTTTCTGTAAAACTTGCAACAACAAACCCAAACTTTCCTATTAATGTGTTAAAATCCGTTCCCTTATAGATAGGGTGATAGGTTACAGTTTCCGGATTGGGCAACATTTTTAAAATCGTGGGATAGGCGCTTTTGCGGTCAATCACGGAAACATTCTCCAAATAACCCCTTCGAAGTGCGTAAACATAGCCGCCATGATACCCATTCAGCGCGTGTTGTATGGTGTCAATCGGTGCGGCTGGCAAATCTTCTTCTTCTAGTTCACCAAAACAAATACGCGCCGCCGCTTTCGGTGCGCTTGGCGGAAGAATCCCTTTAGAATAAACCGCTTCGGAAATACTCGCTAACAATTCTGCCGTTTTCAAATAAATTTCGCGCGTAGTGTTTGCGTCACCCTTGGCATAGGAGTAAAGTTTTTCCCATTCCTCCGGCTTTAAGGTTTCTAATTTTCGGTCAAACATTTCCGCATCCATTTCTAACTTCTCTTTAACACCGAGTGCGGCGGCTGTATTGTTCAGTCCGGCTTTCCAGTATCCCCACATATCAATGGCTTTAATTTCTAGGACATAACCATCGTGTCGAAAGATGTAGTCAAAATGCGGCGCACTTCCGTACAATAAATGGTGTCGAATCTCCATTTCATACTGTCCTAATTGGAGTTTTACCCCATCGTGCCCAGTCTTCACACCGCGCCAAAAATTACTATCCGGCGCAAACATACGCGCAATATCATACTCTAGGTTGTACCAAACCAATAAGATAAAAGGTAGTTTTGCGCGTCTACCCGGTCTTTGGTGTCCATACCCTTGACCTCTAATTTTGGTGTTAGAGGGTTTGTGTTTCCCCTTCTCCGGCATTGCATGACGGTTAAACACCACATCAAGAAAGCATTCGAAGGGGTTTGCGTATTTTTTAATTTGTTCATACGTCAAACATTCCTCTTCCAACCCGGCGTAATAAGGAATCGCCACCGTTTTTAATTCGTCGTTCATATTAAATAACGATTCGCTATCCACCCCATAAATTAAATCAATGGGAATAGGGTCTGACTCCTTAGAACGGTTAATCGGTTTCATCGTGTACTCAATTTGAACGGGTTTGCCATTTTTATGAGCGTTAAATAACATGGAGTTTTCACCCCTTTTTAATACAAGTAAACCCCTAGAAAGATTCGTTCAATTAACTTATCTGCCATAGACTCATATTTTTCCGCGCGTGATCTGCGCTTATCACCTTCTTTCTTTTTGGGTTGTTCAATACCATGATTGAGTATTTTTTCGTTTACTTCAAGATTATTCACCCCCTTAAAACAAGTATGAAAGTAATCCTCCCCTTGGTTTATCGCATTAGTAAGGGTTTGATTCGCTTGGAATAAACGCCCTACTAAATCACGCACAATCTGATTAATACCTTCTTTGAACTGACCTTTTTTATTGATATAATCGTCAAAATTATTCACATAAACAATACCGCGCACATGTACCAACGACGATTTATAAAGCGGTTTACGCGAAAATATCACGTTGCCGCCTACGCGCGATACTCTTAATTCCTGTCCACGCTCCGTAAAGCGGTCTAATTCATCCGACAATTGTTTATCCGTTTTACCTTCTGAGTAATGGCTTAAAAATTCACTGGCGCTTATATTAGGTAAGGTTTGTTCTTTGATGATGGTCTGGCGCTTACTTGCTTGTTCCGGTGTGAAGTGTACCTTGCCTAAATCCTGTGCGCGAAGTCTCGCCAAACTTCGCGTATTCGCTGACTTAGTTTTGTCGTTCGCTATCGCTAAAAAGTCGGCTTGACGCTTGGCAACCTGCGCTTTGGTTTTTGCTTCTAACTCGAATATTTTACGCCGCGTTTCTTCCGTAGATTGTGATTGTCCACGCGCAATAGTGTTCACCGTGTCACGTTTAACCCCCACAACCTCTGCAATATCACTAGTCGGCACATACGCGCGTATGTAGTTTAACGCTTTCGATAATTCATTTTGTTTCGACGTTTTCTTCATTAATTCCACATTTTCCCTTCATAGCAGGATAGAGGAAAAACCCGGCTATTAAAGGTAATAACCGGGTTTTAATGATTACTGTCAAACTCCGACATTTGACTCCTAACTTTTGGATTCTGACGCGTCGACGCGCCGACAGTGAACGGTTACACGCCGCGCGGCGCGCCGGGTGTTGGGTGTTTACTCTTCGTCTGCATCTAAGTCATACACGTCGAACACTTTGTACGCGTTGCCCGTGTTGGGGTTTTTCTCTTTGCCCATGTATTCAATACGAACGTTTTTGCCCACGGTTAAAAATTCTTTGTAGAAGTGAAGGTTAGAACCTAACCCCACGCAAACAGGTTCACCGCCGTTGGTTGGTGCAATTTCAATGCAATCCTGATCACCATAACGAGTAGGAGATACAAATTCTTTGGTCACTTTACCTTCAACAGAAGCGCCCACGTGGTCAAATTTCTCGAAGTTTTTAGTATCACGAACGATTTTTCTTGCCATATTAATTTTTTCCCCCTCTTAAATTACAAATTGGTTCTAGTTCATAAATTTGTTCACAGCCGCAACATGTTTCTATAGCGAAAGCGCCTTTACACTTGGATAGGTCTGGACACCGGGAACACTTACACATGGATTTTCACACCGTTTCGTATGTCGTTGAGCGCCTTTCTGGTGGCGCAAGTGTTACAAATTGCGTGGTCTTTAGGTAGATAAACATGGATACAGGTTAGACACTTAGAAACCGCTTGACGTTGGGTTAGTTTGGGTTTGTCGTTGAGTGCGTTGAAGGGTATGGCGTGTACGGCGAACATCTATTTTACCCCGTGTTTCTTTAGGGTGGCGCGCGCGTTGGCTATGTCTTTCGCTTTCGCCGCGTCTGCCGCTTTCTTCTTCGCCGCGTCTGCTTTGACTTTGGCGGCGGCGTCTTTGGCTTTTTTCGCGGCGGCTAACGTTGCGTTAGCCGCTTTAACTTGCGCTGGTGTAGGTGCGCCCATATTACTTCACCGGGGTGGAAGGGGTGTCAGTGGAAGGGGTTTGAATAGGGGGTGTGGCGGCTGAACGGGTGCGCGGTTTCACTTCGTCGAAGTCTGCCGCTACTTGGTCAGGGGTAACGATAAATTGTTCGCTAGGGTTTTCAACATTGGTCATTAAGGTTGACCCGGCAGGATAATCAACACCTTCAACCGTTACGGCTAATTTCAGTTCTTCCCCGGTATAGGTAGCAAGTTTAGTTGTGTATTTTTTCATAGTTTAATTCCTTCTTTCGTTTTAGTTTTAAACATTGTTGGTATAAGTTTGTTAGCTTTCTTAATGACATAATCCGGTGTTAAAAATGGCATACAATCCGTTGTTAGTATGGCGAGAAGTGCCAGCGCTAAACGCCCATCTTCGGTGTTGGTATTGATTCCGTTTACATCTTTAATCATTACAATTTTAGATAATCGGACTTGACTTCCGCAAGCCGTACCATGCAAGCTAAACACTGACGCATGGTAATGATGTTAGCTTTAAAAAGAGCGGCAACGGCGTTTGCGGTGTTATGAATTTCTTTCTCTAAGGTCGTAGTGATAAGCTCTTTTGAGTTATTCGACAAGGATTTGTCAACGTCTAAATAATGGTCTGCAAGGTTAACGATGTGGCACTTAACAAGGTTGGTTGTTTCTTCTTGAAGCGTTGCTTCAACGGTTTCATCAAAGTTTACGGGTGTGTTTGACAATGGTTTTCCCCTCCAATGTCGTTTCGATGGTCTTTTTACCTTCCTCAGTTTTTGCAAGCAACCACTCTTTTTGCGTTTTAAAACCTAACGCGGCAACCACTTCAACGAAATCCTGCTTTGCTTGCTCACTGACCTCTATGACTATCTTTGCCATGTTTCCCCCTTTCGGCGTGTGCCGCTTGTTTATTGGAACATCCTTAGTATAGCACGTACATTGTCGAACCGTCAAGAAAAACTTTCCTCTTTTGTCAAATTACAGAAAATGAAAGAGAAGGAAGAAGATGGAATATTGGAAATGGGTGAAATTTGGTGTATATAATAGAAGGAAAAATTCAGGTCTAAGGGTGGACGTTCAGCAATATGATAAGGATAGGAGGGGAGGGGTTGAAATAATGGTGAGTTGGTCGGCAATTTTTATTATTTTTATTCCCGTGTTTTTGGCGTGGATAGGTGGGGAAGTGGAGGAAGAAACACCAAAGGTTAGGAAAAGATATAAGATAAAAAGAGTGCGTTAAGGCACTCTTTTTCTTTATCTAACTGATAAAAAGGGGTTGTTATCTAATTGATAACGTGCTATACTTAGGTATGGAATTAAACGAATAAAGGAGTTTTGTGGGATGACAAGTAAAGAAAAAGAAGCGTTGAAGGTTTGGAATATCCAAATTACCGAAGGAATTGAAAAAGCTAATCAATGTCTTAGAGATTTACAAGACCTATCCAGAAAATATAACATGCATGCTTGGTGTTCTGTTAATTCTTGTATGCAACAATTACAAAATGATGATTTAGTGAATAAGCATGACCAAGACAAAGCGGCTCATTTAGCAATGAAATATTTTCAATATATGGCTAAAAATGACGCTCTTAGGGATTTACTTATAGCATTAAACTAATACAACGGGGAGGGGTTAACCCCCTCCCAATTGAAAGGGGTTTGGATTATGACTAAGAAGTTAAGTTGTGTTGAAATTCTTGCCAAACGTCAGGCTAAACGTGATTCTATTCCCCAAAAGGTTGCCACTCATAAAGGTATGGTCATTGCGTTTATAGCCGCCGAAAATAAGTATCAAGTGTTTACTAAGGATGAATGGTCAATGGGGGAGGGGTTCAGGTATCCTGAATTTGATGATTGCGGTTCGCTTCAAGAAGCGAAAGACAACATTTAGAAAGGGAGTTAGTGGGTGAAAAAGGAATTAGTGATTATTATTCCGGGGGTTGGAAGGTGTCAACTAAAAGCTGATATGAGTCACGTTCCGGCTGGCGCTTGGTATTGCGGAAAGGTTGAGGTTATAAACGGCGATAACGCGGCAGAATATTATATTTATAATATTAGTGATACATTTTATGCGGTGTTAGTGTAGCGAATAGGGGAGGGGTTAACCCTCCCCTTTAAAGGGGGTGAATAGATGAATTATATGTACTTTCCTGCTATGCTCTTTGCGGTTACATTTTGTATGATAATAATTATTAGGGAGGTTAAAAAGTGAAAACAACGCAAGTAATGTTAAGGTTTGACGATGAAACATTAACCTATATTGACGCTATGGTGGCGCGGTTAGGAAGTGGAATGAATCGAAATGTAGCGGTCAATATGATGGTTTCTAAGTGTCGAGAGTATGATGAATTGGAACGGTTACGGTTAGAGAATGAGGAATTACAACGGAAGTGTTTAGCGCTGGTGAAATGGAGGGAAGATAGGAAGTTAGATATGAACGTTAGTTACGGCGAAGCAATGGAATGTTTGGAAAAGATGGGGTTTGATATGACGAATGCTAAGTATGGGAAGTTGGGGAGAGAAGTATGAATTTAACACTTTATTATTTAATTATGGGGTTTATCATGGTTTCAGGTCTATCGTTTTTAACCTATTTAGTTCATGGTGATAAAACTTGTGAATCGTGTAGTACATGTAAAAATGGAAGTGTGGTTGCACCGTGGGATGAACCTTGTATTACTTGTTTAGACTCTGAAAATTTAGAAAGTTGGTGTAAGAAACATGTTTAAAATTATTAAAGGTGTTTGTAGACATAGGAACATAAATACAGTAATTATGATATGTGGTATGCAAGGCGGCGAATGTTCGGAAAGTAACGTTTAGATTTTGTTTTACAAGAAGCGCAAAAGAGTGGTAATTTGTGTGACTATGACAAAGACTTTATCTTTAATTTAAGGAAAATGATAGACTACAACAATTAACTTCACACTAACTTGCATTATTGCGATTTGCTATTACCATTTCTTATACGCCGAAAGACACCTCTAAAGGGTGTCTTTTTGTTTTGCCATTTCCATTACTTTTTCCATCAATAGGACGTTTGTCCTAACGCTAACTTTTGACTTTTTGCGCGCCAACGTGTCGACTTTTTACGCGCTAATGTGACACGTTTTGCGTGTGCGC
>JAEHJW020006126.1_pt1 | contig 11508 bp, 16 predicted proteins | sample 9271431 | NCBI WGS metagenome assembly JAEHJW02
AAATTAGAGAATAATCAAATGTTATAAAACAAATAAAATTGAAACAATACGTTGAGTTATATTTTTCATCTTAAGTTTTTAATAAATAAAACAAAGTTACTTCCTACATTATTATAAATATTTTTGTTATAGTAAGTATATGGTACGCTATGATTTTTATTGTCAACACTGTGAACTTATCAGAGAAATTCAACGTTCCATGAAGGATAATAGCCCTGTTTATTGTTTACAATGTGATAGAGAGATGAAACAGCAAATTACCCCACCGGGAATCATTTTTAAAGGCTCTGGATTTTATAGTACTGATCTGAGAACTTTTAATAAAAGAACTACCAGATCTCGCAAAGATTAATAAAAAACTATCAAATCGCACAAAGGCAACCAAATCTCACAAAGGCAACCAAATCTTTCCAGGGCAACCAAATCGCACAAAGGTTAATAAAAAACTGTTTTAATATCGTTTATAATAACAAAATATAGCACATTCATATACTTCATGTTTCTTTATGTTTTTGTGTTATAATTTGAATATGGATTATGCACAACAAAGAAAGGCAGATCGTCAAAATGCCTGGAAACGTTCGAAAAAACAACATGATAAATCTTTTAATTCCCGCAATCAGCTTATGGAAGAAAAGAAACAAAAACGTTTTCCAGATCAGGAAGAATATGACGATTTGGATCATTCTTTTTAAGATATTTAAATATATATAGAGAGTAAGTATTCGGAAATAAGAAATACTTATGAAAAGACTATTCTATGATGTAATATACTTACCTTAGAAGAATCATTGTCGATAAAAATAAAGGAAGGTGGGTATACCTTCCTTTATTTCCCGTAAAGCCTTGGGATCTTTAGTAGACTCAGAGACTTATGGACGGTCTCTTATAGTGTTATTATGCAGGGTTAGCTTTATTCCCGCAAGTAGCGCCTACGATGTTTATTATAGAATATCTTTTTAAAAAATACAAGTATATAAATTTTATGTTTTTTATTACTTGTATTAATAATATAAACTTGTTAAAATAAGAGTCATATTTTTTAAACTGTTATTATATAATTATGAGTTGGTTACAGGAACCGTATTTGGGCTTTGATCTCGAGACTACAGGCGTGGATCGTTATAATGATTTGCCTGTCTCTTTTGCTTTTGTGGTAGGGAAAGGAGATCATATAGAACGTCGTCTCTACAAAATTGTTAATCCAGGGATTCCTATTTCCGAAAAAGCTATGGAAATTCATGGAATTACCGAGGAACGTGCCAAAAAAGAAGGAATTTCAATAGAGGAGGCTTTAGGGACTATTGAAAATACCTTGTTGTGGGCTTCAAAACAAAACATTCCTTTGATGGGCATGAACGTAAGTTTCGATCTCACCATGGTAAATGAGATGCTTAAAAAACAAGACAGTAGTCTTATTGCCAAAGGTTGGAGAGGTCCTATCATTGATGCTCTTGAATTAGACCATTGGCAGGATAAATATAGAAAAGGGAAAAGAACTTTAACAGACCTTTGTACTTTATACGGAGTGTCCTTTGATAACGCTCATAATGCTCTTGCTGATGTTGAGGCTAGTATTATGGTTATAAAAAAAATTGCACAAAAATATCCAATAGTGCAGCAAAAAACAATTACTGAACTCATGAAAATTCAGCGAAATATTCACAAGGAACGTGTTGATAGGTTGCGAACTTATTATGCTACAAATAATCGTGGTGTTATTGCCCTAGGAGAATCTGAGTGGCCCCTGCCAGAGAAAAACCTATCTGTTTTTGGTTTTTAATTATTTTGTCATAATAAATATTTTTCTTTTACCTTCTTCTATTAATAAAGAATACTTTGTATATTTTATTGAATATTTGCCAAAAAGTTCCTTCTTCAAAAACCCTAATTCCAAAGAATTACCTTATTTTATGGAAAAACAATCCGAGGATTTTGCTTATGATGCTATGTTGGCTTATACCGAAAGAAAGAATCCCCTTTTCCTACTACAAAAGTATATAAAAGATATTCACGAAGTTAATTTCTCGTAAGATGCTTAATGCCTATATGAAAATAGATAGGAATATAAGGAAGAACTGAAGGGTAATATAAACAGTGCAATAATATAAACAGTATGGCAATACAAGTTTTTGACACCTATCGGGTAATACAGTAAAATATAAATATGACAGTTTGAAAAAACAAGGAGAACCTCATGGATGAACAAGCTAAGGAAAAACAATCTCAAATCATTAATGAAGTGAATAGGCTTAGTAATATTTATAATTCCTCAGAGCTTCTTGATTTAGTCGACCGGCTATCCGGTCGTTTTCATTGGGGCTGTGTCATTCTCAATGAAGATTATATTCAAGAATATTTTAATGAATATTGTGAAAACCTTATGAGCGTTGAAGAGCGAGATCAATATTGGAATGAAGAAAAGAAAATATATGAACCTCCACAAGACTTTGTAAATAGAGTTATGAGTGACTGGATTGATATGTTTAATTCTACAGCAGTGTGGGATTATATAGTAGATGTGATGGATGATTATATGGGGGAATTACCCAGAAAAGTCCAAGATTAATTAATAAATATATATAAAATCTTAAGATGCAATAAGAGGGAATTATCATGCGCTATAGTGTTTCTGTTTCGCGTACAACTTATGAAAGTCGTGAATTTATTATCGAAGCATCTAATGAAGAAGAGGCTAAAGATAAAGCTAATGAGGCAGCAGCCGATGAGATTTGGGATAATTACAGTAATGTAGATTATGAAATCAATTATATTACCGAAACGGATTGAAACGTGGCTGATTTCATTAGAGTGTTAAAAACCAATAAAAAAAGTTCTTGCATTTTTTACAAAGCTTGTTATAATAAGGATATGATGTTTAGGGATAACTTTTACGGACAAAGACTCGTTTTCAATGAGGGACGAAAACTCGTCGTACTCCGTAAATCACCGAGACTCTTGGTTGCCTCATAAAGTAGAGGTAGCAACCACCAAGAGTTCGGTAATCCCGGACTCTTTTTTTTGACAATTTAATATGGTTCTTATACTCGCGTAGCTCAGTTGGTTAGAGCGTCTGTCCTACAAACAGAAGGTCGGAGGTTCAAATCCTTTCGCGAGTACCAAAAATCGTGCTGGTGTAACTCAATTGGTAGAGTAGCTGACTTTTAATCAGACGGTTGCGGGTTCGATTCCTGTCGCCAGTACCACTTTTTTTAAACATTAATATGCCGGGGTGGTGGAATTGGTATACACACCAGTCTTAGAAACTGGTAATCGTAATAGATTATGGAGGTTCAAGTCCTCTTCCCGGTACCATATTTTTAATAACTATAAAAAAATATCAATCTTATTTTAAGGAGAATAACAAGTGAATTTTGATGACTGTAAGGTGGGTATGCTGGTTCGGTTAAAGCTTGCACCAGGACGTGGTCCGTGGCGTATCACTCTTGTTAGTCAAGAAAAGCGTAGTATACGCATTGCCGATATGAATTCGGAACCTTGTGCCTGGGTATTTGAACGCAAGGATTATGAGCTTGTTAGAATTTCTGATTTCGAGCCTGCCTCTGAATTTAAGCCATGATCGGGATGAGAAAACTTAAGCTTAGGTGATATGTTGTTTTGGATGCAGGTATAGAGATGTTTTGGTGATAGCAAAGAGTTCCTTCGAGCGGCTTTTAAAGCTGTTCCTGCAGAAGAAGAAAAAAATAATATGTTAAAATAATAATATGAATAAAAAGTACCAACTTCTCGAAAACGATACCATACAAGAAAATGGCCAAACCCTGTATCGTATCCAGGCATTACAAGATATTCCAGGGGTTGTGAAAAAAGGAGAACTTGGGGGTTATGTAGAATCTGAAAGTAATCTCAGTCACAATGGAAAGTGTTGGGTAGGGGGTGAGGCAAAAGCTTTTGACAATGCACAGATTCGTGATAATGCACAGGTTTCTGGTAATGCAAAGGTTTATGGTCATGCATGGATTTGTGATAATGCACAGGTTTATGGTCATGCATGGATTTGTGATAATGCACAGGTTTCTGGTAATGCAAAGGTTTATGGTCATGCACGGGTTTTTGGCAATGCCAAGATTCGTGATAATGCGCGGATTTTTGGTGATGCAATAGTTTATGGTAATGCACGGGTTTTTGGTGAAGCACGGGTTTTTGGTTATGCACAGATTCGTGACAATGCACGGGTTTCTGGTAAGGTACAGGTTTCTGGTTATGCACAGATTCGTGATAACGCACAGATTTATGATTCTGCATGGGTTTTTGGTAACGTACGGATTTGTGATAATGCACAGGTTTCTGGCAATGTCAAGATTCGTGATAATGCACTGGCTTATCATAATGCGCAAATTTCTAATAACGCACAGGTTTTTGGTAACGTAGAGGTTTTTGGTAATGCACAGGTTTATGATGATGTGAAGGTTGGAGGGAAAATACGACTTGGAGGCAATATAGTAGTTATGGGGCAAATGAAGTTGTATTCAGATGAGCTGAGGATAGTTAACGCAAAAGGCCCGGTGTATGTTGGTGGGATTGAGTTGTGAAAAATACATTATATTGACTGTATGTAAATATATTTAATGGGTTTTTATTTTAATTTTTTATATATTTAAATGTAAATATTTTATGATTTTTATCATTCGACAATAGATTGTTCCATAATATAAATAAGTAAGATTAGTCTATTTTCATCTTTATTATATTTTCAATATTAGAATAATTGGAGGTGAAAACATGGACGAAATTAAAAATAAAACGGCTTTTCGTATTCTTGTATACGGAGTTGTAATACAATTTCTAGTTGGTTTTGCTATACTTTTTCAAAGTGGAATTGATATTTTTAACTGGCTAGCACTAGGCGTAGTTATATTTATCATTGCGTACCTATTAGATACAAAAATGCAAAAATAAAATTGTATAAAACAATCAGAGAATAAAGCATGAATTTAATGGTTGTTTTGGTGTAGTATCTAATACCATTAATTTAGGAATATAGATTTTTATAGTAATAAAAAAATATTGACCCTTTATTCTTGTTTGTGCTATGGTTTATATATGACTTTTTATGAAGCTTGGTGGTTTTTAACTGAACACCCTATATATATCCCCAAGAAAGGAGATCCACTTTGGGGAGAGTCCATATTTCCTCATAATGGAACTTTAGATATTTTTGTTGCAAAAGTAGATTTGGACCATAATCTTCTGGAGGACTACAATGAAGAAGGTAAAACAGAAATTTGGTTGGAATCAGGACCTTGGTACCTAAGCGAAGAAACCGAAGAACATACCTCTTCTATTCCTGGTATGCCATCCCACGATTATCGTCTTGATGTAACAGGAGATACTTTTGAAGAAGCTATTATCCATTTAGCAGAAAAAGTAAAAGAATACTATACAGACGAAGGCGAAGAAAAAGAGCCTATAAGTTATAATATTTAAAATAATATGCAACTATCTGTATTTTTTAATTACTTATAATATTTTTAACTTTAGTTATAACTACATAAGAATAACGGTAAAATGCACCAAAAACCCAAGGTTTTCGTAATTATAACTATTAATCCGTATTAATTAAGGTAATAACCATACAACAGGAAAAACCTTGATTTTCTGATTATTTTAACCTTATATCATATCAACTCTCATTACGAGTAAAGAATAACCACTTTTATATATAGTTGTTTTGCCGAGAAGACAGTAGCCTTGCTAATAATATGGTTATATTATTGATAAAGATATTATTTGCTATATTTCAGACTAAGAATACAAAGACTCTATGGTAGGGCAACCTTTCCAGTGATAACTCCAGCCTCCTAGGGCCATATCTATCGCCCACCAATTTCCATCCTTATCTTGAAGAAAATCAACGCTCCAATATCCAGGAAAATGTTCTGCAATTACTTTTGCCTGTGCTTTTAATTCTGTTTCCTCGGCTTCGCTAAAATTTTGCAAACCAGCAATCCCTTCGCTTGTTATATTCCTTTGATTATCAAAAGCTTCCGTTGGCCAGTAAGGGTGTAGGCATAGAACCTCTCCATCCTTAATAAATAATCTACATTCCTTGGCTATGGGCATATCTCCTGAAAAGGTTGTGTAGAGGGGTGTAGTAGGTATCATTTCTCTAACCGCAAAGAAAAAAGCATGAGCATCAGCTACTGTATAAGTAAATTCCAAAACCTCTAAAAAGTGGGAAATAATATCCTCTTTTCTTTCTACAAAGCAGGAGTCTTTCCAGTAATGTTTCGCGCTTGTTGACTCGCTTCGTAAAAATATTGGATATCCAATGGTACGAGCTATATGATCTATTTTTTCATGAATGTCTAGTAAAAAATCTTTGTCGACTTTGCCGTCCATAATATCCACAGCTTTTTCTGAATCAACATAAACAAAATCTGTTTTAGGAACTCTAATTAACGGACGATATTCATCTACTATGTTTTCTTCTAGTTGCTTTTTTTCTTTACTCAGTGAGATAACAGGAATTGGAGGACGAAAAGAACTTAAACTTATTTCCTTTAAAGTTGGATACCAAAATACCATACTGTTAAGTCTTTGATTATTGTGATAATAGTTCATTTATTATTTCCTTTACGGTAGTAGATAAAACGAAAAACATTAAAGTAAGGTAATATAATTATTTCTCATTCCAATTCCATTCCATTTTTACGAAGAAGATATTCCGGATTAATCATCTTAAGAATTACCCTTCCTAATGTCATAGTACGCCGTTCTTCTACTGGACGTACTACGATACCCTCACGAATATGTAATTTCTTGCCGCTTATGGTTTCCATCCCCTGTGATAACTTCGTAAGATGTTTTTCATCGAAAGGTCCATAATATAAAACTGGTACAGTAGGAAGCGAAATTAAAGAAGTGGCTGTAATGAAATCTTGATAGTTCAGATAGGTGTAATCATGACCATCAGTAATCATTATGTCAAAAGCACGAAAATCAAGCTGACCTTTTGGCAAGCCATATTTGAGATCCTGTACTCCAAAAATTTCCCCATATAGCATGATGGTCATCCCTGGATAATGCTTGTCACGCAATACTTGTAGTTTTGCGGCAATACCATGCCTAAGTGCAACTCTCCAATAAACATTATCCTCGTTAAAATCCAGTTCAAAACCAGATGAAGATAATCCTTTAGAGGACACATGAAGCCCATTGTCATCAAACTGATATACTACATTGGTTCCATGAATTTTTTCTGTAGCAACAACCATCTCCTTTGTAGAAAAAATATCAGGAAATTTTTTGTGGTTTTCAATGTTTGTATAACTTCTAATATTTTCATATGTGTTTACTTTTCCTGACATATTCATAGGTATAGCAGGCATGTATTTTGTAATTTGCAATTCTTCGGCATAATCTTTTTCAAGAACAAGAGACATGTTTTTAGGTTTGTAGATTAGTCCTTGAGATAGGACTCCGCGTAACCGTACTGCCTTTACGCGATTCCCTTTGCTTCCGGCAAGCTTTCCAACACCACGTTCTGCATCCCAAAGATTTAACTCACGAAGAATTGATTCAGGGATAAGAGCTTGTTCTGGAATGTATAGTACGACATCGCCAGTTTGTAAATTTTCATCTTTACGAACAATACTGACATAATCCATTCCATCAATATGTGCCAGTTCTATTGCATCTGCATCAGGATGTGGTTTAACGGTAATAGTTTGAGCCTGTACGGTAAAAGAACTCATATTTTAAACATTCCCTTTTTAAATATTCCCTATTTGTAGTATAAGAGCATTATAGCGTTTTATATTTCTTGTGTCAATTTGAACTGTTGTGCTAAGATTGGTTTTTATTTAGAGGGTGATTGCTATCTTAAACCTTAAAACTGTGTTGTTCTTGTGGAATAACCTTGCATGCCATTAAAAAGAGTAATAGTAAATTTTGTTTAAATGATATAATTAAAATGTACAAAAAAATACTCTCCTGGTTAATATTTTAGAGGATATGGAACAAATAAAACAAATACAAAAAGAAAAAATTCCGTTATTAAAGAAGATGGATTATCTTATTGATCGTATGGTTGATAGTGCTATAAAAAAAGAGGAGAATTATATTATAAAAGAGCTTTCAAAATTACAAGAGTTAGATCTAGACAACTTTTAAAGCTATTGGAATTTGTAATTTCCTGAAGATTCATAATTGCCTACCTTTTGATATAATAACTATATGGACAAAAAATATCAACTCCTTGTAAGCGATACAATACGAGTAAATGACCAAACCCTGTATCGTATTCAGGCATTGCGAGATATTCCAGGCGTTGTGAAGAAGGGAGATCTTGGTGGTTATATAGCATCCGAAAGTAACCTCAGTCACAATGGAAAGTGTTGGGTATGGGATAATGCAAAAGTTTTTGATAATGCACAGGTTAATGATAATGCACGGGTTTCTGGTCATGCATGGATTTGTGATAATGCACATGTTTCTGGTAATGCACGAGTTTATGGTTGTGCATGGATTGGTGATAATGCATGGATTGGTGATAATGCACAGATTTCTGATTATGCACAGATTTTCAATAATGCACAGGTTTCTGGTAAGGTACAGGTTTCTGGTTATGCACAGGTGGGTGGTGATATGAAGATCAGAGGGAAAATACAACTTGGAGGTAATATCATATTAATAGGGCAGTTTAAACTACACTCAAAGGAAGAGCAAAAAATTGAAGTAAAAAGCCCAGTGTATGTTGGTGGAATTGAGTTGTGATAGAATGTCTTGGCATTTAGTAAATCGTAATACTTTTTGATTTTTCTTTATAATAAAAGAAAAATCTTGTTAATCCACATTTAAAATGATTATATTTATTCTTCTTCTCTTGTTATCTATTTTTCTTATAGGAGTTAAATATGTGCAGAAACTTACTTTTAAAAATAGTCTACTGTTACAAGAATTATTAAAACTTAATAGTCAATATGCAACAATTCACGGGTGGAAGAAACCCTTTGTGCGTAAGTATATGAGACAATTATCGACTAAAAACAGTTATGACAATCTGAATTGGAATACGTTCATTAATGAAAAAATAAATATAGAGATTCCTACTTTTAGTCTTTTAGCATATCACATTTCCGAACAACGAAAAATGTATTTCCAGTATGAAATGGCTTATGAGAACTTAAGACATATTGCAAATAATTTAAACTTCCACAAGAAAAAACAAGATTTTGTCTTTTATTTTTTAGAGAATTACTTATACAATAAATTCAAACTTCCACATCCAACCTTTCCTATGCGTCTAGAATATTTAGCAAGTTATACAAGCCCTAAAGGAAGAAATTCCTATAGTAAATACAAAATTCTATATGCGGAAGAATTTTATCAAAACTTTCTAATAAACGAAGAAGCTGTTAAAAAATCCCAAACAGAATCCTATCGGAGACAATTAGAGAGAAATAAAATGACCTCCAAAGTTCGTGTTGCAGTATTACAACGAGATAATTATAAATGTCGTTATTGTGGTCGTTCAGCACGGGACGGAGTTACTTTGCATGTAGATCATATTCAGCCTGTAAGCAAGAATGGAAAGACTGAAATTTGTAACCTACAGACACTCTGCGCAGATTGCAACTTGGGAAAAAGTAATATTTTGTAGTTGTCGTATCTTTATTACTCATTACAATTACGATAAAAATCTACCTTATGCCCTAAGGGGAAAATGAAGATTTCATCACCCCCCAAGAGTAAAGAGACTGTATTACTGTCAAGATCACAAGTTACTGCAATGACAATGGCTAATTCAAAAGTCCAAAGGGAATTTTTTTCATCTTGAATAATATAATCTTCCAAGTCTATACAATCACCACGAACAAGATTTTCTACCTTGCGCCAATTTTTTCTACGATAAACAAGAGCCTCTTCTTCTTCAATATCCAGAAAAGAATCTATGCTTATGTCATCTGGTAGTGTATTCATTTTTATTTCCTTATATTTCTAATACTTTTATCTACTTTACTGTATTACATCATATTTTATTGGTGTTATTTTTTCTTATAATGGTATTGAATCCTTGTAATGAGATTAATCTAACCCCTTTTGAAAAGTTGTTGCAGCAAAATTAACGAATTCTATTGTAGTATATCCTATTCTTTCTTTTTTAACAAATTTTACTCCTGTAAATTCAAACGTCGATTTCATATAAGTATATCCCGAATCTACATAAAAAGCCTTCCACCAGACTTATTGGAATCTTTTTTTAAAAAAATACTTTATGTTTATTGAATCAACATAACATAGTATGGTAAAATAAGAAATGAAAAGAGACTGCGATGTTAAAAACTTGTTATTCGGAGATACGATAAATGAAAAATGAAAATGTAAATAACGAACTGCAATCAGGAAATGCAGAATTGGAATCTAATGAATTATTTGTTGCTATTCAAGAGCTAGAAGATATTATTACGCCACGTCTTACTGCCTATGCGCTTTCCTTTAATGCTACTAGTAGCCTGCATGACCCTAACGAATTGAGACATGTTTCACTTCGCAAAGTACAGGCTATTTTGGAAATTATGAGAGTTATCATGGAGCATGAAAGCGCCAGTGTAGTACAAGCTTGGATGCAAGGATTAAATCCTGAATTAGACGATGTTTCTCCTTTGCAGGTTCTTCGTGACAACAAAGAAGACTCCGAGGCTTTCGCCAATGTTCTCATGGCAGCAAAGGCTTTTGAAAATGGAGCTTATTAAACTTCGTTTTTTATCGAAAATAAAGATTATTTAGTGATTTATTTTTGATATTAATCGTAAATAAATTCATTTTCTTGTTTTTCTTGTGTTTGTATCCTTTTTCCTTCAAAATATAAACAGTAGGATTGCATATGGGTTACAGTGCTTATAATTAATGACAATATGCATTTAGCTAACTTTCTGTAGTGACTTGAAAGAAAATACAATATAAAAAGTTATGTCCAAACAAATACAACAATCTATTAAAAAGAACATCCCTGTAAAAAATAAAAAAGGCCAAGTTTTTACACCAGAATGGATTGTTCACAAGATGTTGGAAGATAGTGGTTTTCTATATGATGAACAACTTCTGGATAAATGTGTTCTCGAGCCAGCATGCGGAGAAGGAGCTTTTTTGGTTCCAATTGTCAAAGAATATATAGAAAGGGCAATGAAGAGACATTGTTCAGAAAAAGAATTATGTGCTATATTGGAGCGACAAATTGTTGCATATGATATTGACGATGTTGTTTTGCAAATATGTATACAAAAGTTAAATCAGACAATAAAGGACAATGGAATAAATACCCCGGTCAAATGGAATCTTTATCGCCGGGATATTCTTAGGGAAGAAATATCATTAGAAAAGTATGATTATATCCTTGGAAATCCTCCTTATATCCATATTCATGATTTACAACCGGAAGATCGGTTTTATCTAAGGACGCATTATCAGTTTTGTCAAAAAGGAATGATTGATATTTACCTAGCCTTTTTTGAATTAGCCTTAAAGATATGCAAAACAGATGGT
>JAEHJW020002028.1_pt2 | contig 11500 bp, 14 predicted proteins | sample 9271431 | NCBI WGS metagenome assembly JAEHJW02
GGATCTTGCCGGGAAGCTCGCGGATGAACCTCAGCGCGGCCTCGATGCCCGCCCTCTCCGCATCGGCGAAGCGCACGAACGCGTCCGTGACGATGTTCCACAGGGTGGAGGCCAGCGAGGCGAGCGCACCGAGGATCTTGCCGGGAAGCTCGCGGATGAACCTCAGCGCGGCCTCGATGCCCGCCCTCTCCGCATCGGCGAAGCGCACGAACGCGTCCGTGACGATGTTCCACAGGGTGGAGGCCAGCGAGGCGAGCGCCGAGGCGACCCGGCCGGGCAGTCCGGCCACGAACCCGACGACCGCACCAATCGCCGACGACACGGCGTTCTTGACCGCATTCCACGCCGCCGACGTCGCGGCCTTGATCTTTTCCCAGTTCTCGAAGATCAGCACACCGAGAGCGCCGATCGGGCCGGTGATGACGATCACCAGCGCCTCGACGATCTGCCTGATGTGGTCCTTGATCCAGTTCCACGCGGCCGATGCCGCCGCCTTGATGCCGTCCCAGATCGCCACAAGCGCGGCCTTGACCTGCTCCCAGTGGGTGACGATCAGCACCACGGCGGCGACCACGGCAGCGATCACGAGGACCCACGGGTTGGCGAGAAAGGCCAGGTTCATAGCCTTCACGACCTGGGTGATCGTCCTCACCGCACTGATGATCTTCCCCACCATGATGAGCATGGGGCCGGCCGCGGCGACGAAACCGACGATCGAGAGCACGACGGTTTGCATGCCGGGGGACAGGTTCTGGAACCAGTTCGCCATCGACTGGAGGGCGTTGACCAGCGGCTGCGCTGCCGTCATCGCGGCCGTCAGCGCCGGGGCCAGCGCGTCGCCCATGTTCTGGGCGAATTCCTGCGCCTTCTCCTTGGCCTGAGACAGCGCGAACCCGCTCGCGTTGATGCCCTGCGTCTGCTCCTTGAACGCGGCGTCGGTCGCCCCGGCTGCCTTGCCCATCTCGCCGAGCTTGTCGGTGTAGTTCTTCGACTGCGACCCGGTCAGCGACAGCGCGAACGTCTGCCCCTCAAGGGAGGAGACGAACGCTTGCAGCGGCTTGCCGGACTTCGCGGCGGCGTCGGTGAGCAGCTTCATCGCACCCTGCAGGCCGAGGTGCTTGACCGCCGCGGCGCCGGACTCGTAGCCGGCCGCCTTGAGTGCCCCGGTCGCGTCGGCGGTGGGCGCCATGAGCGACTGCAGGGCGCCCTTCATCTGGGTCGTCACCTCGGCCGCGCCGCCGGTGACGCCGGTCAGCGTCGCCATGCTGGCGAACAGCTCCTCTTGGCTCACGCCGAGCTGCTTGCTGAACGGGATCACGGCACCGATCGAGGACGCGAGTTCGGGGAACGTGGTCTTACCGAGCTTGACGGTCATCAGCGCCAGGTCGGATGCCTGCTGGACGGCCTTCGCCGAGGTGTCGCCGTAGCCCTTGGTCACGGCCGACGTGAGGTTGATCGCGTCGGTGGTCTCGGCCACGCCAGCGGTGGCGGCGCGGGCGTTGATCTCCAGGATCTTCATGCTGTCCGACGTGTCGCCGAACGCGGAGATCGTCTGGTAGAGGCCGGCGGACAGGTCGGTGGTGGACTTGCCGACCTCCACCGCCAGGTCCTGCACCCCCGTCTTGAGCTCGGCCACCCGGGTGGTGTTGCCCGGGATCAGGGAGGCGACGTTCGCCATGCCCTTGTTGAAGTCCATCGACGCCTTGAGCGCACCCGCACCGAAGGCCAGGATCGGTGCGGTCAGCCCCAGGCTCATCGACCGGCCGATGCCGGACATGCGCTGCCCGGTCGCACTCATCTTCTCCGAGAACGACCGGCCTGCCTGCTCGGCGGTCTTGCCGACCGAAGCGGTGATCTGGGTGCGCGCCTTCTCCAGGTCGGCGGCGAGCTGGTCGAGGGTGGCACGGATCGGGATGCTTGCCCTGCCAAGCTCGTCAGCCGCCATGTCCGTGCCCCCTCTCCCACTGCTCGTCGAAGTCGCGCTGCCAGTCGGTCTTGTCCTGCTGCCGCACGCCTCGGGGCCCGGCCTGGCCGAGCAGCGACTGCAGCGACGGGAGCCGCCTGGAGCGGGAGAGCGCAGCCGTATGCCAGGCTTGGATCACCAGCGCGTCTGCGGCCTGGCGCTGCCGCTCGATGTAGGCGTCGAGGATCAGCCAGCACTCGGCCGGCGTGAGCCGCCAGAACTCGCGCGGGTCGACGCCTGCGCGGACCGACGCCTTGAGGAGGGACCGGCGCCAGTCCCCGTCGTAGGGTCCGCCTCACCCTCGCCGTCGGCGTCGGCCTGGTCGAACTCGGGGAACGCGGACTGGAACGCCTCGGCGATGGCCTCGCCGAGCTTCTCGAAGCCACCCTTGGGCAGCTGCCCGATCCATGCGCCGACCTGCTCGATCGTCGCGTCCGGCTCCTCGTGAAGCACGCCCGCCCAAGTGAAGGCGCGGATCGCACGCATGCCCAGATCGGTGAAGCGCTGCTGCAGCTCGACCAGCCCAGTGACCCCGAGGGACTCCTCGAGGTCACAGAGGGCGTTGAAGTCGTAGCGGATCACCCGGTTGCGGCCGCCCAGGTAGACGCGCCGCTGGCTGCGCGGGTCCGTCACGGCAGGGCCACCCACGCGCCGTCGAGGTCGAAGGTGGCACTGATGGTCGCCGAGTCCTGGTCGGGCCACTCGGTGTCCATCTGGGTGATGACCGCCATTGCCTTCTCGGTCGGCGTGCCCGCCTCCTCGATCTCCACCTGCACCTTCGTGCCCGCCCGGAAGCTGGTCTTGAGGTAGGTGAACGCGGTGTCGCTGGGCACGTAGAGCGCGTCCAGCGACAGGCTGCCCTCGTAGCGCCCGGCCGAGCCTGCCCGCTCCATCGCGTCCTTGCTGGACTCGTCGATGTAGCCGACCTTCTCGGACAGCTTCGCGCCCTGCTGCTTGCCGACCGACACCCAGACCGGGGCGATGTCGGTGCCGGTGTTGACCTTGATGATGACGTCGGTGCCGTTCATGGTCACTGCTCCTCGATCTTGAATCGCGGGGTGAGGATCCGCCCGTATGCGGTGTCCTCTGCGGGTCCGTTGAACGGCCCGGACACATCGGCGACGACCACGGTGCGGCCGTCGATGGGGAAGGACCGGCGGTGCAGCAGCACTGCGACCCGGTCGGCGATCTCCTCGACCGTCACGGCTGAGCCGTTGGCCGGCGCGTAGCAGCGGACGTCACGGCGGATGTCACGCCCACGGCTGTTCTTGGTGTCCCACGGGGCGTCGGCAACGTCGCCGGCCGTGACGATGTAGGGCAGTGTGGCGTCGTCCGGTGGCGGGTCGGTCGTGAAGATCGCGGGGCCGCCACCATAGGTGGCAAGCAGCCCGGTCAGGGTGGCGTCACCGGCCAGCAGGGTGTAGAGCGCGGAGGTCAGGGCGAGCACGAGTCACCCCCGCGTCAGCAGCTCTAGGATCTTGGCCGAGTTGCCGAAGATCGCTGGGCGCAGCCAGGGGCTCGCGGCCATCTTCGACGTGCCGGTCTCGTGGAAGGACAGGTACCAGCCGGCGTTCGTGGCGCCCACCCGGACCGTGACCGCACCACGCTCGGCGGACACCTTGTGGGTGATCGTGTCGGCCGCGTGCGCGCCGCCGCCGGCATGCCCTGTTCCTGGCGCGCGCGGCGCGCGGGCCTCGGCCGCCACGTAGGCGCCGACGGCCTCCATGTTCACAGCCAGCTTCGCGACCAGCGCAGCCATCCACGCCTCGGCGTGCCAGTCGACCTTAGGAGCCGCTGCCGGCATCCTCGGTCGCCTCCGGCGCCGGGTCGTACTCGACCAGCCAGCGGTGCGCGCCGGGCGCCCACTCGCCGGAGACCTTGCGCACCGACTGCGGACCGACCTTGTACAGCGCGGGTTGGACCGTCTCGCCGCTGCGGCGGTCGGTCACGCGCACCTTCGGGCCGGGGTGGGCGGACAGGCGCAGGGTGCGCTGGCCCCCGTCGCGGATGTCGTGCATGCTCAGGCTCCCATCTGCGTCTCGGAGCAGGACGCCTTGCGGTAGGCGGTTTCCGACGGCTCGCTGGTCGCCTCGACCAGCAGCGTGTAGCCGTCGACGATGATCTGGTCGCCGCGGCGCACGTCGGTGGCGGGCATGAAGTAGACCTCGTGGGAGATGACCGCCTGCAGCTGGTCCGCGACCGTGGCCGTGCGGGGCGTGGGCGAGGACCGGCGGCACGGGACGCCGGTCAGGTGATCGGCGTAGGTCTCGACCCAGCCGCCCCAGCCGTCGGACACCCGGCCAGTTCGCCGCGTCGTGCATGTGCGGCTCAGCAGGTGCTCGACACTCACGGCCGGACCTTGTCCAGTACAGCCCTCTCGGCTGCGGTGAGCGTGATCCCGGACTCTGTGCCGCTGCCGCCCTGCGACCAGGACCGCGCCCAGTCGCCGATCGTCTCGGAGGTGACCGCCGCCGGGTTCACCCACACCCGCCCGGCCGCCTGCACATTGACCAGCCGCAGCGCCTCCGGCTCCGCGCCGGCCGTGTAGCCATGGCTGTAGGTCACCGTCACCTCGGCGGGCCATAGGCCCCCGTTGGCGCGGCGCAGCAGACCCGACGGGCGCCACGTGTAGTCGGTGGTCGCGGTCAGGGTCACGCCGTCGGCCACCACCGCAGAGACGCCCGTCACGGGCCGCTCCGGCAGCAGCAGCAGATCCGAGCCGTTGCCGTACAGGGTGACCGTCTCGTCAACCACCGCCGCGACCGCCTGGTCCAGGTGCGTGCGAATCGCGGCCGCAGCCAGGTCGAGCAGCAGCCCGGCAGCGGTGGCGTCGATGGTGGACAAGCGGAGGTAGAGCCGCAGGTCCTCCGTCGTGGCGTAGGCGGTCACGGAGGGGCTACTTGCCTGCGGCCTTGTTGGCTGCCGTGCGCGCCTTGTTGGCCGGCGCGGGTGCCTTCTTGTCCGACATGAACCCGCGGGCCTTCGCCTGCTCCTCGGTCAGCTTGATCGTGGTCTGCACTCCGTTGATCTCAACGTCGTAGGGGTTGAGCTTGCCCATCGTCGTTGCCGCCCTTCCGATCGTGATTCCGACACCGTGAGACCGCTGCCCGCCGCACGTGGCGTTCGGTGCCCCGCACGGCGGGCAGCGGATCGGCATGGGACTACGCCAGCGCCGTCTCGACGAACGCGGTCGGGCGGGTCACGGCGAACGCGACCCGCTCCTCACCGAGGATCGCCACGAGGTTGCGGATGAAGAAGTCCGCGTGCGAGTCGGTCATCGTCACCGACGCCTGCTCGCGGTCCCAGAGAACCGCCTTGCGGAAGTCGCCCACGAGCGCCGTGCCGGCGGTCATGGCCTCCGACTCGACGACCGGGACGCCCCACAGGGTCTTGACGGCACCCTGCGCGAACGGGCCGCCGGCCATGAAAGAGCCGGTGCCCGCACCGCCGGAGTTGTCCCGGACCAGATCGATGGTCTCGACGTCGGCCGGGTTCATCAGGATCCCGTTCGGGATGACCCGCCCGACCGTGCGGGCCTTGGTGAGCGCCTTGCGCACGGTGGTGAAGATGTCCGTGGCGAAGACCTGGGTCTGGGTCCCGGCGGTGTTGAGGATGCCGGGCAGGTTCTCCCCGGTGCCGTCACCGTTGAGGATCTGGTTCTCCTCGGTCTCGGCGAGGTCGGCGCGAAGCTCGTCGTTGATGAGCCCCTCCAGCTGCGCGACGTCGGCCAGTGCGCGCTTCGATGCGGGCACCCACTCGGCGATCGTCTTCACCGTGGCGGTGTCGCGCTCGTAGGCCCACGAGCCTTCGGGCTTGTAGCCGCCACCGGTCGGCAGGACCACGGCACCCGTCGTTGTGTCGGACGTCGGGGAAGCAGAGGTAGTCGCTTCCGCGACCGGCGCGGCAGCGTTGGTGTGCGCAGTCTGCCGCACGTACTCCACCGTGTCGGACCCGGTACGACGTACCGAGATCAGGCTTCGGACGGTGAGCAGGCGCCGGCCCAGGGTCTCCAGGATGCCGGTCTGCTCGGCCACCACGAAGGCTCCGGCGGATGTGTCGGACAGCCCTGTGATGAGCGCCTTCACCTGGATCGGGTCGGACTGGATCCGGGCCTTCTCCGGCACGCGGCCACCGGCGAACGGGGCCACCATCGCCTTGAACTGCGGGGACTCGATGACCTGCAGGCCGAGGGACTTGACCCGCTCGCGGGTGTCCTTCTCGCGGCCGGTGGCGTCGAGGTCGGCCTTGGCCGACTCGGGCATGCCGATCTCGTCGGCCAGCTTCTTGGCCTCGTCGAGGACCGCCTGGTCTGCCTTCACGGTCTTGATCTGCTCGTGCAGCTCGCGGGCCTTCGCCATGTTCTCGTCGAAGGTCTTGCGCTCGTCGTCGGTCATGTCGCGGGCGGCCTGGTTGGCGGTCTCCGCAGCGTCACGGGCGGACTTCAGGGCGGCCTGTGCGGCCTCCTGCAGCTTCTTCAGCTTCTCGTTCATGGGTGCCCTCCTGGGCATGACTGCGACCGCCGCGGCGTAGGGCCGGGCGGGGCGGGTTGGCGGACGGTTAGGCGGTCAGCAGCTCGAGGTCGAGCGCCGCCGCCTGGACGGCCGACAGGGCACTGGCGGGGCTGGGACGCATGGGCTCTTCGGACTTGGCCCCGGAGGGCTCTTCGTCCTTGGCCGGCTCGTCCGCCGTGGCCTTCCCGCTGTCGTCCAGTGCTGCGAGCACGCCGCCGATCGCGGCGTGAGCGTCTCGCAGCAGGCTTTCGTTCTTGGCCGAGAGGACCCGGCCGGCCTTCAGCTGCTCGGCCACCTGCGCCAGTTCGCGGATCGCGGACTTCGTGCCGAGCAGATCGGTCGCCTGGTTGGCTCCGATGAGGGTGGGGCCGACCTCGTACAGCTTGAGTCGGCGCAGCTCGAAGACGGACTCGCCGTCAGACTGGACCGGGCCGCCGTCGAGGATGTCGTAGGCGAAGGAGAACTGAGTGACCCGACGGCCCTTGAGCAGCCGCCACACCTGTGCCGCAGCCGGGTTGTCCAGGTCGAGCTGGCCGCGCACCTGCAGACCCTGATCGGTCTCCTTGGCCTCGGTCACGACCCCGATGTGGTAGCTCGGGTTGTCGCGCAGGTGGGACCACAGCACCGGGATCGGGTCGCCGGAAGTGCCCCACTCCTTGAGCGTGTCGGAGAACGCGCCCTTGACGATCCGGTCCCCGACCGAGTCGACGTTGCCGAACACGGCCACCACCGCGTCGAAGATGCCCTGATCGCCTTCACCGACTGCGGCCTTGACGTCTGCGGGCAGGCTCTTGGTCAGCATCACGGCTCCTCGGCGCTGAAGGTCAGAACACAGGTACAGCCGGCGATCTCGTCGACATCGCCGATCTCGTGGTCGTGGGGCCAGCGGCCCCCGATCGAGAACTTCTCGTTGAGCCCAACGGTCTGCCCGTTGAGCCGGGCGTGGGAGGGTCGCGGGTTCTTGCTGGTGACGGTCCACGTCTTGGACCGCAGGCCCGTCTGGCTGGCTGCCTCGGTGGTGGCGAAGTTGCCCACCTGAGCGACGCGGGACGCCGCGAGCACCTTGGAACGCGCTGTCGTCATCTTCCCGAACAACTCACGCGCGGCCTTCAGTGGATCGTCGTCGGCCAGCGCTGCGGACAGATCCCGCTGTGTGGTCAGGTTGATGTTCCCGGCTACCGCCGAGGCGTTGGCATTCAGCCATGCGAAAGCGATCTCACTGTTCCACTCACCGCCGAAAGCATCGGCCGTCTCGGTACCGATCAGGTCGCTTGCGGATGTCGCCAGCGCCAGCAGCACATTCGCCAGCGCCTTGTTCCACCGAACCTCGTCGAACACCTGCTCGACTGTCGGCGCGGCCTTGGCGCCCAACTGGGAAAGGATCGTGGCGCCTTGGTGGCGGAAGAACTTGGACAGCTCGCGTTCGTTCTGCTCGACAAGCGTCGGGTAGCGCACCTCGAACGGGCGAGGGTCCCGCTGTGCCTTGGTCTGCACAGCAGTGTGCTTCGGTGCGGAATCCGTCGCCGATGCCTGCCCCCCGATCAGGACATTCAGCGGGACCACCAGCGCATCCCCACCAGCGATCTGCGGCAGGTTCATCCGGGCGCGGGCCTCGTTGCGGGTCAGCCACGGCGCACCGACAGCGGACTGAAGCTGCTGCGCCTGCTCATCGAACGAGCCCTTGAGCTTCTCGGCCAGGTTGAACTCGACGTACACGCCCTTGCCGGCGTCGAGGTCGGGCAGTAGTTGAAGCTCGATCTCCTCCTCGATCATCACCAGCCAGGGGCCGAGGGTGTCCTGGTAGAGCTGCTTGTGCTGCTCGGTGATGTTGGAGAACGTCGCGTGGTCGAGGATCCCGACCATCGGAAGCGGGATGTGGTAGGCCGCCGCGACCTCTTCGCGGGTCAGCTTGCGGGCCTCGATGTATTGCGCCTGGTCGGGGGTGACGGCGGCCGGGACGAAGTCCATGCCGTCCTCGAGGATCGGCGTCCCGCCGACGTCGGAGCCGCCGCCGGAGTACTGGGACCGCCAGCCGGCCCGGAACCGCTCCCGGGCAGGATCGGACCATTCCGCATTCGCGGGGCGCTTGAGGTACCCGGAGAAGCGCGCCCCGTTGCGCCACAGCCGCTCGCGGTAGCGGCCCGCCTCGTACTCCTCGGCCAGCACCCGGCGAAGCGTCTCGATCGGCGACAGCCCACCGCGGGCGTCGTCGGGGTTGTAGCCCCGGAAGTGGACGACCTGATCGGCCGGGAACTCCCGGTGGCCCCGGGAACCACGCACGCTGAAGCCGTCCGGGGCGATCCACGAGTCCCCGATCGGGGAGACCATCTCCGGCGGGATGCGGAGCACGCCAGCGGGCTGGCCGTCGTCGCGCACCTTCAGCCAATAGGCGCTGTCGTAGATGCCGAGGTCGGAGACCAGCGAGTCGATCAGCCGGTAGCGGGTGGTGCGCGCGTTCGGCTTGCCGATCAACGCGGCCAGCGGGTGGTCGGTCAGCCGCTCCCGGTCGACGTCGGAGACCCGCTTGAACACATGCAAGCCGAGCTGGGCGATGTTGCGTGCCAGGAACGAGACCACTGTTCGCACGTTCGGCTGCGACCGGAAAATCTGCGCGTAGGTCTGCGCCACGCCATCGCTGACCTGCAGCCGCATCGGCGCAGGCGCCAGCGCCCGGTCCAGCGAGGACATCTGGCCGGCGGTGACGATGAAGACCATCAGACGGCCTGCACGAATCGCACCTGATCGCGGTCGATGACGACCTCTCCGTCCATCGGCACAGGCTCCCGGCCGGGCTGCATGATGCGGGCGTCGCGGAGCACGAGCAGCCGGCCGCGGCGAGCCCACAGGACACCGCTGATCGCGTCGTCTCCCAGGTTCACCACGACGCGCCGGCGGACGGCGGTACGCCCGTGGCGCAGGCCCACCGTGAGCACGAACGCGGCGAGCGCACAGCAGGCGAGGACGGCAAGCGACAGCAGCACGGCGCCTCCCCTTCAGACGACCATCAGGTCGGTGGACTCGTAGGCGGACACGTGCGGCTCGGCCTTGCCTGTCAGCAGCGCCCACAGGGCGCCCGTGGCGGCGACCAGGGGCGCTGTGTCGTGCGGTGAACGCTTGCGGTCCCACAGCCATGCGTCACCCATCGGCCTGGTCACGGCGGTTGCGGCAGCCACGTCGAGCACCGGTTGTGCCAGGTGCCGCAGCGGTCGGCCCTCCGAGCCTTCACCGATCGCGGCGCGGACGCGGTCGTAGAACATCCCGCACGCCTGGCCCAGGTCGCCGCCGACCCACTCGACGACAGCAAGCCCGGCAGCCTTCATGTCGGGGATCAGGGCCGAGGCCGGGGCGCCGTTGGTTTGCACGACGACCGGCCACTTCGCACGGTGCGGGGCAGACGCGTCGGTCAGCCACGGCAGCACCCACTCGACACCCGCGCGGGTGGCGACCACCTCGACGTGCGGCAGGCCATCCTCACGCCAGCCGGCCACCGCCACATGCGCAGTCGACCGGTCCCAGGACACGTCCACGCACGCCCGGATGGAGCCCCCGTCTGCGACAGACGACGCATTGTCCAGGCACTTGTCCCACGACCCGGGCGGAAACGGTCCCTCTAGTGTGCCGTCCGACCACTGGCACAGCACCTCGGTACGGAACACCCACTCGGGGTCGGTGGCGCATGCCGAGGCGATCGCGCGCTCTGTGGTCTGCCCGTGCCCCAGGGACGGGTTCGCCTGCGCCCAGCCGTCCCGGTCGCGGATCTCGCAACCCGGCGGGGCCGACCACTCGAAGATCCCCAGGGTCGTGTCGGCGTCGACGCCGTACTCATCGGCAGCGTCGTCGTCGTCCGGCAGCAACGCCGCCGGGTCGTCCTGGGTGTTGATCCCGTCCGGGTCACCAAGCGACTTGTGCGCCATCTTGCGCAGGTAGCGCAGCACGATCGAGGCCGCATCGCCAGCGTTGGACAGCGCCCACACCTGGGCATCGGGCCGGGCCATCGTTGTCTTGGTGATCGCACCCCAGGCGTCCCACGACTGGTGCTCGCGCAACTCGTCGAGCAGGATCAGATCCCCTGACATGCCACGGCCGGCGCGACGGTTCGCAGCCTTCACCTTGTACCGCTCGCCGCTCATCAGCCGAATGGTCTTCTTGCCGTTGACCCTGACCGGCTTGTCCGCCAACTCGGCCAACTCCGGCGTCTCCTCGATGATCTCGAGAGCGCCGTCCCAGACCTCTTCGGCCGTGTCCAGGTCCTGTGCCGTACCCAGCACGAGATCCGCACCGAGGACGTACATGAAGAACAGCGCCAGCACCTGGGAGAGCGTCGACTTGCCGTTCTGCCGGGCGACCAGGACCACGACGTTACGGAACCGGAACGACCCGTCAGGGAGCAGCTCCAGCGCGTGGATCAGCAGCCACCGCTGCCACGGGTACAACTCGATGCCGCAGACCTGCTCGGCGAACTCGACGGCGGCGAACCCCAGCGACGTCTTCGGCGTCAGCCTGCGCAGCGGCGGGGTGAAGACCCGCGGCTGCTCACTGCCGAGCCTGCGCCTACTGGACGCTGCGGAGCTTGCCCGCGGACTGCCGGACCGCGCCGAGGGTGCCAACGGCCGGCTCCTTCTTCTCGCCGAGCTTCGTCCGCCCGGCCGGCGTCAGACCCAGCGCATCACAGAACTTCAGGTACGTCGGAAGCGTCACGTTGTCGTTCTGCGGCACCTTCGGGCGATCGTCCGGGCTGCGGGTGTCATCGATCGCCCACTCGACGATCACGTCCCAGGCGTCGATCTTGCGGGCCAGCGCACGCAGCGCGGCGACCGCACCAGCGTCCGTCGCGGTGAGGTGCGAGGCCGCCTTCAGCGCTCGCTCCGTGGCCTCAGCAACAGACTCGTCCCGCGACAGATCACTCACGTCGGCCTCCTTCGCCACCGCGACCCCCCCTCGACCTCGGGAGGGGGATGACGAACCACTGCGGGCCTTCTCCTCGCGTCTGGGGCCAGCGATCTTGCCCCCCCTACCCCCCCGCCCT
>JAEHJW020008249.1_pt1 | contig 11493 bp, 25 predicted proteins | sample 9271431 | NCBI WGS metagenome assembly JAEHJW02
TCACGCCAGCCTCGACAGAATTGCCGCCTTCGGGCCATTGCGCGTGATCTTGCAGCATCGCAAAGCCCGATACCTTGTATTGCGCCTTGACCTGTTCTCCCCCGCCTTTCTCGTGCTGATAGCCATCATGAGGCCATGCGACGGGCAGTCCTTGCATAAATCCCTTGGTCGCCGTCCACGCCTGATCTGAGTCTTTTTGTGTTGCTCGCCAACAGTGAGTGATATAGATCACGTCTGAGTCGCCATCAATCGCCATCCGCACGATGGCTTGCGGGTGATCCCATCCGAAGTCTACGCCACCAATGAATCGCCAATGAGGCGGTATCTCGAAAGGATCGCAAGTGATGGCTGATTCATCCACCGAGAAAATAATACCACTGCCGAGAACCGGGATGCCCTTTGTTCGCATGTCGCGCTGATAGTCTGGTATCGCAGCGAGCATCTGCGCCTTGACTTCGGCGGTCAGGTGAGGCGCATCATCCCATGTCGCGGTTTGCAAATACTGACCAGGCTGGATTGACTCGGTGAATTGTCCGACAAGGCGCGTCATCCCGTTTTCTGGGGTGAATGTGAGGATTATCAAGCCGCCAGCGCCATTATCGCCGGTCGCAGTTCGCACAAGGCACTGAGGATATATTTCGGGGTCGGTTGGCTCTTCATCGATGAGGATCACATCCTTACTCGATCCCATGAGCGCGTGCTGACCTTGCGAGTATGATTTGAGGCCCAAGATCGACACTTCGCCAGACTTGTGCTTGATCTTGATCTCTTTGATGAGGCCGCGAGTCTGCGGCGAGAGGATGCAAGAGTCGGCGATGATGGCATGGCGAGGAATCAGGCCAGTCCCATCGGGCCGCTGAGGGTCGCCCTCCATGCGCCCCAGTAGCTTGAGCTGCAGCACGTCGCGGATCTGCTCGCCTGATACGCCAAGCGCCCAGGCATCGACAGCATGATCAAAGCGGCGTCCTGGCCAGTCTGCCGGGTATTCGCCAGTAAGGTGATAGGCTAGCTCGGCGCCCCCAGTCTCGGTCTTGCCGACCCGATTAGCCGCCATCAGCAGGCGCTGAGGATGATCGACGCCAGCAGCAAAGTATCGTTGCTGCCAGTCATAAGGGATAAATCGCGCTAGGCGATTGCCGGCTCGACGGCGCTTGAGTTCTTCGGCCAATTCGAGAGCCTCGATCATCTGCTCGCGACTGAGCATGAATTAATCCGGGATATTGACGCCGAGTGATGCGAGTCGTTGCGCGATCTGTTCGTCGGTCATGTCGGCGGTGGTGACGGTAACGGCCTGCTCGATGCGGTCGCCGTACTTGCGTGGCTTGAGCTTGGCGGCGATCCACTTGCGAGCATCGACGCGCAGACGGGAGCGAGCGACGAACTCTGCATCAAGCCGGCGCTTGCCATTTTCGTCAATCTCGGCGTCGGCGGAGCTGTCATCGCTGATTGCCAGGATCTCATCGGCCAGCGTATCGGCCTGATCTTCTCTCGCGCGCGCGTACATACGTGCAAACGATGGCCGCTCATCAAGCCACTTATACACCGTCGTGATGCTTGGCATGCCATCGTCGCGCACAATATGAATCAGTGGGCGCCCTAGGGCGAGCTGAGCGCAGATGTAGTCCGCCAGCTCATCGCTGTACGGATAGGGAGGCCGTCCACCAGGCATGATCACTTGCCCTTGCGCGGCGCAGGCTTGGCGGGAGACTTGGGCGCAGGCTTGGCAGTAGCGACGGCCTTGTGGCGAGCCGCTACATCTGCCATCTCTTTCGCCCTTTCTGCCGCTGCCTTCTTGGCCGCTGCGAGTCGCGCAGGGTCGCCCTGAATCTCGATAGCGTCAGCGAGAGCACGTGCATCGCTCTCTGCGCGCCAGCGCTTTTCATCCGTCGAGATGCGAGAGGCCATCACTTAGCCCCCGAGCGATCCTTGAGAGAGGTTTTGACGCCAGAGCCACCTTTGGGAGCGCCAGACGGAAGAACGGGCGGCGGCGTGACTTTGATAGCGTCGCCATCGCGCTCGCGGTCGATGCGTCGCGTTGCTTCTTTGGAGTTGGGTTCGTTGCCAGTCCAGCCGGGATTGCTCATGATCTGCCTCATCGCGTGAGAGTGTGAGTCGATTGTATCGCATGCGATGGGGTTTGTCATCACACCACATGCACCAGACTGGCTATAGCCATCACCAAGGCTGCGCGGGCGGCACAATGCATGGCGTCCTGCGCATGAGCCGGATGCAGTCGTATTGTCGTAGAGGGTGATTGTCATTCCGGTCGTTCCGGTGATCAGCGCATCGACTGATCCCGATCCGGTTTGCACTGCATACGATCCTGCAGACGTGATCGACTCCCACCAGGCTGACGCTTGATAGACCGGTATCGCGCCTGATGCCATGCCCTGATCGCTGGGAGGGGCGATTCTCTATCAGACTAGCACTGGCATCGCCACTGATCAAGCGTGCATCTTTTCTCTACTGACTACCGTTCGTCGGCTGCCGTAAAAAATCTGAATCACCCCATTGACTCTGAAAGCGTCTGCTTTATACTGAGACTCATGAAGGCAATAATGCCGATGACGATGAGAGGGACGAAAATGATCATAATCACCATCACCAACAAAAACTCTAACGCCTGGATTCGCGTTGCTGCCAGGCTCGCTCAGATCGAGTGCGAGAAGGCCGGACTAGGGTTCCTTGACGCCGAAATCCTGGTCAAGCTACCCGAGCAGGGTCGCTGCTTCACGAAGTCCTCAGGGCGCTCGACTTTTCAGGCTCACGGTTAATTGAAATTGGGAGGGGTGTGAGTTCAATTCACTCCCCCCTTTGATTGTATAAATCGGGAGAGCTAGCGATGAAAAGCGCCATCTGTTTAATTGTTTCAGTCGTCATGGGACTAGCCATGGTCGGCGCCCTGATCACGCTATCGTGGGCAATGTATGCCCTAGGGGTTACTCAATGATCATCACTGAGCGGGATACGGGGGCATCTGTGCAAATCAAGTTTTACCGGCATCAGCCGGATGCCTTAAAGCATGCCGCCTGGCGCGATCAGTCAAAGCGTCGTGCGAAACTCGGCACGGTCGCTCTGCTGCTGATCTTTTCTTGCGCTGCGGCGCTGTCCTATGTCGCGATTATGGGGGTGCTGAATTGAAGCCTACGGAAGAAGAGATGGTTGCCGTTATCGATGACTTCCTTGTCGATCGTGCGGGGTCTGCGCGGATCTTCAAGGCGATGCGGTCATGGCGATGGGACGTGACACTTGGCGAAGTCATGACTGCGGTACATCGAAGAAAGACGCTTCGAGCCCAGGCGATATCAATCGCGTGCTCATACGTGATGGGAAATGGCTGGTCATCAACCAAGGCCGCTGATGAGACTCACCGCCTTACAGGTATCCGGCTCAGCCCTGATACCGTCTTGTATCACGTCAAAAAGCTCAAGCAGGGTTAATCCCTGCTCATATATTCCTTGATCGCCGAGATTGCATGATCTGCGCCGTAGCATATGCAGGTCATGTAGCCCTGGGCAGCCATTTCATCAAGAAAGTCGCGCTGATCTTTTCTCACGTGGGCCCCCTTCGCCGCTTTCATCTCGACGAAAAATCCATGATAGCCTTGCCTGGGCATCGCCAGAAACAAATCTGCGACACCAGGCCGACCGCCGGACTTCTCAAAAAGCCTCCATTTGATCGCGCGCTGCTTAGGCGTGCCGGCCAGGTGCAGGCCATTCCCGCTTGCAAAAAGTAATCCTGCAAACTGGGGATACTGAGCGCGCCACCATGAAACTGTCACGCTTTGCTCTGTGTGCTCTTTATGCTCCATAGCGAGCAGCGCCCATCGCTTCGTGGTACACGTCATCAGGATGCGGGAGCGTGATTCCTATCTCGCTGGCCGCAAAAGACTCAATCCGCTTGAGGTAATCCGTGAATTCTTCGGATTTGAGCGCTGCAGTTGACTGTCTGACAGACGACTGCTCGCCAAAGACCTGCACGATCTTATGCTGCAAATACTTTCGACGAAAGTACTCATGCAGCACGTCAGAGTCATTTCCAGTCTCGCTTGCTATGAAGCTGAGCCAGAGCCAGTATAGACGGTTCTGACTGTTGGTTCGCGACTTTTTATAACGCCTGATTACGCATTCCATTGTTCCGTCGATCGTGAGCGATGATATTTGCCTCAGTGCCGCTTGCTTTGCAATGTCGCTGCTGATTCGGATTGTGCTCATTCTGTCTCACCCAACGATTCATAAAGAGACTTGAGCGTTTTATTTTCCCGAAGTTTCCAGATCGCCTTTTTTTCAATGGCGCGCACTCTCTCTGGGCTGATATTCTTCTTTTCGCCAACTTCTTCAAGTGTCTCCCCCAAGATATGCTTCCTTTTCAGGATTTCCCGATATCTTGTGGGCATCGAAGAAAGAATCTGATCAATTTCTTCGTGGGCCCACCCAAGAAGCGCCACCTTTTCATGCGACTCTGGAACGGCCTTTCCGCCTATAAGCTGCCTGAGCCTTTCTGCCCCAACGTCTACATATGCCGTATTCTTCTTGATCGGGGTCAGTTGCTCGTCTGACCATAGATCAGAGGGCGACGCGCCGAGGAAGTCGCATAAGTCCCATGCGTCATCACGAATCAGCCCATCTCGCGTGACCGGAGACTTGACAAGATTGAGGTAGGGTAGCAACGTATTTGCATACGAAATACCGGCTTCATCACAAAACTTTTGGCCTGCCCTGTAGCCTTTGGCCTCGATTGCTCGCAGTATACGAGCATTTTTCACCGTGATTTTTAATCTGTAATCGCTCACTCTAATTCCTCCAGCGTCATGTTCAGCAAGTCGAGCTCATCGAGCTTGTACATGCGCTCGAATGCACCACGGCCCAGGCCGTGAATTCCAAGCTCACCTTGGTGATGCTCTGGGCAAAGCGGAATCGTCAGAAAGCTTCCTGCCCGCTGACCCATGCCCTGAGATTCGCGGATATGATGCACGTGGGCCGGAGTCTGGCCATAACCCAAGTGCCTGCACAGTATACAGCCGAGCTCAGCGACTCGCTGCATGTGGCGTCTCTCTGAGTCTTTCATTTTTCCTCCACGGATTTGTTGAGATACCATACAGCCTTTCGCAGCGACTCATCGCCGCCCTTGAGTCTCTCGCGCCATATGTACTTGAGCGCCGCCCCTTTGCAGTAGCCTCTGAATTCCTCCGGTGTGAGAGCTGCCCTGATCGCGTCAATGCACTCGATCTCGCCTTGCGTATAATGAGCGGGGTGATTTACGGGGTCGTTCTGTTCCGGTTCTGGTTCATCTGCAAATGTCGCTGGCCGGATGAGGTCATCCCATGAAAAATGGTGCAAGTACGCTTTCCCGTGCTTTGTAAACTCACCCAGGTCGCCCCCTTCGCTACGTGCCTTTAACGGATAGCAGGGGTGCGTGTCCATGCTCTCAAATGTCCAGGCCACGCCTTCTCGGTCAAGCCAGGGTCGCCCGGACTCGAATTCCTCCAAGTCAAAATATTCTTCATTCATTCCCGTTTTCCAATATTTCATCTTCATAATACTTGATGACTTCGGCCTTGATTTGACTGCTTTCTGTGTAATGACGTTCATACTCTTTCATTTCTTTCTCACTGTAGAAAATTCCTGACAGCATCATCACATTTAATACGGTGTTTCGGTATATGAAGTAAAAAATCCTCTTCTTTTTCGGCACAATGCGTATATCTCTCTTTGCGAAAACGCGCCAACCATCGTCCCCTGATACCAGCGCCGGTATCCAGAGGTACTTATCGAATTCGGTCGCCATTGCCAAGGGCTCAACCCATTCTCCATAATGAAACACCTGCGCGACCATGCCTTCTGGAACCTTCATCGTCAAATTGCTCTTATCAAATGTTCTCATCTGCCTGTCTCCTGTTGTGAGACACAAGCATAGCCTTCTTTCATCTTACAAGCAAGCGCTTTTTTATGTTACCAGTCGCCGATTGCCTGCCTGATCTGATCAAGGGACTCTTTAACGACAGATTCGCTAGCACGCTCGCTATGTCCCTTCTCGAGCCTTTTAAAGCTAGGACTCTCGAAGGTGCTACCTTGCATCCACTCGGCGCAAACTTTCGCATATACGCCTCGCCAGGCGGGATAGATTCGATTCTCAGGGTATGTTCTCACTTCATACGCGCCGACACGTCGATAAGTCTCATAGATCACAGGATGCGACCAGTTGAGGGCTGCGGCATGTCGATATGCCACGGCAACGTCTGGCAGGCCAGCGGCTTGCTGGCAGTAGCCCGCGAATTCAGCCAGGTTCGGCGGGAACCTGTTGCCCGACATGACCGCCAGCGTGATGGCGTCGCCGATCAATCCCAGAGTGATCGTTGCAAGAAAGTCTGTCCAGAGCTTTGTGGGCTCAGCTCCTGCTTGTGCTGTCCACGCCGAGCCATAAATTTCGCTCATGCGCAGCCACAGTCGGTTTCCGAGTTTCTGCCTAGATCCACTCGCCGTTTTCCGATCGTACGAATCCGTTGACCCGCGCGACATGTTCGACAACAGACTCTCCCCGTTGCCGCTGCTTAGGATTTCCTGAACTGTTTTTTCCATTTTTGACCTCGAAAAGACCTGACCAGCCGTTGATCACGGATTGCTCGATAACTGCAACTGGGTCATTGCCCTGATTCCTGAGTTTGCCCAGGGCCTTGATAGCCAAGTTCTGGGCATGATCAGTCATGGGTTTCTTGAGCTTCTTACGCGACTCAATGAACTGTGACCAAGTGTCAGCCGGTAGCCAGTCGGGGAGCTCAACAGGGGGCGCGTCGCCTCGCGCGCGCTTATGCTTTTGCTTCTTAACTGTGTTTATATCTGTTTTTATATCTGTATAACACTTGGCAGATTCGTCAAATGTGGCTGGCAGATTCGTCAAATGTGGCTGGCAAGGTAGCCAGATGGATTCATCTGCAAATGCGTACCACAGTCGGCGGTTGTAAGCGCTTGAGTTGTAGTTGCCCTTGATCAGCACGCCATCAGCCGCTAACTTGTCTACCGCACGCCTCACCTGATCTTGCGTGAGGTACGGGAACTGCTCGGCAAGAGCCGCTATTGTGTTGTACGTCCAAGTGCGCCCGCCATAGAAGTGACTCTGATTGGCCCTGTTCTTGATGATCCAAAACTGAAAATGCTGGACGAGGACGGCCCCGATCACACCATGTTTCTGTGCGATCTCGATATCAAAGCTATGACAGATACTCATCGCCGCCAGTCCTCGATCTGCTTGCTTTCATACATCGCTCGCATGATGCGCTGCGTCACTGCAAACGATGGCCCGTATTGCGGCACCCAGTCGCGTCCTTCACGTATGTAAGCGCGCCCTGAAAACCATCTGTAAACTCTGAATTTATTGAGCATTTTTTGTCTTCCTCGGCGTCTTTGCCGGCCAGATAAGATGCCAGTCGCACGGGCGTAGCTCTTGCCGTGTCACTTGGCCGCCCGTCATGTCCTCGATGCGCAGCACGTAGCTGATCGGACAAGGACGCTTGCCACCTGTGACTTGCGTCATAAACTGACTCGATACGCCAAGTTCTTTTGCCATAGCAATCAATCGGCCACGTCCACCGTCAAAATACTCTCGTAAAGTCATAATGTTACCCTCTGGTTGTATGTCCTGAAAGCATAGCATGACTGATCAGACAAAGCAATGCATACCGTTCGTCGGGATTTTTTCACAAATCGCTTGCTTACGTACTGAGCAAGCGATAAGATTCAACTATCGCAGCGCAAATGAGTTCGGAGAGACAAAATGAAAAACGCACACTGGGAAGTCAACGAAGTGGTTAAGGTTGGATTTCTCGCCCTGGTTACTCGCCGCAAGATGGTCGATGGTTCGTGGCTCCTGACTAACTTGTCGGGCGATAAGATTTACCATTTCATGCCGTATCAGGGCGTTTCGTCGGTGTCGGATGTCGAGGCCGAGCAGCTCATCAACGATGATGATTATCGCTCTGCTCGCAAGGCGGATCTTGCTACTGCTCATGTCGCCAAGGTGGCGCGCATTGACTCACTTTTTGCGTGAGGAAATCATGAGTATATTTTCCGTGACACTCTATCAAGGCACGATCAGTGCACACCTCGACATCGCGGCAATAAGCCGGACAGAGGCCCTTTTCAAATTTATGACGGCTATGGGTATCGATCATCTCACTCCAGAGATGTTTGTGCGCATCCGTCGCGTTGGCCACAAGGTCTAGGAGGGGACATGAGTAACGAAATAGCACTGGTGGAAGATCAGCTGATAGCGGTTTTAGAGAGCAGCATCTACCCTGGAGCGTCGAAAGACAGCATCTCCTTGGCAGTCTCGTACTGCAAGGCAACATCTTTGGATGTAATGCAAAAGCCGGTCCACATCGTCCCCATGTGGGATCGCAAGCTTGGCCGCATGCGCGACGTGATCATGCCTGGCATCGGGCTCTATCGAATTCAAGCAGCACGGACCGGACAGTTCGCGGGAATGACCGAACCCGAGTTCGGTCCAATGGTCACAGAAAATATCGACGGTGTGAAGGTCGAATATCCCGAATATTGCAGGGTCACGGCGAAAAGAATCCTTGCAAACGGGGTCATTGCCGAGTTTTCGGTCATTGAATACTGGATTGAAAACTACGCGATTGCGGGCGGCAAGGAGAAGTCGATTGCCCCAAATGCGATGTGGGCCAAGCGTCCTCGTGGCCAGCTCGCAAAATGCGCCCAAGCACAGGCTCTTCGTTTGGCCTTCCCCGAGATTGGTGCCGCGCCAACTGCCGAAGAAATGGAGGGACGCCAGATTGTCGAGAAAGACATGGGGCCGGCTCAGGTCATCGAAACAGTCGATGTCGATTCGTCGCTGGCCCTGATCTCATCGATCAATTCCTTGGATGAGCTCACGGAAGCCTGGAAGGGACTTGCTGCCAAGTGTCGTGACACCAAGGACATGTCGGCTTATGCAGCGATCAAAGACGCCGTGGCAGTGCGCGGCAATGAGCTCAAGACGTCCGAACCCGCCGAGGTGGATGATGCGCCATTTTGAGATTATCGACGTCGAGCAGGGCTCCGATGAATGGAAGCAAGCGCGCATTGGCCTGGTGACCGGAAGTCGCGCTGATTGCGTCGTGGCAAAGATCAAATCTGGCGAGGCTGCAGCAAGGCGCGATTATCGAATCGAGCTTCTCGCAGAACGACTTACCGGCAATCCTGGGCCAGATATTTACTTCTCGAAAGAGATGGCGTGGGGGGTCGAAAATGAACCATTCGCACGCATGGCTTATGAGTCACTGACGGGCGATATGGTCAGACAGACCGGATTTCTTCGGTCAACACGGTTTGCAGCCGGCGCGTCACTCGACGGGGATCTCCAAGACATGGAGGGAATCATTGAGATTAAATGCCCGAAAACGGCAACGCACCTTTCCTATCTCGAGCTTGATGGGGCACCGAAGCATTACATGCCTCAGATCACGCATAACCTTCTGATTAGCGGAGCAGCGTGGTGCGATTTCGTGAGCTTTGACCCGCGCTTGCCTGATCATCTGCAGTTTATCGCGCGCAGGGTCTATGCAGCCGATATTGACATGAAAGGATATGAGGAAGAGTTGGTAAGATTTTTGGCTGAGCTTGACGTCCTAGAAAACAACGTAAGGGGAAGAAAATGAGAGGCATCAATAAAATCATCATTTTAGGGACGCTTGGCAGTGATCCTGAGAGCCAGGATTTCAGCGGGAAGGCTATAACGTCTTTTTCGCTGGCCACGTCCGAGACCTGGAAAGACAAGGAAGGAAACAAGCAGGAGTCTACAGAATGGCATCGCTGTGTGTGTTTCGGAAAGACTGCAGAGATTGCTCGCGACTATTTGCGCAAGGGCAGCAAAGCCTATGTCGAAGGCTCTTTAAGCACGCGAAAGTGGACAGACAAAGATGGTCGAGATCGTTTCACGACAGAGGTTCGCGTTCAGTCTCTGCAGATGATTGACAGCAGGCAGAAAGAGGAGCGACCCGCCACAAAACAAGGCGACAGGGCCGAGGCCTCATTTGATGACGAAATTCCATTTTAAGGAGTTACTGACATGACGGCTACAGGTCTGGCTTTGATGATTGCATGCTACTTTCCGACGGCCACAGCAAAAACTGACGCTGTTCGAGCCCCGTTTGCTCTTGGCCTGGTACTTGGCTTCGCCATGACGGTGGTCGGCGTACTGGCTTTTGTGTGGCGAACGATGCCGTAGATTATTCAAAAAATCTCGGCCAATGGTCGTGTTTATTCGCAATCATTGCTTGCGCTCACGAATGAGCTGCGGTATGATTTCTTTACTTTGATGCTTTCGACTGGAGTTCGTTATGAAAATTGAAGAACTAAGCACTGTACTCGCCGATCACGTGAAATGGCTGCGGGGAGAAGGCGGCGCAAGGGCTGATCTGTCCGGCGCGGATCTGACCTGCGCGAACCTATCCGGCGCGGACCTTTACGGCGCGAACCTATCCGGCGCGAACCTATCCGGCGCGAACCTGAACGGCGCGGACCTTTACGGCGCGAACCTGACCCGCGCGAACCTGAACGGCGCGGACCTATCCGGCGCGAACCTATCCGGCGCGAACCTTTACGGCGCGAACCTATCCGGCGCGAACCTTTACGGCGCGAACCTGACCCGCGCGAACCTGACCGGCGCGGACCTATCCGGCGCGAACCTATCCGGCGCGAACCTATCCGGCGCGAACCTATCCGGCGCGAACCTGAACGGCGCGGACCTTTACGGCGCGAACCTGACCCGCGCGAACCTGAACGGCGCGGACCTGACCCGCGCGAACCTATCCGGCGCGAACCTCGAGGGCGAAATCTTGGACAAAAACCCTATCTTTTTAACAGGCCTTAGGTGGCCAGTTTTGGTAACGGCGGCATACATGCGCATCGGCTGCCAGCGCCATACGCCTGAGGCATGGGCAGAGCTCGACGACGATGCCATAGCGGGCATGGACGATGACGCTTTGGAGTTCTGGAGCAAGCACCGCGATATGCTCTTGGCGCTATGCCACGCACACAGAGGGGAAAAATGATGGATTACGACAGCCCGACTCTCGCAAGGCGAGAAAAAATGATCGATTCGGCAAGGGCATATGACTCGCAGGTCTGGGATTTTATCGAGTCCGACGATCGCGTTTTTCTCGACTTGATCGAGAAGGACGATGATTTCAGGAATTCAATTTGGGAGCTTGTACAAGTCAATCCGACTCTGAAGTGCAAGCTTTTTGAACATGCCGCCGACATCATGATCGATGCGGCGCTTGCGGGGGAGCTGTCATGAGTGGTGTATCCTTTGATCGGTCCTACGTGATCAGACGATGGTTCAACAGCCTGTTCCAGGCGAAACATAGTGGCGAGAAAGTGACGAACGACAACAGCCAGGATATTGAAAAATGAGCGACGAAGAAACGGCAGAGACTTTTCAGGACCAGCTTCTGAAGCTTGAGCGCATTGCCCTGATAGCAGGACTGAATCT
>JAEHJW020005640.1_pt1 | contig 11491 bp, 14 predicted proteins | sample 9271431 | NCBI WGS metagenome assembly JAEHJW02
TGAGGTTCGAGAAGGTCTGGTCCACCTCGGCGTCGATCAGCCGCGCGGCGAGATCCCGCCCGCTCAGGATCGCGGCGCCGAGATCGAACCGGATCGCGACATTGTCGACCTGGCCCACGACCAGCGCCGGCCCGGTCCCGATGCCCGCCGTCACCACCCCGCCCTGCAGCCCCGCGAACCAGGCCGCGCCGCCCGGCACCGCGCCGATCGCGAATTCGAGGACGAAGCACGCCGCCTCGAACGCGCCGGGCTGGCGGATTTCCAGCCGCTCCAGCCCCGGCAGCGGCGCTCCGTCGAGCGTCGCGAACGGGGCGATCGCCCGCACCGTCACCGCCTCAGACACGCGGCACCCCGCCACCCGCATTCGGGTCCACCGGCGGCAGCACCAGTGTCACCAGCCCGACCAGCACAGGGTCGGACAGCCCGTTGAGCTGCGCGATGCGAATCCACTGCGTCGCATCGCCCAGATGCCGCGCGGCGATCTCGTAGAGATTGCCGCCCGCGACCGTGATCGTCGTCGTCCCGCTCATGCCGCCCCCAATGAAGCGTTGCCGGCGGCGCGGCCGAGATAGGCGGCGGCCCCGCCAAGCGCCGCGAGCGACAGGCTCGCCGTGCCCATCGCCTGCAGCGCCCGCGTCGCCGCCGAGGCGCCGGCGCTCGCGCCGAACGCGCCCTGCGCCGCCGCCAGCCCGTTCTCCGCCGCGCTCAGCGCGCCGCCCACAACCCCCTGCGCCGCGGCAATGCTGCCGGGCGACGTCGCCGCCACCGGGCCGAGCGAAAGTCCCGCCAGCCCGGCCAGGCCACCGGCGCTGACGAGATCGAGTCCCGCCTGCGCCAGCGCGTCCGGCACCGCCGTCACCAGGTTCTGCGCCTCGACCAGCTCGATCGAGAACGGAATCCACCAGGGTTTCTCGTAAACCGCGACGAAATCCGCGATCACCACCTCAAAGGCGAAGCCGCTCCAGGCCAGCGGCAGGGTCGCCCCCGCCGCCCGCGCCACATCGAGCAGTTGCGCCCGCGCCTCGGCATCGGGGCCGGAGAAAGTGCCCGCGAAACGGATGATCCCCGCCGCCGCGCCGAGCGTGTCGATCACGCGGCCGCCGCCCGGCAGCTCATGCACCGCCAGCCGCTGGCAGCCGCCGAACTCGATCGCCTGCGGCACCTCGAAATCCCGGAAGGCAACGCCGCCCAGCGTCACCATGATCGCCGCCATCTTCCGCCTCCCGCTTTCAGAATCCCGGCTTGCGGCCCGGGAACACCGGCGACATGCGCGTGTCGTATCCGGTCACGCCCGAAGGCGGCCGCCGCGCCTCGTCGCCGAACAACCCGCCGAGCCAGCGGCCGAGATCCATCCGCTCCGGCGCCGCGAACCGCGTCTCCGGCCGCACCGCCGCCGCCGCCAGCCCCGTTGCCTCCGCACCGACCGCCCGCCCCGGCACGACCGGCGCCACCGGTCGCGCCGACGATGCGGATGAAACATGAGCCCCATTCCAGGCATGCGACCCGGAGCGACCTGACGCCACATGTGGGGCCACCACGCGGCGCGAAGCCGCCATCGCCGGAGCCCCGGCGCGCAGGGCGGTGTGGATCAGCGGCACGTCCCGCGCCACCACCCGCCTCGACCGTTCCATCGGGGTCCGCCGCGCCGGCAAATGCGCGCCCGCCAGCCGGATCTCCGGCCCGAAGCCGTGCGCCACGCGCCGCCCCGTCACAGCCGCAACCCGCAGGCTGGCGCGCGGCGACGGATGATGCCGCACGTGCCATGCGTGCCGCATCCGTTCCGTTGAAAGCCGCACGGCATGATGCCATCCACCCCGCAACATCACGGCCGCACCGTCCCGAGGACGACTTGTCGGAAACGCCCCAGGCGCCGCCTGCATGGCGGACGTCACCGCCCGCCGCATTCTCCGCGCCACCGAGCGCAGCCGGCGGGGCGCGATCCGCCCGAACCCGCCCCGCGCCAGCCCGGCGAACCGCGCCCCCGCACCGTCGCGCCATCTCACACCTGCACCCACGCCATCGCCTTCCAGTCGAATGTCAGCCCGTCCAGCTCCCCGCACGCGACGACGAACGCGATCCGCTCCGCCTCGCCGAGCGTGAAGGCCACCTCGAACGGCACCCCGCGCCCGACCAGGTAGAGACAGTCGATCAGCGCGGGGTGCCGGCTCAGTTTCCCGCGAGCGCCTTCACCGTATCGGCATCCTCCGGCTGCAACGCCGCCGCCGCCGCCTCGATGCCCGCCTCGCCGAGCCGCTCGACGGCGTTTTCCACCGCCGCCTCGCTCGCCGGAAACGGCAGCGGCACGCCATCGATCGCGCTGACCGACGCCGCCAGCGAGGCGACGCCGAGATACGCCTCGTTCATCGACAGCTCCGGCCCGAGCGCCTTGAACAGGCGCAGCCGGTCGAGCATCGTCAGCGGCCGCAGCGCGAGCACCCGCCCGCGCGCGTCCTCCACCGCGCCGCCGCTCATACGCGCCTGCGCGTCGAGGCGAAGAAGTCGAGCTTCTGCGCCACCGGCATGTCGCCGCGATACACGCCCGCCGAGCTGAGCTTGAACACGACCCCATCGAACTGGTAGGTCGAGGTCGATCCGTCAGTTTCATTCACATATTGATAGAGCGTTCCCGGCGGGATCGCCTGCCCCGACAGATAGGCCTGCTCGATCTGCGCCATGAAATCGTCGGCCGCCGAGGTGCCGCGGTCGAGCAGGAAACTTCCCTGCCATCCCCTCGGCAGTTCGGCGCCGAGCTGCACCCCGTCGAGCCGGTCGACGCGCACGCTCTGCGTCACCTGGCTCACCTCGAATCCGGTCACATGGGCAAGATCGACCCGGCCGAACGGCCCCATGACGACGAGCTGGCAATCATTGCCAACGGTAAACGTGTTATATGGCATCTGCTACCTCACACCGTGCCCTGGGGCAGGGTCTGCTGGCTGACCTGCACGGTCTGCCCGCCCTCGACATTGACGATGAACCGCTCGTTGATCGCCTGGTACTGCACCTGCACATCGGCCTGCACATAGCCAAGCCCGGTGCGCGAAGGCGGATTGTTCGAGGCATCGCACACCACCGCGAAGGGCAAAGCCCCGTTGGTGGTGCCGAGCATGCCCTGGCCGAGCATCGTGTTCAGGAAGGCCAGCAGCGTGCCGCGGATGCGGCGGAACAGCGTCTCGTTCACCAGCTGGCCGACATACTGCCCCATCCCCGCCGACAGGGTGGCGGCGATGTAGTTGGTCATGCGGGTGTAGTTGTCGCCGTTGGTGGCGCTGTCGGACGAGGCGTTGAACCCGCCGCGCACGCCCCAGAACGCCCCGCCCGGCTGCGGATTGGCGATCACGTCGATCCCGGCCGACATCAGCGCCGACAGATCGGCCGACGAATAGGTGCTGGTGGTGCCGGATGCGGCGCGCCCCGATTTCTGGCTGCCGACGACGCCATAGAGCGGCTTGTTCAGCGAGCTCTGTTCCGGCGAGAGATTGGCGAGCCGCCCGGCCACGAAACCCTGCGGCGACACCAGCCGGGTCATCCCGTTCGCCTGGTCGTACCACCAGATCCAGTCGCCGAACATCACCTTGGCAGCATAGGAATCGATCCCCGCCGTCCGCTTCGCCGACACCGCATTGGCGATCGTGTCGCCCGGCGGCCCGGCCAGGATCATGTAGCAGCCTTCCTCGAGGCCGAAGGCGACGGTCGGGCTCCACTGCGTCGGATCGTCGAGATCGGCCAGCACCGCGATCCCGCAGCCCTGCCCGCGCAGCGCATACATCCCGCTCCGCGGCAGCGTGTCCTGGCCCACGAGCGAGGCGGCGGTCAGCCCGCCGGCGCCGTCGCTGCCCGGCGTGCCGGCCGCGAACGGATAGACCCCCGTCACCGGCGGGGTCGACAACGTGCCGGCACTCGCCACCACCAGCTCGGAGGCGCCGCGCAGCGGCCCCGTCCCGGCATTCACCGCATTCGCCGCCGCCTGCCAGAACGCGGCTCCGGTGCCGGCGATGTTGTCGAACACCTCCGGCGTGCGCCCCGGCAGCGCCACGGTCAGCCGCCAGCTGTTCGCCGCCGACCCGGCCGAAACCGTCACCGTGATCGCGTTGCCGAGCGATCCGGTATGGAGCGCCGTCAGCGTCAGCGCGCCGAGAATGGAAACCGAGGCCGCGGCATCGGTGCCGTCGCTCACCCGCACGCAGCGGAAATTCGACGCCCCCTGCTGCACCGCCACGGCCACCGCCGTGCCCATGTCGTATTGCCGCGCCATCACCGGCCCGAAGGATGCGGCATAGTCGCCCATCGAGCCGACGATCATCGGCTCGCCCACCGGCCCCCACGATGCCGAGCCGACCACGCCGAGCACATCGGTCGGCACGCCGTTGAGCAGCAGCGTCTGCGGCGGCACGATCTGCACATAGAGGTCGGGAACGATCAGCGCCGTCGTGTTCAGCGCGCCTGCCTGCGATATCGGCATGCCTCAGCCCTCCGCCACAACCCGCACGACCGACCCGGCCTGGGCGGACGCCAGCACGGCGTCGATCTTCGCCGCGTCGGTAATCGTGTCGCCCCGCCTGAAGCCCTCGAACGGCTTCACCACCACCAGTTTGATCTTCATCGTCTCTCCTTCAGCCGGTCATGCCGGCGATGAACGCGCCGTCCGCCGCGATCCCGCCGACCCCGAACAGCATGGCCGGCGTCGTCATCGCCTCGGTCGTCGGATATTCCGCGTCGTAAATGAGGTCCCGCCGGTACAGCCCGGCATCGATCGACCTGTCCGTGGTCTCGGTGCCCACAAAGCGCAGCCGCGCCGCCGCGCCATCGGCGAGGCCGATGAACTGCGGCGCCGCCAGCGCGGGGTCGATCACCGCCGTCGCCGCGTCCCGCGTCAGCGGGTCCGGGCACCACAGCGAAATCCGGAACGGCTGCACCTGGCGCTTGATCTCCCGCAGCGCGACACCCCCGGCCACGACGCGGGCGATCAGCCCGTGCGCCGCCGGCACGCTCAGCGTCGTCCCCGCGTAATTCACCAGCCACCCCGCCGCGCGCAGCAGGGCGGCGAGATTGCTCGCCACACTCGCCGGCGTGTCGCGGGCCTGCACGGCATAGGGAAAGATCGCGCCATCGACGGCGATGCCGGCGAGCTGCCCGGCCGCGCATTGCCCCGTGAACGTCGCCGCCATTCCCGCGACGCTGACCGACAGCGTCGCCGGCACCGGCGCCACCTCGATCCATTCGCGCGGATAGCGCGTCACGTTGCGCACACCGCCCGGCTCGGCGAACACGGTGGCGTGCATCACGCCCCGCGCGAGATCCGCCTCCAGCGCCGGCGCGTTCGGCATGCCGCGATAGACCCGGCACGTCACCATCCCGTCCGGCCCGGCGATCGCCGATGCCGCCGCCGTTCCCGCCGGATAGGAAGCCGTCGCGATCAGCGAGACGATCGCGTTCTCGACATCCTGCTGCCCCGCCATCAGACGATGCTCGCCGAAAGCGCGAGCCGCCAGATCCCGCCGAACAGCTCCGCCTGGTCGATCACGAACTGCCGCCCGCGCGCATCGCGCACCACATCCGCCACGTCCGGCGCCAGCCCCTCCACCGCCGCCACCGCGGCGATGTAGCCCGGCGCGCGCGTGTCGTCCGGCAGCCCGGCCTCGGCATGGGTCCCGCCCCGCGCCGGCAGCAGCGCCGCCGGAAATCCCGCCAGCACGCCGCGCGCCCCGGCGCCGAGAATCGCCCCATAGGGATTGATCCCCGGCACCGCCTGCGCAGCCGGCCGCCAGATCGACAGCGTCTCGTTGCAGCGCGCCCCCAGCACCGGCGCCGGCGGCTCGTTGTTCACCACGAGAAACGTCCCCGCCGGCCCGGCGACATAATCCCCGCCGCGCACATAGGCCTGGTCCAGCACGAGTTGCCGATAGGGCAGGCCGAGCGGCGCCGGCCCGCGCACCGAGCCCGAGACCGGCAACACCAGCACGCCCAGCCGCACCAGCCGGTTGGCCGCGACGATCGGGCACGCCCCGTCGCGCGGCCGGTAGGCGTCGCAGATCACGCCCGCCTTGCGCGCGGCCATGCCGCCGCCGAAGGCGATCCGGTCCGCCAGCCGCGTTCCATCCATGAAGACCTCAAACGATCAGGGTGATGCCATCCGAGGGGCCGAGCGCCGGCCCCGGCGGCAGGCCGAGAAACCCGCACAGTCGCCGCCGCCACTGGTCGAACAGGGCGGCACGGTCGCGCACCTCGTTGGCGTTGTGCTGCCAGCCGGCCGCCGCCTCGGTATCGAGATTGCCGCTCGCCTCCGGAATCGCGACCTCCAGCGCGGCGAGGGTGGCAAGGTAGTTCACCACCACCGCCACCTCTTCCGCCGCCAGGTTGTTCATCCGGTATTCGAGCGTGCCGTAGGCCTGGAAGAACCGCCAGGACTGGAATCCCGCCGCCCCGGCGCCATAGGCCGGATAGCCGCAGAACCGCCGCACATCGACCTTCTGCGCCTCGCTCAGCGTGCCGGGCGCGCTCGAAACACTGCCCGACATGTCAGTAGACCGAGCCGTCGCCGCGGGTGAAATAGACCGTGCCGGCGCCCGAGGCGAGCACGGCGCTCGCCTCGCTCACCAGCCGCCCGGAATCGATCAGCATGCGCCCGCCCGGCGGCACCGGCGTATCCGCCGCACTCGCCGGGCTCATCCCCGCGGTGCCCAGCCGCACGAACGCGACGGACGCCGCGGCGTTGTAGACGAGCAGGCTCGACCCGCCGCCGGAAAGCGCGGTCGAGGCCGCGCTGGTCGAGGCGGCGACGGACGCGGTGCCCGATGGCCTGAAGGGAAGCGAGGACCCGATTGACATGTTCGCCCCCTCCTCAGCCGATATGCTCGATCATCACCGCGCGCTTGAAGTTGGAATTGGTCGCGGTCGGGATGGTGTTCGGCGTCGTCGTGGTGTCGGACGGCGCGCAGAACCCGCCGATCCAGTACCAGGACTGGGCGATGATCTGCTGCAGCCGGTCGATCGGCTCGCGCGTGACCATGGCGACACCGTCGATGATGTGCACCAGCGCATCCTTCGGCGCGACGTCGTCCGCGCCGATGCCGGCGAAATCCGCCTCGATCAGCGCGCCCTTGCCGCAGACGATCGGCCGGCGGATGTACAGCCCCGCCAGTGTGGGATGCGACTGCACATAGGCCTCGGTGGTGGTGATGAAGCGCAGGCCGAGGAAGTCGTTGACCATGCCCTGGCGGAACACCGCGTTGCTCGACGTCGCGCCCTGGAACAGCTGCCGGAAATCCGGATCGGCGAAGAGCTGCCGGGCCGAGACCGGATCGAGATAGCAGTTGTAGACACCGTCGATTTCCGGCACCGCGTTCTGCCGCAGCGTCGCCACCGCATCGAGCAGGGCGGACATGGTCAGCGTGTCGGTCGCCTGCAGCGCGCTGGTCGTCCCGGCCCCCTGCGGCCGGACGATGGCACTCGCCGTCGCGGCGCGCACCGCATTGCCGGCGGTGCCGTCAGACACGCTGACGTCGTTGGAAAAGGTCAGGGTTCCCGAAATCCCGCCCGGCGCCGACGATGCGTTGTTGACATCCGGCGTCACGCCAATGAGCAGATACGTATTCGAACCCACCGTTACCGTCAGCGGATAGCTGGCCGAAACCGCCGTCTGCAGGCCGTTGACGAAAACGGTGGTGAAACCGCGAATATCATCGACCTCGATGCTCGGCGCCGCGCTCGCCAGCGTGGCGCTCACGCGTGTGTTGCCGCCGAAATAGGGGGCGAACAACGCGTTGCGCGCCAGCTCGTCAAGGCTGCGCGCCGCCTGCTCGCCATTGGTCGCGGCATTCTGCAGGAACTGCGAGGCGATGCCGACGCGGCTGGTCACCATGTTCAGGTCCTGCGTCGCCGCGTAGAAATTCAGCGTCACGGTATACTGCTCGACACCCCAGCCCTGCGGCGTCAGCCCGTTATCGAGATTGGTGTTGGTCGCGGCGGCCAGCGGCGTGGTGACCGAGGGCTTCAGCCCGGCGCGGGTCTTGGTCAGCGTCTCGCCGATGCCGACGGCGAAGCTCTCGCGATCCGCCACCATCCGGTAGCCGAGCCGCGAGCGCAGCGCCTGCTCGAATTCGCGCTCGAGGAAGCCCTGCTGGATGATCGGCTGCAGCGAGGCGGGAAAATTCGAAATACCCATGTCGTGTTCCTTCTGGATGACGCAATTCGCCGCACCCCGTCGCGCGGGGCACGGTTGTCTGACAACGCGTTAATTTGTTGAAAGCGGCCGGCGGCCGGCTCAGCCCCCGGCGCGCCGAAGCAGTTCGGCACGCGCCGCGCGCCACTCGGCCTCGCTCAGCTCGGTCGCATGGCGGGCGCGCGGCGGCTCCGCCCGCGGCACCGACGCCGTGGATGACGATGACGGCGCGCCGAACAGCCAGGGCTTGTCCCGCTTCAGCTGCGCCATCAGCGCCGCCGCGTCCGGCGCCGTGCCGTCCTCGGCCGGCGTCATCGCCGCCGGGTCGATCAGTCTCAGCCCGTCAAGATCGATCATGCCGGCCCTGACCGCCTCGATCCTGAGTTCGGCCCGCCGCAGCCGCTCGGCGTGTTCGCGCCGCAGCGCCTCCATCGCCTGCTCGGCCGCCATCGCCCTGGCCTGCCAGTCCTCAGGCGCCGCCTGCGGCTCGTCCGGCAGCCCCTCGTGCTCCGCGAATTCGTCGCTCATGCCCCGTTCCGTTCCAGTTGGTCCCCCTCGTCGGCGATGCGCGCGAGTTCCGCCGCCGCATCCCCGATCACATGACTGGCGGCGAGACTCTTCACCGCCGTCTCGCGCGAGAGCTGGCCCGCATTGACCAGCGTCGCGATCGCCTGCGCCTCCTTCAGCCGGTCATCGGCCGAGGCGGCATACCAGCGCGGCCAGCGCAGGCTCAGCCGCAGGTCGGGATCGACCCGCGGCACCGTCCGGCCCATCACCTTCACGTCGAACCGCGCCGCCGCCCGCAGCGCCATCCGCAGCAGCGGCAGCAACCCGCCCTCGCCATAGGCAATCCGCAGATTGTCGGCGAGCCAGATCAACCCCTGGTTCATCAGCTCCAGCGCCCGGCCCGATTGCGGCGCCGCCAGCCGGTCGGCGCTGGCGCGGTTGCCATGCACGCTCTCCAGCGCGAACTCGCGCAGCGTCCGCACGTAGTCGATCACCGCGGCCGAGGCGGTGCCGCCAATCTCCAGCAGCTTGGCATCGCCCTTTTCCGAGACGATCAGCGCATTCCCCGCGCCCTTGACCATCTCGCGGTCGGTCGTCGCCGGCTCCTTGATCAGCAGCGTCGGATCGGAGGCATATTTCAGCCCGCGCCCCACCTGCGACAGCTGGTAATCGATCTCGATCGATGTCTCGATCGCCGCGCGAAAGGTACAGGCGCCATCGGCGCCCTCGCCGCCCGGCAGGTTGCGGATCCACACGATCGGCACGAAGCCGAGGTCATGCCGCACGCTCCGCGCCCGATCCGGCGCGGCGGGCAGCCCTTCGCCCACCGGCACCGGCTCGAACCAGGTCTCCGCCTGCGCATCCCAGCGCCGCTGGAACCAGTAGGTCTGGCCCGGGTCGATCCCCTGATAGCCCTGGCCGATCAGCTCCGCGCCCCGCACCTTGTAGAGCTCGGTCACCTGCTCCAGCGTGTCCGGCGCATCCTCCCGCCATTGCGGCGTCAGGTATTGCGTCTCCATCACCGAACAGAAGAACCGCCCCTTCAGCACCCGGAGCAGGATCGCCACCGAGCCGACCGATCCGCGCAGCGCCGCGTCGATCATCACCTCGTTGAGCCGGCATTCGCCGAGGAGGTCGGCCAGCAGCGTCTCGATCTCCGGCTCCGCGCATTCGACGGCGGGGAAATGCCCCGCGCTGAACAGCAGCGAAACCGAATCCTCCACCACGATCCGGCACAGCCCGTAGCGCACCGAAGGCCGCCGCGCCCGCAGCGGCACATATTCGCCCGCCCCGTTGCGCTCCTCCTGGAACGCATAGGGCAGCGCGTCATAGATCGTCCCGTCCAGCACCCGGCGATAGATCTCCAGCCGCCGCGCCCGCGGCGCGAGGTGCGGATCGGCCGGGATCGTCTGGCAGATCGTCTCGAACATGAATTCAGCGCCCCATCAGAGAAAAATTCACCATCCGCGCCGCCACCGGCGCCTGGCCGAGCGTCGCCTCGGCGCGCGCCAGCGCGTCGACCTGGTCGTCCTTCTCGCCATCGGGAAAGGCCCGCAGCTCGGCGAGAAACGCGTCGGTCCAGCCGGCGCGCACCACGCGCGTCCCGCCGGCGCCGATCCGCGCCGCGGCCGGCATCGCCCGCGTCTGTTTCGATCCCGATTCCGGACTGGCGATCACCGTGAACCCGTCCAGCACCCGCCGCAGGTGCGCGACCTGCGCGACGCCGGCCTGTCCCGGGTCCTGCGGCAGCGCGATCGCGGTGCCCCGCCCGTCCGCCTCGGCGGTCGCCCGCAGCAAGGCCTCGACCGCCGCCGGCCCCGCCCGCACCCGCACCACGTCGAGCACGACATGCGTGCCATCGGCGGTCAGCCCGAGCTTCAACCCCACGGTCCAGTCCGGATTCCGCCCGGCCGATGCCGCCGTCGCCGCCAGGTCCCAGGCGCGCACGGTGCGCACCACCGCCGGCGGCGCGTCGACGAAGCCGAGCCTGTCGAGTTCGAACAGCGTCCCGCCATCGCGCATCGGCCGCTGCTGGTAGAGCGCGGCGAACACGCGCTCGCCCACCGTCGCCCGCCGCCGGGCGATCGCCCGCGCATCCTCCCATTCGGGCCAGAGCGCCTCGCCCGGCGCCCGTCCGAGCGGGTCGTCCGCCTCGGCAAGTGCTGGCAGCCGCAGCACCGTCCAGCCACTCTCCCGGGCCATCAGCCGCCCGGCGAGATCGTCCTCATGCCAGCGCGTCATCACCAGCACGACGCGCCCGCCCGGCTTCAGCCGCGAGAGCAGTTCGGCGCGATACCAGTCATGCAGCGCGTCCCGCGCCGCCCGGCTGTCCGCCTCGGCCCAGGATTTCACCGGATCGTCGATCAGGATCAGATCCGCCCGCCGTCCGGTGATCGGCCCGCGCACCCCGGCGGCGAAATACTGGCCACCCCCCTGCAACGAAAACCGCCCCGCCGCCCGGTTGCCGGCGTCGAGAAGCAGGCCGAAATCCTCGCCCGCCTCGGCGATCAGCGCCCGCAACCGCCGGCCGAAATATTCGGCGAGCGAGGCCGTATGGCTCGCCGCGATCACCTCGCCCGCCGGATGGCGGGTGAACCAGAACGCCGGAAACAGCACCGAGGCATAGGTCGATTTCGCCGCCCCCGGCGGCATCTGCACCATCAGCCGGTCGACCTGGCCGGCCGCCACGCGCTCCAGCGCGTCGATCATCGCGAGCTGGTGCCGCGCCGGCCGCAAGCCCTGCGCCTCCAGCACCGCGGCGGCGAACCGGCGGAAATCGCGGGGCCGAACCGCCCCCCCTCTGGCTCCGTCGCAGCACATCAT
>JAEHJW020003902.1_pt1 | contig 11484 bp, 8 predicted proteins | sample 9271431 | NCBI WGS metagenome assembly JAEHJW02
TCTTACTTCTCGTCAGCCTTACCAGTACCCTTACGAGCTGCTACAGAACGACCGACATATTCCAGACCCTTATTTACAGCTAGCATCTGCAACTTAGCCAGATCAGAAGAAGTAATACCAAGAGTACGATAGTACTTGCTGTACGCAGTATCAACAGCCTTCTTGGCACCCTTATCTAGATCCTTAAGACCTTCGATCTTCTTAGCATCTTCAACAATGCCTTTCTTCATATCAGCATGGGATTTACGGATAGAAGCGATAGTGCGAATAACAACATCTATTTCTTTCAGAATGTCATTCAGTTCAGCCTTGGTTCCAGCATGAACTTCATCTTTCTCATCAACACTCTTACCAGCCCACTCATCCTTAAAGTCAGGAGTACCGTCTTCCTTAACACCAGATGCATCAAGACGACGACCATCAACAAGAGCATCCTTACCGATAGCACCACTTAGAGCATGACCAAAGTCGTCTTTCATGAACGCATTATAGAGTTCATCAACTTCCTTGGAATCTTTCTTACTCTTAGCCCCTTCAACTACTTTAGAACCAAAAGCAGTAGTAGCGGCACCAAGCTTTGTGAAAGCCTCACCAACACCAACATGGCTCTTTAAAACATCTTTTACACAACCAGGATTAACATCACGCTTAGAAGGAAGACCAAAAGCACGAGTAACGCTAGGGGATTTAAACTTAGCTTCCTCTCTATCCTTATCATCAGGAAGAGCCTTAACAGCACCACTGATCTTAGCAATACGAACCTTTACAACAGTTTCAGTCAGATGGACTAAACCGTCCATAAACTTACCAAGCTTTTCCCAAGCCTTAACCAACATGGCTTTGATAGTAGCAATAGCATCACTAACAACGCTCTCGATAGCAACAGAAGCCATACGAGTAGCAGTGACACTACTGCTCTTAGAACCAAAGGATTCCAAAGAAGGCAAGATGTTCACACGCTCTAGACCAAGATTGCGACACAGAGCTTCAGTGGCAATAATGACAGGAGCAATACCCACATCAGTGATGCCAACTTCTTTATCAGCAGCTTCACCTAAAGATCCACCAACCGCATCCAGAGTTTCGGTGTCATCAATACCTTCATCAACAGTATCAAAAATACGATCTGCAGCTTCAGAATCACGTTGTACTTCTTCTTCGGCATCACGGGCAGCTACTTCCGCTTCAGCCACGCCATCACCATAAATGGTAGCGCTATCAACACCCTCACCACCAGTAGCTTCTTCTTCTAAAGCAATACTGAATAGACCACGATTACGAATAGACATAATTAAAATCTCCAATTGGAAAAACGAGACTACATTTCTTCAAGAAATGGTGCTTAAATTAAACACCATATTATAATACCACCAGCCTCAAGTAGGGCTGGTGGTATTAATGACAATTAAAACTAAGGTAATTAAGACTTATTTCTTACCAGCAGCCTTACGAGCAGTAACACAACGCTCGATATACTTAATACCTTCCTTTGCAGTTAAGGTATAAAGTCTGACGAGTTCTCGTTGAAGAGCTGTGTGCTTTGCGACTTCAGCATAAGCTTCTTTCTTCTCTTCATCAGTACTTAGGCTTGCTATTCTACTAGCTCCACGTTCACTTCCCTCAAGAGCCTTTTTAATACCAGAACTCATCTTAGTGTATTTACGAATCAATTCTAAGGATACTTTCATTTGATCCTTATTAGCAACTTCAATAGTAACGCTATCTGAAACTTCATTATCGGTTTGGTGAACTATATGTCCATCTTTTATTGTACTATCATATAAAAGATTATCATCTATAGATTCTACTTTATCTGATACATCTTTAAGTTTTTCTGGGAATGTTAATACCTTTTCCACATCCTGTACAGTAACTTTAGTCTGACCCTTTTTACCAAAAGCACGTATTAAACCTTTGTCGTGGATCTCTAACGCTTCTTTACTATCAGGTAGTGCTTCAATACGCTTCTCTAATGATTTAATGTGTCTAGGAATTACGTTCATCATAACTTCCATAAACTTCTTACCGAGTTCTTTCATCTTTTCGATAAGTGCTTTAATCAAACGAACGATAGTGTCCTTAGCCTTCTTAACAGTATCACCGATCTTCTCAACCACTACGTGAGTGGAGATAATACGGGTAGATGGGCTCTTAAAGGACTCTAATGAAGGAAATACCATCATAGATTCAAGACCTAGCTTATAGCAGATAGCTTCTACGGCAATCATAGTAGGCTCGAGAGATACTTCATCAATACCTACTCCTGCGATGGCCGACTTATCTAAAGAGTCACCAACACGCATCAGCTCATCAACCCAATTAGTGGCATTATCAATAGTACCAGTAATGTTACCAATTTCATCAGCAGTGACATCTAAGTCATCACAAGCTTCTACTGTCTTGATCTCATTCTCAGCACCTTCAGCTGGAGTCAGAACTAATACACCTTCATCACCTTCTAAAGCAATACTAAACAAACCACGATTACGAATAGCCATGTTGGAGATCTCCAAGAGTTAAATAGAAAAGAATAGCCAGAGGTATCTAGAATCTCTTTGAGCTATCATACTATACTGGGCCTTGTTGCCGTAACTCTACACACTTATTACAGTATTTAGTAGCAACGCTAGAGCCTAAGAACACTACATGTAGTAATGACTTCAGAAAACCTGCTAAACCACCAAAGAACATTCCAGATACATGCATAGCCTGATGATCTAATTGTAAGACTCGACTATCACTATCTGTAGTCTTAGATAGTTTATTAAAGTCTACTTCTAACTTATTGAGAGCCTCATCTTTAAGATGATTCAATCTCACTACTGCATTTTCAGCATGTTCTAAATACTGTAGATTCTGCTTTATGCATTCAATAATACTATCTACCTCATCCTTACCAGCTACCTCTATAGAGATATGACCAGATACTTTATTAGGACCTGTAAGAGAAGAACTAACAAACTTCATAGATCCATGTTCAAGTTCATTTTCACTTAAATGATATCCATAAGGTAGCTGAGTATCTTTTATGTGACTAAGAAGTTGTGCTTTAAGTGTAGTATTAATGAAAGTCGCATATACTTCTTTAGGATCAGTATCAGCATTTATATCACCCATTAAAGTCATAAAACTATTAATGAGAGTCTGACCTATATTCTTAGTAACATTATCTAACTTAAAGCAATTTTCTAATACACGAATAATGTCTTTAGGTGATAACTTACTGGAATTAGGTTTAGCAAAACACTTAGCTACATTTTCCATTATTACCATATTCTCATGCTCAAATACAACGACTATAGTTGGACCGTATGTCGGTCTAGTGAGTTCATTGTACTTAACAATTATCTCTAGAGTTTTCCATAATCCATTACGAATCTTCTTAAAGATTCTTACTACAAATTCTACTAGCTTATTCCATATTTTTACTATGGAATCCTTAATGGCTTTTATACCTTTCTTGATAGTATCGGATATGTTTTCCTGTACTATAGTGAGAATTTGATTGGTATTAACATTAGCTATAGCTTCCTGACTAGGTACTAAAACTACTCCTGTTAATCCTAATTGATTAGCAATATATTCAGTAGATATTCTTAGGATATTTATACCAGCATCAGATATAGAGTCGTTATCTCCATGTATGCCTCTAGCAGCCTCTGATAGATCACCTAGAGCACTGAGAGTCTCTATACCGTTATCTAAAGTATCTATATCAGTATCAATCTCTATACTCCGATTATCATAACTCTCTATAGCTGGAGCAAAATCAAAGTCATCACTACCATCATTATTGAGATTACTATTGGTAATTTCATTAGCCATAGACAATGGATTATCTACTCCGTTACCTGTAATATTGGTTAGATTATTATCTATCTCAGTACTAATTGATGTTGATTTAGCATCCTTTATACCTTTAAGATCTATTACTATAGGTTCTTGTTCTGGAGTTTCATTACCGACTAGATCTCCAGGAATATCTTGTCTAGCTGAAGCCTCAATATCACTTATACTATCGCTAGTATAAACTGCTTCGAGTGCAATTAATCGTCTCTTCATAGATCCATCCTTAAAAAAATAATACCACTCCCCACTGAGTAGTAGGGAGTAGATAGACTAGGCTAAAATAGGAACTAACTTATTACCAAAGATGATACCAGCTACTAGAATCAGATGATTCAACCCACTACGTATTCCCATGATTCTCTGTATGAAATCAGTGACTGTAGAAACGGGTGAGTCGGTATTATAAATTCCACTAGCATCACTACCAGCTTTAAAGTTATCAGCATGTATAATCTCATTCCATGCTGCAAAAGAAATGATAGGCATCTCATATCGTAATAGCCTATACACTTCTTCTATAAACTCTTTCTGTTGTCTTAATAGAAATGGATTATTACTCTGTAGTAGTATCCACTCCTTAAATGAAAAAGTACCAAATGCGTTATAAACTGCTCTATATACTTCTTCTTGTTTCTCAAAAGATTGAAACTGTAGAGGATCTAATAGAAACTCCTGAAATACTTTATTCACCCCACCATGGTACGCATAGCTAGATTGCATACGAATAATGTGGTTATTATACTTAGTATCTCTCATCATAAAGTCCTCCTCACGAGTAGGAGGATCTATGACGTAATTGTTATTAGGAACAGCTATAAATCCCGATTGGAGGACGACAGGTTCATCCATTTTATTTCCCCTTCATTCCTTCAAGACTATATTCGAGATTATTAAGGTACTCCTGCATCTTATTGATCTTATTCTCAACAGATGCACTATACTCTTTCTTCTGTAAAGACCGTAAGTACATCAGACGCATCTCAATAACTTTTCTACGCTCTTGAGCGGTGCGATACTTATTAGCGAGATACATACTCTTTATAGTACTTAAATGATAGAGAGGATTACCAATAAATCCACGCATCAAATTACCATCAGGATCTACAGTAGCATTAGACATACTCGTAGTGTTAAATGGATCTAATACTGTCTGTTGTAGTAGAGCTAGAGCAGGATTCTGTTCCATATCACTCTTAGTTACATCTATTACTGCTACATTTGGAATCTTATCTATACTACTTTCAAAATCAGAACGTGTTAATGTATCGAAAGCCTTAATGAATTCATACATTCCATTATCGAGTTCTTTACGTTGAGCAGGAGATAGATCTACTTCTATCTTACCTTTTCCATCCTCATCAATTTTACCATCGCGCATCAATGTGCTGTGAGTCTCATCGATATAGACAGCATTCAATAGCTTCGAGAGATAGTCTACAAAGAAACTAAACTGTTCTGAAGACCTAATCAGGATAGCCTTCTTAGCAGTTAATCCTCCAGCTATATTCTGCTCAGGTAGTATCTTCTGTAGTTCATCTTTGATAAACTCTGCGTGCTTTAATATCAGTTTAGAATGCTTATCTAAGTCCTGAATAAAGTTACCAGTAGTATTGATGCTCCCTACATTAGTAATAAAGACCTGATTATACCCACGAGCTTCTTCACTAGTTAATGGATTCAGCTCAACATAGCTATAAATAGCTCTTAAAGCTGGTATAAGAAACTCAGAGTATTCTCGCATACTCACACGAATATCATCTATGATCTCATCACGATGAAAGAACTTCTTTAAGGAACGAACATATGTAAATAGACTCATTGTTGTAACCTCAGTTAAAAGATGGGTGAGTTACCACTATTTAAGGTTTTGAACACATCAAATATGTTCATGTCCTTATTAGCAGAATTCTTAAGTGCCTTAAACGAGGTTACGGTACCTGTGTCCATACCACGATAGTAGAAGGTAGCTCTCTCCCACTCTCTATCCATAACCACTAAAATCATTCCATAGTTACCTTTGAATAGACGTTGACGTGTATGGTAGTTATCCAGCTTACCACCGATACTATATTCAATATCTTTAGCAACTTCTTCACTAATGACATATATAGCAGAAGCAGACGCCATAGAACCACGTTCTGCAGTAATAAATTTCCACTGTCCTTTAGTAAGACGCTTTAAGATATTGTAGTATGTATCACTCTCGTCTGACAGTAACAACTTACGCTGTTCGTCTATGATATCACTACAGAGAATAAGATCATTAATGAACTCTATCTGACCTGACATATACTGGTGCCATCTACCGATTAATGATCTATCAATAGAGTTGGTAGCTATCATCTGAGTAATAATGCTATTAGACAATACAAAGGATGCTAATTGAATTAGAACAGGTACTGTACTAGTAGTTATAGTGTCACTAGGAGGTTGTTTACTCTTAGGATTTACAACACCAGGCTCATTAAAGGTTACAGATACATTGATGAGCTTACCTACAGATAGATTAGCACTCTCTTTAAGAGTATCATTCTTACTACCTTCAACCTCAGATATTTTAGCTGCTTCTAGACTCATTTCAAGCTCAGATGGGGTTGTTTTTGGTAGCTTATAAGTGTAGTTATTTTCCAACCAATGTTTATTATTAAATGATTCCAGCCCTGGATTAAAGCGACTCAGTAATTTCTCTACACTAACTCCATTAATTGTATTATTGACAGCAACAGCTTGTAGGTAATACGCTGTGAAGACACTGAGAATATTCTGTAGAGCTGCATCTAGATCAGGTAGAGTAATGAGATCTTCTGACACTACTGTGATTGGACGCACTCTAGTACTCTTACTAGCATCCAGAAGTGTCGTACCTTCTAGTTGTTTATAACCACCCACAAATTTACCGAAAACATTCTTTAATCCAATAAAGTCTAAACTACCACCGACTTTCTGTAAAGCATACTCTAGCAAAGTAATAACAATCATGGGTCGAGCCTTTTAAAGTGTGAGGAGAAACAATGTCTAGTTCAAAAATCATACTACCATTTTCAGTAGATGATTACTTTAGAACCACAGGAATTGGGTCAGTAGATAAAGCCATCAGCAGAAACTTGTATGGTATTAATCATAGACAAACACCTCCTGGGGCTCTAGGAAATAAGGATGTATACGGCTATACGTTCTTTACAAGACCTCAATTAAATCTTAGTGGAAACAACATAAGAAATCAAAGATTGTTTTATGATCTATTAAACGAAACACCAGCTAGTCTACAAAGATACGTACGCTGTACACTAGATCCTAGACTACAACTAGGCTACACATATGACAAAAAACAACAGAGTGAAAAATTATCTTGTCCTCTAGTAGACCCTAGACAAGCATTCATACCAGGACTCACCAATGCATTACTATCTTTATCTGGATTTCCAGATATAGTTTTAGATACCTTTACATCACATCCAGGTCTCTATAAAGAAGTCTATGCTCAAGTAGATAGTACGAGTAAAATCTATAGTGATTATTCATTAGACATGACCTTTAGAAACTATAGAGGTGATCCTCTTTTGTATATGATTTACATTTGGGTGAGATATGCTTCTTTTGTATTTGAAGGAGAACTTGTTCCATATCCAGACTTCGTACTAGAGAACGAAATTGACTACATGACTAGAGTATATAGACTAGTTATGGATCACACTAAGACTTATGTAAAGAAAATAGCAGCTACTGGAGTATCATTTCCTACAGCTATTCCAATGGGTGGGTATTTTGACTATAACTCAGAAAACCCATTTAATGAACAGATGCGGGAAATTACCATTCGTTTCACATCATTAGGTGCTGAATACGTTGACTCTATACTGATTAAGGAGTTTAATGAAGTTGTACAAATATTTAATCCGTTGATGAGAGATAGATTCAGAAATACTACTATGGTAGCTGTACCATTTAACTATCTTATTCTGTTTAATAATAGTGGCTATCCGTATATTAATACGAGTACGTATGAGTTAAATTGGTATGTGACTAAAGCTCTATATACAGCTAAATTAGCTGCTCTGAATATTACTGGAGCTCCTAGTTTTACTGCAGAGGACTTTCGTATTCTTGGTGATAAACCTTTTGGTTCTAATCCCAACTCTTACAACTATAATCCAAATCAATATAACGGATAACGGAGAGTAATTATGTCGAGTTTACCAGCTACAAATCCTGTCGGTTTATCCTCACTACTGAGTAATATTTCTCTATATAAGTATAATCCAGTTAACATACAGCAAGCCATATTAGCCTATCTAACTCAGGTGCTAGATGGAGAAGTAGATATAGTAGATCCATCTACTCCATTTGTATTCTCATTAGAAGCTAGTGCTGTTAATACAGCAGCCTGTATGATAGAGAATGAACTCAATACACGTAGATTATATCCAGCATTAGCGATGACTATGGATGAGCTCTATCTCCATATGTCCGATCAGGATTTCCTAGGTATATTTAGTACTCCAGCTACTGGACAGTTTAATGTCATTATTGAGAAGAATTCTCTTCTTAGTAGTTTAGTAGCTGATCCTATTACTGGTACTAAGAGATTAATTATTGGTGGTAATACATTTACTACAGTAAACAATCTCGTATTTAGTCTACAGTATCCAATCATTATTGAACAGTATCCATCTGGTAGTATTCTGATATATTACGATGATAGTCAGATTAGTCCTATACAGACACTCAATGGTACTAACATTCCATACTTCAAAACTACTGATATTAACGGTGTTGAATGGTATTCATTTCAAATACCTATGATTCAGGTGAGTATTGAGAGTAATACCTATCCACTATTAGGCTCTACCTATCTGAAACCTAGTATTACCTTTACGAATAACTTTTACTACTGTAGAGTATTTAATCAGACTGCTACAGGTGGTCCATGGACTGAAATAGCGACTACATTTACAGATCAGGTATATGATCCTACTACTCCTACAGCTGTATTAAAGCTCACATCTACTAATACACTAGAAGTAGCAATACCTCCTGTATATGTCACTACAGGTCTATTAACAGGTAATATCAGAGTAGATATATACGAAACTACTGGTGTGATGAATATAAATCTAAATAACTATGCTATTTCATCCTTTAGTACTACTCTGCTAGATCTGAATGAAACTACAGTAAACACTGAGTACTATGCTACAGCTAATAACCTCACGTATCTCATCTATTCTGATCAGGTCATAAATGGTGGTAGTAATGCACTCACTCTAGACGAACTACGAGCTCAAGTCATCAGTAACTCTGTAGGAGCTAATGTACTACCAATTACTACATCACAATTACAATCCAATATGCAGTATCTTGGATTCAATATTAATCTAGCTGTAGATGTAATTACAGATAGAATATTTAAAGCCTCTAGCCCATTACCATCTCCTGTTAATCAGAGTTTTATCACACCTGTAGCTGTCAGTATGGAGAGTGTAGCTTTAAGCTTTAGTGATCTAGAGAGCTGTCCTACAGCTACTGTGAATTCAACAAAGACTAGAGCTACATTACTGCCATCCACACTGTATCAAAATGCTAACGGAGTAGTATCTATATATACTAATCCATCAGTCGCTATTGACCAACAACTGAATATAGCCGATCTACAACTATTAATCAATAGTAATAATCTCCTATATACCCCCTATTACTATATCTTAGATAATTCAGGCTCAGAATTTGATGTGAGAGCCTATCAGCTCAATCTACCTCAAGCTACTCAACTAGGCTTTTATGGAGCTAATTCTACAGTAGCACCCATTACAGCTACAGGTACATTTCTATTTGCTCAAACTCCTACAGGGTATAAACTCACACTAGTCACTCAATCGAATAATGCCTATCAAGCTCTCCCTATGGGTAGCTGTGGTGTGCAGATATCGTATATCGATCCTGTTAGTGGTAATAGAAATTATATCCAGGGTAAAGGATTAGGCTTTAATAGTAATAATGAAAAGATCTTTGAATTCAATATTACTACGAATTATGATATCGATAGTAATGACTATCTATACATCAATGGAAATAATAGTCAAAGTCAATATACATTAATACCTACAGCTTTGAGTCAAACCGTAGATATTATCTATTACCTCACTACTATTCCTACTGGATTCGTACCGAGTTCATTTCAAACTAAATTGAATACGAGTATAGTAGCTAGTAATACATCCGCTAATCCATCAGCAATTATGCTAGCAGCAATCACTAATGATCAGATCACTCTGAACTACGGACAGCCATTAGAATATCTCTGGGTACAACATAGATCTAGTAGTAATGATCTAATCTATGAAACTTATACTAGAGACATACCTTTACGATATACTTCTAATGTATATCAGACTGATCCAGTGACAGGTAGTATTCTACAGTTTGATTCATCAGGAGCACCACAGTTTACAGTACTACATTCTGCTGGAGATATTGTAGTAGATAGTAATGGTAATCCCATTATTAAGTATGCTGCTGGTACTATCATAACAGACTCGTCTGGTAATCCTAAGTATATTAACTATGGTAAGATTACGCATAATGTCGATATCCTACTATTCGATGCTACCTTTTACTTTGCTACTCATAAAGCTACTATTAGCTATATCAATGGAGTGAATCAGCTCATTACTCAATGGTGTTCTGAATCATTACCTGCTATTAGTGCATCCTTAATAGAACAGACAGAGATATACTTTTATCCACAGCGTACCTATACTCAGGTAGAAGTAATGCTGTCTAATAACTCATTAGTCTCTATACCTTCAGGACAGAGTCTGACAGTAGACTTTTATGTACCAAAGAGTGTGAATGCTAATCCTACTTTACAGGCTCGTATAGAGAGCATTACAACAGCTCTAATCAATAATACATTTGCTACCTCATCGACTATTTCTATTAGTCAGATATGTAAGACACTACTAGATCAATTTGGTAGTGAGGTAATTGATGTACAAATATATGGATTAGGTGGATCTGTTAATTATCCTCTTGTGATTATACAAGATCCAACTAAGAGTCTATCTATCAATAAAGAACTCTCTCAACTAGCAGATAAGTCATTAACTGTAGTAGAGAGCATTACGTATAACTTCTCTAGTTAAACAAAAAAAAATAGTAATAAAGATATACACTCAGGACCAAATGGTCCTGAGTGTATTATTATCAATCCTTGTAGTACATCCCTACCTTGATGTACTGGTGATGGTTCTTCTTACTGAAGAACTTCTTTCTCAGTAGTGTAGGTACTTCTTGGAGCAACCATCCGATTGTTCCAACTACTACTAGACTAATAATGATCCAGCCTAAAATAGGTTGATTAGTCATTTTGTTTCTCCTTAAATAGATATATCTAGGACCTACTCCTAGATTCCATTATAGGTATATGTGACTGAAATAATCTAGGTTTCGTAGGCTATTATGATATTTGGTATCCAAACTTTATAGCTAGGTCCTCGACTGATACATTGTCCTGATCTGTAAGTTTCCATAAGTCTGGATGGGTCATATGAAAGTCCTTTGGTAAATAGCCATAAGCAGCAGCCGAATGAGCTACTGTCCATCCGGTATTACTAGCTAGATTCCATAGGCTAAAAT
>JAEHJW020001678.1_pt1 | contig 11470 bp, 18 predicted proteins | sample 9271431 | NCBI WGS metagenome assembly JAEHJW02
AATAACTAAATTATAACATAAACTGGTTAAGTAATAAAATGCCGACTTATATCTATAATTTGCGTTTTAAAGCCGGTTAAAATGATTTTAGGTGGTTTACCATTAACCCAGACCGAACCCCGCCTTATTTTTTGTCCTGCCGCGTTTTTGATAAAAGTTCTCCTAACCTCAATGGCCTATACCCGATATTGTCCGGAGAGACGTCTATCAGGTTGTCATACCGGTTTATTTTTTCGTGTATATGGCCGTGGACGTTTATATCGCATTTATTCCTGTCGAAGAAATTCTTAAGATAAAGTATTTCTCCGGAAAAAGCGTCCTGGGCGGATTTCTCTTGAGAGGAACAAGTTTCGCCGTATAAGTCTATAACCGGATAGTGGGAGAACAAAACCTTAATTCCATTAAACGACCCTATGACTGCCGATATGATGCCTTTGTCCACGGCCATGCCGGACTGGTCTATAATAACGTCATCCAAAAGCTCTATGCCGTTACTTTCGTAAATTATCGGACAAGCGACATCATGGTTGCCTTTGATTAAAATAATATGGCCGTTAATTATCCTGGAGTACCTTTTTATTTTCTGCTCCATGCTTAATATATCCTCGTCGGAGGTAAAGTCTCCCAGGTGCAGGACGGTATCGCTTTCGGATACGGTTTTATTCCAGACATCTACCAGATATTTATCGAAGCCGTTGGCAATGGAGTCATAGTCTCCGAAATGAGTATCCGATATAACGAAGGTATCGCCGGTGATTAGCATAATTTTAAGACCTGAGCATATTTTAAAAACATGCTATAATATTTTGTAAGATTAAAACGCCGTCTATCTTCATATGCGCCGGTTTGATAATAATATCAGAGCGCCTGCGACAGTCGTTTTCTCCGGGGGATTAACCGCGGGAGAATGCCAAAAACTAACTTCGTTTTTATGTGCTTCCTCTAATTCAGATCCGGACGGCGGCTCGGCTCTCTCTTCATGCCGTCCGTACCATTCCTCGAGGTTTAAATCAAAAACAAGGGTTGTTTTCTTAGATGCTATAACGTCGTCATAGCCGCCTTCGTAGCCAGGTATGACGACCATTAAATCCTCCGGGTATTTTTTAAGCTCTTCGATTAGTTCCTTAACGGTCATATTTATCGCCCTTTTTCTTTTTCTTTATCGTATGCTTGACTTTTAGAAGCGCAAGATTTAATTCGAGAGTCGTTTCGCTGCTGGTGGTCTCTAAGGCGCCGTCGAGGATGTCTCCCAGGACGTTAGCGGCCTTCTCCATTATTGTTTTCTGCTCGGCTTTGTCGGCTGTCGGCAGCCTCGACATGCTCCTGGACAGGTCCCTTATTTTGGCATACGTTTCTATAATGTCCAGAGTTGTTTTTACCGCCTTAGGGCTTTTGATTATGGTTGTGAGCATATAGAGGCCTTTTTCGGTAAAAGCCTTTAAGTCGGCGCTCGAATGTTTTAATTTATTAAACCGGTGGAAATTTTCCACCAGTTCATTTTTTTCCGTGGCCGTAAGTTTTATGATATAGCTTTCTGGAAATTTGGCCGGATTATTCTTAACCGCCTTATTAACATCTCTTGTTTCAATGCTGTATAGCGCGGCCACGTCGCTATCTATAATTACCTTCTCTCCCCGGATATCGATTATCTTGTCTTGGACGTTTTCGAGTTTTACTATTTGCATAGGATCTATTTTTAAAATAATTTTAGGTAATTAAAGTGTCCGAATTTCGGACACTTCCTCTTTAGCCTTATTTTTACTTGATTTGCGGGATTTTAAAAATCTGTTTAATCCAAATTAATAAATTTTTCCATTTATCCTTAAAATCGTTAATGGCAATTTTTATTGTTTTAAATGCCAATCTTAATCCTCGTGGCGAAACTGTTTCGCCACGAGCGGATACAGTAAATACCTTTGTTTCCGATACATCTAAAAAACAGGTTTACTTGAATCGTTATTTATTTTTTATACTATTTTTATCTTTCTTATTATTTCTAATTATAGTTTGCGGATTATCTGCTGAGTCAAGAACAAGTTGATCTGATAAAATATCGGATTTTTTTTGAGAGATAGCACAGAACAATAAGTATGCTTTATCCAGAATATATTCTAACTTCTCTCGAGCTTTGATTATTTCAATATAATCTGATGCAGTAGGAGGATGTTCTTTAAACCAATCAGTAACTACATCAAGAATTTCTATTGGAGAAAGGTCGTCATCAGACATAGTATCTTTGTAATCTTCGTCACCATAAATTTCTATTGATTTAAAACATTCTTTTAAATCTTTATTTAATTTTCTAATAAGCTTTTTATTTCCCTGGGACATATATAATTCAGTTAAAGCTCTCAATCTTAACGTATTCTTTTCGTCGGGATTTGCTTCAGCAATTTTTAATAAATAATTCATGCCTTTTGGGTTATAGCTTTCTAAGTTTATCCCGTAATAAGTAATCTCTTCATCTATACTTTCTGGTTCAGCTACAAAAAAATCAATCGAACTAATTTTAAATAGTTCACATAATTTATATATATTATATAAAGGAATTTTAACAGCCCCTTTTTCATACTCAGCAATAGCCTGCCTGCTTATAGATAATAATTGTGCGAGTTTTTCCTGTGAATAATTAAATTTTTTCCTTAAATTTTGAATTTTATTGCCCACTATTTGATAAAATTCTAATTCTTCGCTTTCTTTTTTTAATTTTTTCTTAGCCATTTTATTTAAATTCAAACATTAAATTTATGAACAATTATAAATAAAATATCACAATTTGATTTTTTTTTATACTAATAATATTTTTTTGTTGACTTTTATGGAATTATGTTATATTTTGTAACTAAATGCAAATAAACATAACAAATAAAAGAGGAAATTATGAATAATAAATATATAGGCATAAAGGAGATGGCAGAAATTTTAAGTAGTAGTAAAGGAAGGTTGTATTCGGCTGTTAAAAAAAACGAAATACCGCACTTAAAATTTGGGAGGAGGTATTTGTTTTCTGTGGAGGAAGTTGAAAAGTATTTACAAGAGTCAACCATCCACGCTCTGACGAGCGGGGTTAGAGTTTCGCCAAACCGTTGAAAAAAATAGTAAACAGGCAAAATCGGGCAAAGTCATTGAATTAAAGGGTTAGAATTTGGTGTATCACAGTGAGACACTTAAAAAAATGAAAAAAATAAAAGAAAACATAACCATTAAAACAGTCGAACAGGCACTACTTTCGAGCATTTTAATTGACAACCGCAACTTGCAAGAAGCTAATAGTATAGGGTTTAACGATTTCTATGATTCCCGGCATCGAGTAATATTCGCTAAAATGCAAGAATTATATAATGCTGGCAAGCCTATCGACCCCATAACGCTTGAAATGCCGGATGAATATGATTATTTGTTGGATTTGTTAGATATGCCGGCCGGACTCCTCAACGTTGAAGAATATGTGAGACAAATTTTAGAAAATTCCAACAAAAGAAGCCTAATATCTAAAATCGAAAATATTAGCTTAAGACAAGATAACGCTAACTACAACGACCTTAAACTCGATGTTATTGAATTTGCGAATAACCTTAAGGAAAAAGATACAACAACAAAGTTTAATTTTTTAAAACCTCAAGAAATTAAATCCGAAAAAGCTTCTTTCTTGCTTGAAGATTTTATGCCACTTCCTATCGGTGCAGAAACGATAATATCGTCAAAAGGCGGCAGCGGCAAGTCGGCTCTGGCTTTACAGTTAGCACTCAGGGCGAGCGCAACGGGGATTAAAACGCTGGCGTGGTTATCGGAAGATCCGATAACTCTCACAAAACACCGTCTCGAAAAAATCTCGAAGATGACGGAAATAAATATTAACGATAACCTTATGTTATGCGGCGATACGCCGTTTAATATTTTAGTGAAAAATAATAAAAACATCAAGGTTAATCCGGTTTTTTACGATTTTATGGCAGCATGTAAAAACTTTAAAATAGTGATCATAGACCCACTCATCGCGTTTTATGGCGCTGACGAGAATAGTAATTATGAGGCGCGATATTTTATGGAGCTATTTTCAAAATGGGCTAAAGAAGAAAACAAAGCAATTATAATTATACACCATCAAACTAAATATATAGACGTTTCTATTGCGCGGGGAGCGGGGGCGTTTATAGACGCCGTCCGGGCGCATTATAGCGCCGAAAAAGACAAAGACGATAACAGATACGTTAACGTTAGAATAGAAAAAGATAACTGGGGGATTGGAAGTATTTTTAAGAAAGAAAAACAAATTCAACTATGGGCTGAAAAACTACAAGGGAAAGAAGAATATTATAAAGAAAATAAAGAAAAAAATATAAATATTTATGAAAAATACGGATTTTAAAATATCCAACACCACCGTCTCAATCGTTAGGAGCGGGATATTCGCTCCCACCCTTAAGGCCACAAAGACCGATAGGGATATTATTTTCGAAAATAACTGGGGAAAACTAAAAATATTAAAAAAATATAACCAACTAACACAGACGCATATTAATATTTTAGACAGTATTTTTGCGAATGCTGCGGAAATCAGAAAATTTGAGACTGGGGAAATAGGAATAAAATTCGGAATAAATAAGGTCCTAAAAACTCTCGGTCAGACGGGAACAAATTATGAATGGCTCCAAAGAAAATTAGACGATCTAATTTCAACTGTGGTCGAAATAGAAACGAAAAATAACGTAACACACGAGGGAATCCTTCATTACGCCCGCTGGTCGAAAACTCCAAACCCCAACGCCTTAAAGAAAAACACTTCAGGATTAAAATATTATAAAAAAGGGAGTTGCGGGTATTATTATTCGATCGTCTTTAATACGGAATTTACGAGGTTTTTTGATATAGAGATTAATTTAAATTATCTAAAAATATTACCTGAAATATTAAATTTAAAATCCGGCGTTCTTCAGGCATTTGTCCGGTTCTGCATTAGCCATAACGAACTAAATATGCAATTATCTGAAATCTTAGGAAATATAAGGGTATTGGAGGGGGCGACAGACAGGCGCCGGCGTCAAATCATAAAAGAAGTCAAAGACAATGCCGCTCTGCTTTACGAAAAATTTAAAATTAAAATTGATAAAAATAATATCGTTAAATATAAACACAAAAACGCGACGGGCATTTATTTTTTAGCACCTGGAAAAGATAAAAAAAAGGAAACCATTTAATACGGATGCGGAAACCATTTAATACGGTAAATAAAAAAAAGGAAACCATTTAATACGGATGCGGAAACCATTTAATACGTTCTCAAGAGTATCTCAAGAGAGATACTCTATCAAGAGAGAAAGAAAAAATATTTTTAGGAATATTTTTTCTTTCTCCTAAATAAAAAAATAAAAACATTAGGACGGTTAAAATGATAAAGAAAGAAATTAAAAAAAATCTAATAAATCTTGAACTTGAAAAACAAATTAAAATGTTAAAAGAGATTTATGATTATCAAGACCAAGACTTGATTAATGTAGCAACAAATAATATCGAGCCGGCTTACGGATTATTAAAAAAAGAGCAGGGAGACGAAAGGACGATAAAAGACTTTTTGAGAAAAAAAAGATATATCAGAGTAGTTAAATAATCCTATTCAGATTCAAATTTAAAAATTCAGAAAGGAGGGGTATTATGTTTAAAAAAATCATCAGCGTTATTGTAATTATTTCGTTCACGACGTTTTATACGTTAGCCCTCGTAAATAGTAAAAATGCCTTTGCTTTTGTCGTTCCTTCGATTAGCGGCGTAGTTAACGCTGCTGAAGCTATGGCTGATGCAGGGGATTCCTTGGTTGCTGCCGGTAAAGTGGTCGGTCTGGCAATTCCACCCGGAGGACCCTTTGGGTTATCGACGAGTATCGGGCAATGGTTACAGGGAAAATCGACGGGTTTACTTAATACAGGCAAATTTATGACTTCCATGGCAAAACTTCAAGTGGAACTCTCTAAAGTCCAGTCATCCATTAACGCCGCTACTACCGCCGTTTCCGATGTTTACAACGCCGAAGGAGACATAACCGCCGCGCAGAACTCTCTGCAGGGTAACGGTATTATTATGACTAACTGCCAGGGCGGGTCAGGCATAATGGGTTCTATCGCTTCCGAAAACTGCACGGAAGAAACGATTAACTCCAACATCGAAGGCCTTCAGGGGACTTATTCGACCTTTGGCGGCCAGGCAGGAGTTTCCGGCAACGGCATATCTTCCGCCCTTGCAGGAAACAGTCCAAACCAGGCGGCACTTTTAAACGGGGTAAACAACTTTTCGAACGTGTCTGAAAACGGCCTCGGCGGGTCGGTCTCTATATCGCCTACGAGCAATTTATGTCAGGACGAACTTGCCGCGGGCATGGTTACTAACGCTTCCCAATGCACGGAAAGTTACCAAAGAGCAGTAGACTCCGAACTAAACAAAAATATGCTCATAAACGGAACGGAAGGCATAGCGCAGGGCAACGCCGCAATAGTATCCGGTAGCGGTTTTTCGAATGTGATATCCGGCGTTAAAGGCTCTTACGATTTACAGCAGCTCGAGCTTTTAAAAATACTTGCCGAGGAAAACGCACAGCAGCTTAAATCTACCGGCGCTTTGACGAGGCAAATAGCGATAGCTAATCAGGCAAAAGCCGCGAAGAAAATTAACGATGCAAAAACGCCGATTATAGGCAAACCTAACGACCCGATAAAGGAAATGCAGGCTAACGGCTGGTATTACTGAAATTTTATTTATTAAAAAATATGAAACTTACAACTTTAATTTTATTAACCGCCGGATTTATTTGTTTCGGTATGATTAAAAGTTCTTTCGCCGGAACAAAAACTTGTCCAAGCGGGTATTCTATGGGTTCTAACGGGTACTGCCATAGCACTACCGATAGCGCAGGCAAATGTCCTCCTGGAGGCCATTGGTCAGGTGGAAACACTTGTACCGCAGAACCGATCACTACGCCGCCTAAAACATCCTCTACGGCCAAGCCGAACACCGCATCCACTCCGAACGCTAAAACCGCTCAAGCAATGACGATGCCGAAGATGTTTGGTATCCCTAAAAGTTTAAAGACGTTTGACGTGGAAACGATTCCGGAAGATATCCTCGATAATTCCAACTTAACCGGTTGGGTCCAAAACATTGCGTATATGCTGATAATATTTGGATTTATTTATGATATGTATATGAACCTTTATAGGTTTTCTATCGGGGACGACGGAAAAAATAAAAGCTACTGGCAATTATTTTTTCGCTTAATTTTTGCATTTACCGCCGTTTACATATGGTCTAAAGGAATATTTTTCGAACAGTATTTAAACTTTATACAAAACACGCAAGACTATATCTGGACGACTATGGCTAATAAATCCAACGTTTACAAGATAACCGCGGATGTTAGACATATGATTGGGCAGTTTGGTTCGGGTCAAAAAGGAAACGGGTTTGAGTGGTATAACCCCGCCACGTGGGGGAACTTAGTTAATATTGCCGGACAGGCTGTTTTAGAGTTCATTTTTGCGACCATAGTATTTTTGGTTTATATAATTTACATCGTCGTATATTTTTTAATTTACCTATTCCAGGTTCTAATACTTGGCCTGTTATATGCGATATTCCCCCTTGCGATAGGCTTATGGGTAGGAGAATATGCTGAAAGCGTCAGTCCTTTACAATCGTGGTTTAAATGGTTTATCGAAGTTTCGACTTGGGGAGTATTTATAGGTCTCGAAAACGTAATTTTTAACACTATCGTCGGGAATTTTATCGCCGATTCCGTTTTAGGCCTGAGGGGGGGCGGCGTTAAGTTTAGTACTCGCGTTGGGTCTGATTTTAGCCATGATTCTCCTGCTTCTCGCCGGCCCCTTCCTAATCCATAAAATATTCGGTATGACGTCCGGTCACGGACATATAGGGAATGCGGCGAGTAAGGCTAAAAGTTTTAAAGATACTTCCGACTCGAAACAAAGTCAAGAAAAAATCAAAGAAGGAGTTAAGGCGATAGCGACAGGCGGCGCTTCCGTTCCGGCTGATATGGCTAAGGAAGGCGCAAAACAGGCGGTAAAAACTGCGCAAGATACCATAAAGGAGCAAGGCGGCAACGCAGCCGGCGGCATCGCCCCGGGAGCTTCGACCCGTTTAGACGGAAAATAATAAAAATGATTTTTGGAGGCGGTATGAAAGAAAGAATTGATTTTTTATCAGTATCGAAAGAAATTGCGGATAGAGTTGAACACTATTATAACTGGTGTTTTAGGGCGGTTTCCATCTTTGCGATGCTCTCGTTTGTAAGTTTTTTTGGAATGGCGATTTTTTATTATATCGTTCGGTTTTTACCACTTGCGATGGCATTTCTGACTACTCTTGTAATTACTACGGCATTTTTTATGGCGACGACTTTGGTAACTATTATTTTATTTTTAGCCGGATTAATTTTAGGGGTAAAAAAATATATTCATGATTTTAAGGATAGAGGAAAAAATTTATTGTTCCGGATTAAACAGATTTTTAAAATACCGTAAATCAAGTAAAAATAAGGCTAAAAAGGAAGTGTCCGAAATTCGGACACTTTTCGGCGGACAGGGAAAAAGTGAACGGATTTAGGATAATTAATAACATAAAAACTAAATTAAGGAGAATAGATATGTCGGATGAAAAGGAAGAAGCATTAAAGAAAGCTATAACGATTACGATTTCGGAAATTAACGAAGAGGCTAAAACGTTGCAATGTAAATTTAACGAGCTTATTAATTACGCCGACAAGAAGGAAGACAATATTGAGGATAATTTAATTAGTTTGTTTAAGAAAGCCGTTGATATTTCTGAAGCTATATATAAATTCAAAAGAACAACCGAACTAAAAAAAGAATTTGATGAACTGCTTCGGTTTACGGCTGATAATGTTAAAACGATAGATGATGATATTAATAATAATATTAAAAAAAGTCTAAATCCGGCAAAATCAATAAATTAAAGGATTAGAGCTTGGTGTCTCACGGTGAGACACATTAAAAAGAATACCAAAAACCGGAAAAGCAAAAACCTGATAAAGAAAGAAACATCGAAATTAAAAAAGACGAAAAGCAAAATATTCAAAGCAAAATTGTAAAAAGATTATAAAAAAAAATGCAAAAGGCAAAAGCTAAGAAAGAAATTCGCTGCGCTCATTTATATTATAAAAAGCTAACCGCCTTCGGCGAAAAAAGTAGAAAAGGTTTTAGTATGGTAAAAGCAAAAACTTTAAGAAAGTGGCTTCGCATTTTATTATTGTAAATACTCCGTTTATTGAGCGTATCGTTAATATTATATTGTGCATTTTCATATTGAACGTCGAACGGCAACTATGGTAACACACCTGCGCACCGGCAAAGCCGGAAACGCAGGTTTTAGGCGGGGGTAGTCGCCATATAAAGTATGGCATAACGGCGGGAACTTCTACGAATAGAAGGCTTTGCGATATACATCTAAATTAGGGCAAAAATGCCATACCATTATGGCGTAAAAAATACAATAAAAAATTGGGGGCAGTATGAAAAAGAAACAAACTTTAGTTATTGACGAAAAGTTCATCCGTAAATTTGGAATGGAGAACAAATCGCAAATAGTAAACGACGCTCTGGCGAAATATTTTTTTGACGAAAAGCAGGGTTATAAAAACGATTTGCAGTTTATAAAAGACCTTCACGGAGCGGTCGAAAAATTAAATGAAAAGGTGGATAACCTGCTGGTGAAAATTGCTTCAATAGAGACCAGATTGGATTTAAATTTTAATATGTCTTTGTTTGGCGTATATGCAGGTGAAAGTCTTTTGCAGCAAGCCGGGCAACAACCCCAATCAAAAGAAAAACTGGACGAAGAAAGAAAAAAAATTGAAGAGCTGTCAGAAACAACTAAAAGCAAATATGCAGATTTAAAAAAGATAATGGGTTAATCAGAGTGGTTTATACCTAAATTTAAAATCAGAGGTCTTAAAATCGATTTTAGAGCGTTTTTTAGCGGTTAAAAATAATAAGAAAGGAAAATTTCTTAAATTCAGAGAAAAAAATGAAATTGGTCGGCGTGGAAAAAATAGCGGAGATACTCGATATAAATGAAAATACGATATACGACTGGACTGCTACCCGTAAAATCCCGCATTACAAAGTCGGACGACTCGTTAAATTCGACATCGATGCCGTTATGGACTGGCTTGCAACTTGCGAGGTTAAACCATATAATAAAGGAACAGGCGGAAGGTCCCATAAAGGAGGTGGCAAATAATGGGACTTTTCAAAAGAAAAGGCAGCCCTTATTATTTTATGAAATTCCAGGCTAACGGTATCCGGATTTACGAGTCCACAAAGACGGCCAATAAGAAACTTGCCGAAGAAATATATTTAAACCGCCGGTCGGAAATTATTTACGGCATAGAACCGGAAATAAAAAAAGAACCGGTAAGGGATATTAGTTTTAACGAGCTTGCGGATAAGTATTTGGAATTTATTTCCGGCAGGCTTAAATCGGCATACGATACAGGGTTATTTGTTAAAACGCTCGCCATGAGGTTTAAAAATAAGCCGTTATCGGATTTTACAATGCAGGATTTGGAACTTTTTCAATCGGACTGGATTAAGGACGGGTTTTCGATAGCTTATGCCAACAGGCTTACGGCAACATTAAAAAGAATGTTTGCAAAAGCGCTTGATTGGGATTTAATAACCGAAGACGTCTTAAAGCGGGTCCGGAAAGCGAAACAGCTTAAAGGCGAAAAAACAAGGTTAAGGTATTTATCGGAAGAAGAAGCCGAAAGGCTAATATTTAATTGCGATAAGAACCTAAAGCCTATCGTCATAACGGCTTTAAATACGGGTATGAGAAAATCGGAGATCCTTAAACTGACATGGGACAGGGTAGATTTAAAGAACCGACTAATATTGCTTGATAAGACGAAGAACGGCGAGAGGCGGGAGATACCGGTTAACGATACGCTTTATAATGCTTTATCCGGGCTTACAAGGCATTTAAAAACGGATTATGTCTTTTACAACCCGGAAACTTTAAAGCCGTATTACGACCTTAAAAGAAGCTTCGGGGTAGCGTTAAGAAAATCGCATATTTTAGATTTTAGGTTTCACGATTTAAGGCATACCTTCGCAAGCCGGCTTGTGATGAAAGGGATAGACTTAACGACCGTTAAAGAGCTTTTAGGACATAAAGACGTGAAGATGACTTTAAGGTATGCGCATTTATCCAAGCCGCATATTAGAAACGCCGTTAACGTTTTGGACGGCGAGCGTTGCAAAATCGTTGCAATGGAATATGAAAAGGAAATTGCAAAAGACTAAAACCTTGATAAAACGTGGTGAGCCGCGCGGGAGTCGAACCCACGACCACCTGATTAAAAGTCAGGCAACGTATTTAATAACATATTAATTTTATTAATAAATTATTAACATAAAATCGCCTATGGGACAAATTTGAGACA
>JAEHJW020004511.1_pt1 | contig 11460 bp, 13 predicted proteins | sample 9271431 | NCBI WGS metagenome assembly JAEHJW02
AAAATGGGAACAGGTTTGAACAAGAGAGTATTCGACGCCATGCGTACTACTTGCGATTCCAGGAAAGGGACACTATGGCCACGATACACTTTTTAAACGTCGGAGAGGGCGACTGCATTATCGTCAAACACAATAGCGGTCGTGTGAGCATGATCGACATTTCATGCGGCAACATACCACCGGTTCAAGAATCGACCAGTCGGTTGATTAAGTTAGCCGGTCTTGCTGGTTCTAATGCGGGTGGCAATTTCAACATGAAGGCCTATCCGACTAGGCCGCAAACCTACTTGTCCAACCTTGGAATCAACTCGATCTGGCGCTTCATTCTAACCCATCCTGACATGGATCATTTGGATGGCTTTAATGCGTTATTGGACGATGTTGAGGTCAACAACTTCTGGCACTCAGGAGCCAATAAGCTCAAGCCTGAATTTTCTGGATACAACGGCTACAAAGAAGAGGATTGGGACCGGTATGTGAAGGTACGCGACGACAAGGAAGCGGGGATCACAACCCTCAAGGTTCTCGCTGGGAAGGTATTCAAGTATGCGAACGAAGACGACAACGGAGGCGGTGGCGATGGCTTGAAAATCATTGCACCGACTAAAAGTTTGGTTGATGACGCCAATGATAGTGAGGATTTCAACGATTGTTCATATGTAATTATCTATCGCACTGGCGGTTTTAAGATCATATTTTCCGGTGACTCTCATGATGCGACCTGGGAGCACATTCTTGAAAACCATGCCGTTGACGTCGCAGACTGCGACATCCTCATTGCTCCACACCATGGACGCGACTCAGGACGATCTTGGGATTTTTTGGACGTTTTGAAGCCGCGCCTGACGCTCTTCGGAGTGGCGAATTCAGAGCACTTGGCTTATGACGCCTGGAATCGGCGCGGGCTCGATAAAATCACAAACAACCAAGCTGGAAACGTGGTGCTTGATGTCGACAGCAATCTTATGCACGTTTATGTTGAGAACGACGCATATGCCGAAACTAGGAATCCTGGAAACACGATACGAAATGCACTTGGCTACCGAACATTGGGCTACCTGACGCCAGCATCTTGGCGCGGAGGTTGAACGTGAAGTCCACGATGGCCGCGAGTCGCCCCTTGGGCTCGGCGGCCAGCACCGGGCAGTAGCGCAGCGTTGTGCTCATTGACCGGCCTGACCGAAAGCCGCCGCCTGCTCCCGATACCACTGTTGAAACTCCACGACCATCAGCGTCGTCTGCGCGGCGTCCTCGGCTAATTGGTTGCAGGTGGCAGGGTTGGCTTGCTGTCCGGCAGCAGGTACAGGGTTGGCGGAGGCTGCATCAACTCCGGTGGTGCTGGCGGGAACTTCGGGCACTGCGCCGGAATGGGTTGCGGCGTGGTGGCGCACGCGCCGAGGAATACGGGCAAGCAGATCGTGGCGATCAGCGACAATTTTGGCTTTCTCGGTTTCAAATTCATTCGAAATCTCCTGATTGATGGTGGTCTGATGAGTGGTGACGGCTGCGGCCTGCGCAATCTGCCTGGCCACGGCCTGGGCTTGCGCTGCCTTCTCGGCATCCCATTGGGCCGTGATGCGCTGCTCGCCAGTGCGGTAGCCGCTCGCGAACACCGCGAGTGCCAAGGCAGCCGCGCCGATCAGCCGCCACGGCAATCCCTTCAGAATGGCGAAGATCGGAAACATCACGCACCCCCTCCCGGCTCGGTCTTGGCCTTGAAGCCCAGTGCCGCGCCCCCGGAGGCCAAGGTCGCCCCCAGGCCGATGCCGAAGGCCTGCATGTCGAAGGGGTGGCCCTGGCCGACTACGGAATAGATCGCCAGTCCAAGGAACACGACCACGCCCTGCGCCCAGAGCACGCGCCCGATGTCGAAGCTCTCGCCGTCCGCCGTGGTGAAGCAGTCTTTCAGCAACTTCATCATGCGGTTTTCTCCTCGTTGAATTCCGCTTCTTCGGCCAGACGCCGGTGCAGGAGTCCGGCCAGCACCCGCCCCGCATCCCGGTCCCACAGCGGAAACTGCATGGCCGCCGCCGCGAAGTTTCCGGCGTTGATGTCTTTGAGCATCGTCGAGCGGGCGAAGGCGCCAATGCCGAGGTTGAAGACGAAGTCCACCAGCGCGTCGAACTCGGGCTGCGTGAGCGGGACCGTCACCAACCGGTTGACTGCGTCCGTTGCGGCCTGGGTATCCTGTTCGAGCCAGGCCTGCGCCTGCTCCGGTGTGCAGGTCATGCCCGGGTGTACGCCGTGGGTATGTCCGTAGCCGGTCGTCCAGACGCCGCCGGCGTCGGGATAGGATTCCAGCCGGCAGCCCTCGAAGCGCTCGGTGAGCTGGAGCCCGGTCTTGCTGTAAGTCATGGGCGGGTTCATCGTTCGTCCTCGGTGAGGGATTTCTGATACTGCGGCTCGTTGGCCTTGACCCAATCCCACAGGCGATCGAAGGCCTGCTCGTAATAGCGGGCGAGCGCGTCGGATTCGGTGAAGCAGAGGTCATTCAACTGCTGGCTCGCGCTCACCGAGTAGTTCCAGGAGCCGTCCTCGACCACCGCCTTGCCGTCGGGCGTGCGAATGACGGTCGCCTTGAGATGCACGATCTGGTGGTGCACGGGCGAGGTGCCGATGAGGAACTGCTCGCCATCGACCAGTCCCGCGTCGAGCAGACGTTCGATCTGCGGCGCTTCCGCCTTGCCCGCCGCCTGGGTGTGGTCGAAGATCACCCGCACGTCGCATCCGGCTCGATGTGCCGCGATCAGCGCGTCGAAGAAGGGCGCGAGCGTGCAGCCGTAGATCATGGTGCGAAGCCGCACCCCCGGCTGCGCGCCACTTGCCAGAAACGCCTCGAAGGCCGAGAGGCCGTCGGCGTAGGGGGTGATGAGCCGGGTCTGCTGGGCCCGCTCGTGCAGGATGCCGAGAGACGCGAGGATGTCGTTCATTTGATCACTCCGTGGCCGTGGATGACGCCCCAGATCACGGCAACGGAGCTTCCGACCACCGAGAGCCACATGACCACGCGCGCGCCGAACTTGGCGGCGAGGAAGGTCTGTTTCATCTCGTTCATCTCCTCCGAATGCTTTTGGTGGAAGGCCTCGATGTAGTGGGCGAGCAGGCGGTATTCCGGCGACTCGATCTTGTCGATCTCGGCGCGCAGGGTTTCCAGGGTTTGCTGGATGTCGGTCATGGTCACTTCTCCTTTCTTCAGACGTAAAAAAACCGCCCGAAGGCGGTCGGTGGTGGGATTGCGGGTGGCCGTCAGTAATGGGCGCGGATCACGTAGCCTTCCAGGGTGACGATCTCGTTGGCGGCCGCCGCCTGGGCGCGGAGGGTGAGCGTCTGGTTCTGCGAGAAATCGACCGCCAGGCCGCCGGCGAGCGAACTGCCGTTCAGCGCGTAGAGTTGGGCTCCGATCGCCCCCCGGTTGATCAGCCGCCAGTGGCTGATCTGCGGGCCGGTGGTGAACGCGTTGGAATCGATGCGGGTGGCGCCCACGTACCAGGAGGTCGTCTTGCCGTTGGCGGACGGCGTGCCGTCGAAGAACACCTCGCAGTCGAGCGAGCCGTTGGCCGACACCGATCCTGCAGGGATCGGAATGTTCGCCATCACCACGTCGGTGGCGACCGGCGTCACGGTCGGCGTGCCCAACCCAGTGGCAAAGGCGAGCTGGATCGTGAAGGCCGTGGCGCTGTCCACCGACAACACCTTGTAGAACCCGGAGATGCCTGTGCCACCCGACCACGCGACATAGACATTCGCTCCGATGGCAGGCGTCGCAGATAGTCCGTGCGCGCCACTGCTTGCCAACTGCACGTTGCCGCCGTTGTCGGCATAGGTCGCGGCCGTGAAGGTGGCGGCGACCGCGATGAACGAACGCGGCACAGCACTCTGCGCCAAGACCCGCACGCTTCCCGCCGGTTGCAGGTTGCCGCCGATGCGCTCGTCGGTGATCATGGCGTTGGTGATGCTGGTAGCACCCGGTGCCAGCAGGACCTGGGCGACGGGTAAAAATCCGGCCGGTATCGCCGGCGGCACAGGAGATGCGCTTTCCGTGCCGGTGACGGTGGCGATCGCGCCGTTTCCCGCATCGATCACCACCCGGTCTATGCGCGGGTTGGCCACCGGGGCGACGATGACGCCGGTGCTCTGCGCGGCAACCGGCACGACGTTCCCCCAAGTCATGAGCGCCCCCGCGCCGACCGCCACCGTCATATTGGGCGTCGCCTGCTGGCCGGGCGCGAAGGCGGCCGACAGGCGCGCCATGACGGAGACATTCCCGTCGAGGGTCGCCTTGTAGGTGGTCGCGTCCTGCGTCGTGAAATCGTTCTGCAGAAACGTTGCAACGGGCATGGTGGTTCCCTCCTTACAGATCGAGCGTGACGTGGAATGCGGACAGGCACGGTGTCCCCTGCGCGGTGTTGACGACCACCATGGCTTGGACGAAGCGAGCGGCGAGCGTGCCGTTGCCCCACGGGTTGTACCCGGAATAGCTCACCCCGTCGGAACTGCTGCGGATCCAGAGCTGCGGCTGCGTCACCCCGCCCGGGATGGGGAGTGTTGCGGCAAACGCGGCCCAGGCGCGCACGGTCTTGATGGAGCCCAAATCGAGCAGGGTTGCGGACTCGAACGAGCAGGTCGGGATCGGATTGGGAACCAGCGCATCGAAGGTGTCCCACCCGTCGTCGACCGTCGGGCTCTGCCCCTGCGGGACGAGCTTGCCGGTCCAGTGCGCGACCATGCCGGTCAAGGTGCCGGGCCAATGCGGGCCACAGTCGAGTGTGGCCTGCACGGTGAGCGTATCCGTGACGGTGAAATCCACCCGCGCCGGCGCCGAATAATTGCCCCCGGAATCCTGCGCCGCCAGCAGGAAGGTCCAGGCGCCGGGCGCGATTTGCGATGACGTGTAGGAGGTCTGCGTGATGCCTGTTGCGATCAGTACGCCGTCATTCCAGGTGGCGGCATTGCCTTGCGGCACGTAGCGCAGCTCATACCGGGCGCCCGCCATGCCGGATCCGATCCAGCTGAAATCGACCGTTGCCCCGCTTTGGGATACGGTGAGCCCAGATGGCGCGGGCGGAACGGAGAGTTGCCCGCCCACGGTGAAGGCCACCGCTGGCACCTGGGCGATGTCCTGCACCGCCACCGCCCCGGCGTTGAACGCGACGAACTTGAAGAAGATCGTCTTGCCGTTCAGGGCCGGGTTGTACGGATAACGGAAGAGCGTTTCGTCGCACAGCACGAAACGCGCGCCCGCTGCAACCGCACCCTGGTCTGCGCTGTCATAGAGGCCGCGCAGCAGGGTATCGAGTGTGTAGCGCGAGGTGGCGGTCAGCGTGGCGTCACGCCAGGCGAGGAACTCGTTGCCCACGAGTGACAACGTGCCGTAGGTCAAGAGTGTGGCCTGGCTGACGCTCACGAGCGTGCCACGGCTTGCCGACAGATCCACACTCACCGTATTGCCGGTGTCGAGCACCCCGGGGGACGCGGATGGCGCAGGACCCAAGGGGGTCGTCGTCACGCCGCAGGTCGAATTCCCGTAGAGGACGCCGATGGGCTGGTAGCTCACGTCGTCGTAGCCGCGATAAATCTGCGAACCGGCATAGAGCGGGTCGAGGTTGGTCACCGCCATCCAGATCTCGTTGCCGCTCGATGTCGCAGCGGGCGGCGCCAAAAAAATCGTCGCGGCCGACAGCCGGGCGGGGGTCGTGCCGAGATTCGGGATGTAGCCGGATGCGGCCTGCGCGTTGTAGGCGAGCGACGCATAGAACGCCGGGTTGAACTCCTCGGCGGTGATCGTCAAGAGCCCGCTCGCATCCTCCTCGATCGCGGTGATCAGCACCGGCGTGTGGTCGAGCCCCAGCATGGCGTCGGTGATCGTCACCACGTCCATGGGTTCGAGCAGGCAGTAGCGCGGCGAGAGCTTGAACTGGAAGGTATTGAGGATGTAGAGCTCGCGCATCAGGATGGCCTGCGCCACCTGTTGCGCCACCGTGGGCAGGCAGATCGAGTGCAGCGTGACGGTGGGTTTGGTGCGCACACCAAACGTTTCGATGGCCGATTGGTCGGTCACCCGCGCGGGGGCTGCCGTGTACTCATTGGCGCGATCGAGGTATTCCACCGACACGTCGTTGTAGGCGTCCGCTCGGCGCTTGCGCGTGACGACGACCGGATCTTCGCTTCCCTTGACGATGAAATCGTCGTCCCCGAGGTCGTAGACCGGCGCCGCCACGCTGCCGTAGGGCACGATCTTGAGCGTTTTCTCGGACCAGAAGGCGCCCGCATTGGCCACCAGCAGCCAGTCGGCGATCCAATCGTGCGCCGCGCGCTGGGTGGCCACCGCCGGGCTGATGATGAGCCCATTGTTCGCGCACCAGTTGCGCAGCGCCGTGAGGTCCCCCAGGAAGGACTGCGGCGCCCAGGCGTTGGGGAATACGGACAGCACGCCGTAGTAGGGGTTGGTGAGGAAGTCGCTGATCACGTCGGCCGGATTGGCGTCCTGCGTGCCCGCCGCGATCCGGGCGCCCTCGACCTCGAAGAGGTGATTGCCGAGCGATCCGTTGCTTCCCAGGTCGTAGTTGGCGAACGCCGCATAGGCGCTGCCGGCGTAGCCCAGGGCCTCGGTCGGATGCGCCGAGGAAAGAAATCCCCAGGGCGTCTGCGGATAGGTGCCGGGGAAGATCGTGAAGCCGACCGCCGCCGGGTTGGCGTAGGACACGTGGTTGCGCCAGATGCGCGAGACGCCTGCCACCGGCCCTTCGGCGAGCAGGAAACAGACCGTGGCCGAGTAGGTGTAGGTGGTGGTCGTGATCGAGCCGCCCCCGCCGCCGCCTTTGCCGCCGCCGGTGCTTTGCGAGCTCGTATGCGGGTGGACTTGCCAGTCGGTGTAGTACATGAGCGTGGGTGAGACGCGCGCGGTGCCGTAGACGATGGGCACCGGTTGGCTGTAGCCGGTCTTCTGGATCTGCAGCCCGGCGAGCACCGGGGTCTGCCAGCCCGAGGGCCGGGGCTTGTTGCCGCCGAAAAGCCCGCTCATGGCATTCCCCACGGATCGAAGAAGCGCACCGGGCGGCCAGCGAGCGCTCCCATGGCGGCGTTGCCGATGACGACCCTCTGTTCCGGGGCGTAGGCATGGATGATGGCGGGCCAGTCGGTGATGATGCCCGCGTGGCTGTAGATCCGGCCGAACTTCCACAGCGCGATGTTGCCGGGATCCCTGCGATCCGTCTCGACCGCGTACCGGCGAATGCCCTCGAGGTAGGTTTCCTCGTTGCGATGAAGCATGATGTCGCGGGAATAGCGCGGGATCGCGATCGACGCGACATCCACGCCTTGGCGCGCGAACACGCCCGTGCGCCCGTAGACCTCCAGCAGCAGCATCAGGCAATCCACCCCGGCGCCCTTGACGCGGGCGGCATGGTGATAGGGCGTGCCGAGCCAGTCCCGCAATTCGGTCAGGACGTCTTCTCGCGTGCCATTCATGTCAGGTGCTCGCCGTCGGCGACGGCACGAAGGGCCAGCCGCGGAAGTGGACGAGGTTGTTGAACTTCGCCTGGCAGGTCGCCATGGTTTTGTCGCAGCCGGGGAAGACGGTGAAGTTGTCGCCGACCACCGGGGCGGCGTTCAGGGGCGTCATCAGGGCGAAGGTGTTGACCCCATTCGCGAGCGTATGCTGCTTGACGGTCGCGGCGGCCCCCGCATTGGCGCCCGAGGTGAAGAGCATCGTGCCCTGGGTGAAGTAGCCAGAGGGCAGGTTGAGGCCGGTGCTGTCGATGGTGAGGGCCGATCCGCTGCTCACCCAGTCGTATTCGGCGTAATAGGCCTGGATCAGCGCGCATCCGGTATCGAACAGCGAATGGATGCAGCCAGGCGAGAGCAGGTTTCTCGGCATGTCGAGATTGAGCAACTCCAGTTGCGAACTCACCGTGAGCACGACGCTCGAGCGCGAAGGTTTGACCTCCGAGACGTTGCCGAAGAACAGGTTGACCACCCCGGCCGATGTATCGCCGTAAGTGGGCATGAAACAGCGGTCGATGCTGACCGTCGCGCCATCGAATCCCCCGTTGACGGCAAACTGCGGAAACGGCACGCCCAGCACGAGATCGGCGGCACTGCCGAAGATCGACACCTCCACCGTGTCGACCGAGAGATCCAAGGAGCACTTGATGCCGGTTCTGGCGACCGCCGGATGCGTGCACAGATAAGTGTTGCCGGCGTAGACCAGATCCTGGTCGGCGTCGGTGTAGAAGAGTTGAGCAGGTGCCGGCGGACCGTAGCCATACCCGCCATATCCCCCCAGTGATGCGCCCGGATCCGCCTCGATCAGCGTGAGGGTGTAGAGATCGGCGTAGAGCAGCTGGTTCGATGCGAGCAACGATCGGGTGAGCGCGGAGGCCTGTTTCATGCGGTCATACCTTGTTCAAGGGGCTGCCCACGAACGCGATCTGCTTGAGTTCGTAGAGCTGGTACATGAACTGGTTGAAGTCCGCGTGATCGTTCACGAAGCGCACGCGGTAGAAGAACGCGCCCGTCCAGCTGAGCACGGCACCGACGGCAGGTGGCGTGGCGAACGTCACCTGCCCGTTGACGATGGAGAAGGCGGCCGGGGTCTGAAGCACGCCGCCCACGAAGATCTCCGGTGTGCCGTTCAGGTTCTGCACCGGCTCGACGAAGCCGCCGTAGGCGCGCGTGAGCGGGAAGGTGCTGGTCACGCCGTCGCCGGTCGCGAAGGTCTGGTTCACGACCGCGTTGTCCGACGGATCCGAATAGCAGAAGGCCGAGAAGCTGCCCCGCTGCTGCAGGAAGAATCCCATCAGGGTCTCGATTTCGGCGTAGGCCCCGTCGCGCAGGAATTCGTAGGAGAGGGTGAAGGTCCACAGCGGATATTGCATGCGCGCGGCGCGAATCTCATAACCCGATACAGCGCGGTGGGTCGCGGTGTTGAACTGCGGCGATTTCTGCACGCCCCACTGGATGCCGGGCAGCGTCGGAAAGACGTTGCCGCAACCCGGGGGCGGCGGCGGGGTGACGATGGCGAAGCTCATGGATGACCCGAAGAAACGTGGCGGATGGCGTCGATGACCGTGCGCAAGGCGGATTCCGTGGCGAGTCCTGCGTATTTCGCGGCGAGCGCCCGGGCGCCAGTCCGGAATGACGCATCACGCAACAGGCGATCGATCGCATCAAGAACGGTTGCCGCCGTCCCGCCATCCACGGACATTCCGGCACCCGTTTGCGTGACCCTGCGGGCCAACATCGCCTGCTCGGCGTTGCCCGGCAGCACGAGCACCGGAACCCCGGCGATCGAGGCGGTGGTGACGGTGCCGATTCCTGCGGCGATCACGAGATCGGCTGATTCCAGCAGACCATCGAAGCGCACCGGCTGCCGGAACACCTGGATTTCGGCGCGAACGTCGGGGCGTCGCGCAACATCCGGCAGCACCGCGATGACCTCGGCGTCGATTTTCTCCAGCGCCTGCAGCACCAGGTCGACGATCGACCCCGTTCCGCGCAGATATACCAGCACGCGGGGTCCGGTCGTTCCTTTCCAATTCGCCGCCACACCGCCCGGCAGGTCCTGCAACGGGCCGGCATAGATCGCATCCGGGCGCGCACCGCAGTGGTCCAATTCGGCAACCGTGGTGAGCACATTGCGCGCACCCTGAAACACCTGCGCCAACCGCTCGAGCGGGGGCGCCCCGAGGACGCGCAGCACCCGGTTCACGTTGAAGAGCACCAGGTCCTCGGAGAACCGGCGCGCCGGCGCGTCTCGATCGGCATCCGTCAGAAACGACGGCAGTTCCGCCGTATCCGGCGGAATCTCGAATCCGCTACCCACGGCCACGGACGGGATGCCGGCTGCGTGTGCGGCGAGGAGCGCTGCGGGCGCGTAGTCGGCGAGCAGGACATCGATCCTGTGCTCGGCAAAGAGCCGCATCCAGCCGGCGAGCCGCCCCTCCAGCATCGCCGCATCATTGAGGCCGTCGGCAAAGAGGATCGCCCCGTAGCCCGCAAGTCCGCGCGGCATCCGGCGGATCGCAGCACCCGTGGGCGCGGCCACATGAGGGATGCCGATGGTTGCACACAGGGAAGCCGCGATCGTCGCATCGCGCGCCGCGTACCGGACATCGTGGTCTTGCGCCTGCAAGCGGCGCAGCACCGGTAGATCGCGCGCGACGTGCCCCCAATTGCCGCCCAGCTCCCAGGCCAGCAGGATGTTCATGGGAAGCGCGTCACCGGCACGAAGTTGCGTCCCATCTGCCGCAGGAGCGCCTGCAGGTCGCCCACCCGCACCACATCGGCGTCGCTGCGCGCATGGATGTGCACGGTGCCGCCGCCTGCGCCCCCGTTGATCAGCCGGTCGAGGCCGGCGGCCTTGTCGGCGGGCAGGATAGTCTCGTTCCTGTGCACGAAGTTGAGCCGATCGGTCGGAATCTGCCAGGCGCCGCCGGCCGAGGACGCGACACTGCCGGCCACCCCCGCGACGGTGGCCATGGCCGCAGGGGCGGAGGCGGCGGCGAGCGCCGGACCCACATAGGGAATGCCGGAGAGTGCCGCCCAGACGCCGGAGAACACCTTGGCGGCGTCGTTCATGATGGCTTTGATGACCGCCATGGCGGAGGACGCGAGCCCCGAGGCGCTGGCCTGCTGTTCGGCCGCCGTGCGCGTGGCCGTGCCCGTCAGGGTGGCGGCGGTCTTGGCCATCTCGTTCGCCGCCCACTGCGTCACCATCCGCACACCGGCACCGACGAACTCGGCCACCACCGAGTTGAGCAGATTCGTCACCCCTTTCTGCCAGGTGGTGGTGCCCATGATCATGCCCTTGATGGTGGTGTCGAACGCCTGGGTGATGGGAGCAAAGGCCTTCTGCCAGGCAGCGACCGCGTTGGTGGCCGCCTGGGTGTGCAGTTTCTCCATGTCGAGCGCATGCTTTTGCTCGATCTGCGCGAGTTGATCGAGCTGGCGCTGCAAGGCCACCGGGTCGTGATTGGGGTCGCCCTGCAGCAGCGCGATGCGCTTTTGTTGGGCGTCGACCTCGATGCGGAATTTCTCGTCCTCGAAGTTCTGCTGCATCTGCAGCAGCTGGTCGTGGGTGATCCGGCCGGATTTGCGTTGTGTGCGCGCCTTCTGCTCGTCGAGTGCCACCTCATTCAATGCCTGATCCCGGTGCGCCTGGATGGCTTCCTCCGCGAGCTTCCGGCGCTCGGCGGCATCCTGCTTCATCTGATCCAGGGTGAGTGAGGAGACGCGGCGCTCGATGGCGATGCGATCGTTGGCGGAGAGCTTCTGCGTCTCCAGAATGTCCTGCCAGTACCGGATCTCCCGGGCTTTCGAGTATTCCCGCAGATCATTCGTCTGCTGGTAGTAGACCTTCGCCTCGGCAAGACGCTCCTCGTACTCGGCCATCTGCGACTTGCCGCCGCCGGCGTGGTGACGCCCGCCGCCGCGACCGCCGCTCGTCCGGAATACCGCGAG
>JAEHJW020005221.1_pt1 | contig 11444 bp, 11 predicted proteins | sample 9271431 | NCBI WGS metagenome assembly JAEHJW02
GAACTGTTATTGAAAGGGCTTCCCTTCAAGGACGGTGAACCGGTGCAGGACAATCCACCGGCTCAGCAGAAACTCGCCGCCTGATCCATCATGCAAAACAGCCATACACCAGAATTGACTTTATCTCTGACGTGGTGCGAGAGGATGAACACCGGGGCCGCAGAATCGGCAATCGGTTTGTGAGGTTTGACTGGCCGGGATGCCCTGACGTTTTGGGGCAAATGAAAGATGGGCGATTGTTGGGCGTGGAAGTGAAAGCCGCTGATGGCAAGTTAAAGCCGGAGCAGGCGGTATTCCTTGAACGCATCCGCAGGGCTGGTGGTGTGGCATTCATGGCGCGGGATTGCTGGGACGTGCTGCGAGAACTGAACGCATTGTGAACAGAAAACGCAACACCTAAACCCAGTAACCGCGCGGGCTTGCGGTTCATTCCACCATCATTTCCGAACGGATAGCTGCGCATTTCCGCAACGCCTGGCGAGATATCGAACTATTCGAGGTTGACGCGGTTAACAGTCAGGTTTACAGCAAAACGAGGGGGGCGACATGGCAACCAGCAAAACGACAGGATGGACAGCGGAACGGCGACAGAATGACGATAAGACTAAAGAAGCGTACCCGGCAACATTTTCGTGACCGTCACGCATATCAGACTGACCCGGGGTACTTGGGTCCCTCTTGGACCATCCGGGCAACGGGAGCTTGCACGCCCCGATATTCCGCCAGCTATGAGGACCAATAAAAGTGCCCTCACCTCACGATGTCCTCACGACCTCACAATTTCGTGACTGTCACGCAGTACGCAACCAGGTACGCAACAAAACAGCCGGTATCCATTACCGGAAAAAGGGGGGAATTCCCCAAATCGGATTACACAGGGGTTACATGGAATTTTGGAAGCAAAAACCCAAGCCTCACAGTCTATGTAACTACATGTTTTTATTGGTGCCGGCAATAGGAATCGAACCCACGACCTTCTGATTACAAATCGGACAATATTGAAACACCCTGAAATCCACTGCGCAAAATAGAAACACGTTGTTCATTGTGTTTATTACATTTTTTACCAATTCATTGTTTCAGAGACGTTCACACCCCTCCTCTAAGTTTACCCAAAATGCTACCCAAATGCTACCCAGAACTTCCTGGGTAGCGTAAAATTGTCTTGCGAGATACGGAGGCAAACATGAGGTTTACAGCAAGATCTATAGAGGCTCTTTCAACGACAAAAGACAGGGAAGAGTTCTGGGAGGACAACGGAAGAGGGTTGGGAATTCGTGTATCCCGCTCAGGGGGTAAATCGTGGGTCTTTATGTATCGGTTCGATGGAAAACCCAGGAGGATGACTTTTGGAAAGTTTCCCCAAGTAAGTTTAGCTGACGCTCATCAGAAAAGAGCAGATGCCCTGAAAAGACTGGAGGAAGGGGTTGACCCTGGTGCAGTTCATCAAGGTGAGTTGTCCGCTAGAAGAGTAGCACCCACAGTGGCAGAATTTTCTGTGACTTATATTGAGCAGTATGCCAGGCCGAGAAAACGTTCCTGGGAAGAGGATGAACGTATTCTGCAAAAAGATGTACTTCCAAAGATCGGACGCTTGAAAATAGAGGATGTCAGGCGTCGGGATATCCTGAATGTGCTCGACTCTGTATCTGCACGAGGAGCACCCATAGCCGCAAACAGAACGTTGGCAGTAGTCAGGAAAATGTTCAATTATGCTTTGGGACGAGATGTTCTACAGGCAAATCCTTGCCAAGGCATAGACGCACCTGCCAGAGAAAATGCGAGGGATAGAATCCTGACTGAAGAAGAGATCAGGACTTTCTGGTTAGGACTGGACAATGCCGGGATGTCCGCAGGCAGTAAGCTGGCCCTGAAATTCCAGCTGATCACAGCTCAACGTAAGGGTGAAATTGTTTCCGCTGAATGGACGGAATTTGATTTGCCCAACAGGATGTGGACTATTCCTGCAGCTAAGGCAAAAAATAGACTTGCGCATAGGGTTCCGCTTTCAGACATGGCAATGAATTTGCTGGAACAGATCCACCGAGAATCTGAAGAAAGCCAGTGGCTGTTCCCTTCTCCAAGAGGTAATAAGCATGTCATCGATACATCCGTTGATCACGCTCTTCGAGGGGTAAGGGAGAGCCTGGGTATTGCTGACATTACACCCCATGACCTCAGAAGAACTGCAGCCAGCTTCATGACCAGTTTAGGGGTCGATCGCCTCGTCGTGTCAAAAATCCTCAACCACGTCGAGTCCGGAATCACTGCAGTCTATGATCGCCATTCCTACGACAATGAAAAACGTGCAGCCCTGGATCACTGGGGGCGAAAACTGGGGGAGGTTTTATCTGTCCAGGTTGCAGAGTGAAAACAGCTCGTGTCTACCGATCTCAGCCAAGTAGTACTGCCGCCACCATCTGAAAGAACCCACGTTTTTCTAAAAATTCGTGGGTTCCTAAAACTCGTAGAATGGCTTGAAATAAGGCTTTGCGGGGAGTTGCAATTTCTATTGGCTATTTGCAAAATAAGGTTGGAATCCCTGATTTCCTGTTGTACGGTAGGTTTTCCAGCAAGAAAAAGGTTTGGTTGGAACTTATGAGAAAACTTCAATCAACCAGATCGTCCCGCAGGTTGGAAATTATGAATTTCCGCAGTGTGCCAGGAGCCGACTTTCGACACCTTGTCGCCGGGGGGGCCGTTCCTGTGCAGAAAACGGTCTCTCAAAACCGACTGAATTATGTTGCACTACATCGAATCGAGCGGGCTTTTCACCCCTTTTCCGCCGCGGTTCAGCACATGCGTGTAAATCATGGTGGTGGAAACATCGGAATGACCAAGCAACTCCTGCACCGTGCGGATGTCGTAGCCGCTCTCCAGCAGATGCGTGGCAAATGAATGTCGCAAGGTATGCGTGGTCGCCGGCTTGGCAATACCAGCCTTTCGGACGCCAATTCGGATAGCCCTTTGAAGATTCTGTTCGTAAATGTGATGCCGACGGTGAATACCTGTTTCAGGATCACCAGACAGGTTTGAGGCGGGAAACACCCAAAACCAGCCCCAGCTCATATCTGCTTTCGGATACTTCCTGCCTACCGCATCCGGCATTTCCACTCCAGGAACGCCGTTTTTTCTGTCCATTTCGAACAATGCACGCACTTTTTGCAAATGCTCCTGAAGCGGTTGCACCAGCGCCTGCGGTAACATCGTCACGCGATCCTTGCCTCCCTTGCCTTCGCGCACCAGAATCTCATGGCGATCAAAGTCCACATCCTTTACTCTCAACCTGACGCATTCCATCAGCCGCAATCCCGTACCGTAGATCAGCCTGGCCATCAGTGAGTAAACACCGTCAAGACAGGCAAAAAGGCGATGCACCTCATTGACAGACAGTACGGTCGGGACCCGGATGGAGGGTTTCGCTCGGACAATGCCACCCATCCATGGAACGTCCATGCCAAGAACTTCCTTGTAAAGGAACAACAATGCAGACAATGCCTGGGTTTGCGTGGCAGCAGAAACATTGCCGGTAACAGCCAGATCGGTCAGGAATGCTTCCACTTCCGGCGCACCCATATCGCGCGGATGTCTTTTGTGATAAAAATGTACGAACCGCTTGATCCAGTTCGTATATGATTGCTCCGTTCGCTTGCTATAATGTTTTGCACGAATGCGTTCATGCACAACTTCCAGCAGCATGGGTGCGTGAGGTGCTGAGTATGCAGGAGGGCTTGACATACGAAATCCTCATGGTCTTGTGCAATCAGTCAGTTACAGTATAGCAGGCCAGCTTATACAGAACAGGCCCCTGCATACATTTGAAATGTTCTGCCTATTTAACGTTAGCCCTCTCAGGAGAGCCTATGGAATCGCCAATCGGTATGTTTCTTGAGTGGTATCGATCCATCCCTGTCTCTCAGCGCCAAGATATCGCTGGGGTAGTCGGTATGTGCCTTCCTGGTTACGAAGCCATAGACGCGTCGACGGAGCCACTCGACGTCTCCGTTGAGAAGTTCATTAACATCACGGAAGCATTCGGAGGGCAAGGCTACAAAGAGTTGGCGGCAGTCATTGCGCTTCGTGGGTTCATCCAGTTTTTCTTCATCGACAAGCGATCCGACCGATCTGAGTGGAAGAAGACAGAGGCAGTGCTGAAGGCGCTTGCCCAAAGTAAGAACTCGGACACTTTTGAGAAAACGTCACGTGAAGTGCAATTTCGGGCCGAACAGTGGCTTGTCACCTGTGAGAAGTGGGAGAAGCTGGTTGCAGAGCACATATCCGATGGTTGTCTCAGGCTGTGCATGCCATGAGAGGGCTAACCCTGCGGTCAACACGGACGCCGCGCAATAAAGCCGCGCAGCGCCGGTTACCTCCACGTTAGGCGGCATACACCATGAGCATCGGAACACTTTCATTTCATCGGTTCAATGGCTCGGAACAGTTTTCTATTGCGCAAGCCAAAATGTTCTTGCTGAAAGGATATGAAAACGATACTCCTCATCTCTCGTTTGATTTTGAGGCGGAGAGCACTCCTCTGACAACGCTCCCGGATACAGAACCGCTTCATGCTTTGCCCAGCGGTGAGTTCAATGTGGAGGTTCCCTCCCTAGATGTGAGTAATCTCGTAGGCCAAGAATTCACCATACCAGAAGGAGACTCTGGCGGGGATTGGCTGGCTCGTATCTATTACGTAGAACACGATGCTGCCAGAAACTGCACACTCCGCGTTCTGGAGCGGAACGGAGACCAATTCAGGGTTTCGGTTGATGGTTACTGCACCGATCTGAATTTCTACGATGGTTCAAAACCAGACACGCACTTTGTGTTGGAGGCTTGGTTTGCGCTCCACCAATAACAACGTGCCGCCTAACACGGCGCTCAACCTCGCTCCTTTCAGTCGCTGGACGCTGCGCGATAAAGCCGCGCAGCGCCGGTTAGCTCTACGTTATGTGTAAGAACAGAGGAGTCCGAACGTGCCAAGACAAATTCCTATTCCGGCGGTGGTAAGTGCAATCTTGGAAGGTTACAAGGAGGCGCACTCGCTGTACCACGACATGACCGGCGGCCTTTGGCTGTGGCAAGCCCCTGAGTATTTCATTACATCCACCGTTGCCAAGAGCATCTTCGCCATACAAGGACCTAAGTATCTTACACTCGAGAACAACGTGCGAAGCGCCATTGAGGACGCCGGCGCAAAGGGCTGCGGACGGCTCTCAGCAGATTTCCGTCAAAACGGCAGAGCCGACATTACTCTTTGGTGGGCTGACGGAACACCAAGAGCGATAGTCGAGATCAAGAATCAAATGTTCTCGAATTTTCAGTTGGAGAAAGATATTAGGCGAATTAAGGCATTCTTGCTCAGAAGGCGGGAGGCAACAACCTACCAATTCGGCGCGTTTGGATTCTACGGTTCGGCGACCGGAGATAACCAAGAACACATTAGCGAAAAGCTGGAGTCAAAGACAAGCGACGTACTTGAAAGAACGAGAGAACTTATCGGGGACGCTCTGGTCGCGGAGCTATTCACAACGTCGGTCACTCGAGAGCTTGAACACGACGCGTGGCACGCGGCATGCATTCTTATTAAGCCGAGAAACACATAACATGTCGCTGGACCTCGCTTCCTTCGGTCGCTGGACGCTGCGCGATAAAGCCGCGCAGCGCCGGTTAGCTCTACGTTATGTGTAAGAACAGAGGAGTCCGAACGTGCCAAGACAAATTCCTATTCCGGCGGTGGTAAGTGCAATCTTGGAAGGTTACAAGGAGGCGCACTCGCTGTACCACGACATGACCGGCGGCCTTTGGCTGTGGCAAGCCCCTGAGTATTTCATTACATCCACCGTTGCCAAGAGCATCTTCGCCATACAAGGACCTAAGTATCTTACACTCGAGAACAACGTGCGAAGCGCCATTGAGGACGCCGGCGCAAAGGGCTGCGGACGGCTCTCAGCAGATTTCCGTCAAAACGGCAGAGCCGACATTACTCTTTGGTGGGCTGACGGAACACCAAGAGCGATAGTCGAGATCAAGAATCAAATGTTCTCGAATTTTCAGTTGGAGAAAGATATTAGGCGAATTAAGGCATTCTTGCTCAGAAGGCGGGAGGCAACAACCTACCAATTCGGCGCGTTTGGATTCTACGGTTCGGCGACCGGAGATAACCAAGAACACATTAGCGAAAAGCTGGAGTCAAAGACAAGCGACGTACTTGAAAGAACGAGAGAACTTATCGGGGACGCTCTGGTCGCGGAGCTATTCACAACGTCGGTCACTCGAGAGCTTGAACACGACGCGTGGCACGCGGCATGCATTCTTATTAAGCCGAGAAACACATAACATGTCGCTGGACCTCGCTTCCTTCGGTCGCTGGACGCTGCGCGATAATGCCGCGCAGCGCCGGTCAGCTTTACGTTAGGTTTCACATGCCAGCACTTAGCCGTGACCGCGTTCTCCGGGCGATGCAATCAAACTCCTGGGATCTCACCAACAAGGTGCTGTACGACCTCTGCGGAAAGCATTCGGCTCATCTTGAAACCGAAGCGATCTTGGCGAAGGTCTTGCTGGTTGGTCGTGCGTATGCAGCGGCCATTGAACGACGGAAGCTGAGAGAGTCGGAAAACGACGACTTCTATCGCGATGTGGTTGCCCCGAAGTTACAACAGTCAGATATTGACCGCTGGATAACTGAGGCGAAATCGGCTGAACCGGAAAGTCCGTCCGCGCTCGATGTCGTAGTCAGGATTCACGGCAAGACGACTGCGCTATTTTGCGAAATCAGTGGCATGGAGAAGCGATCGCTGGCCTCTAAGTATCTGCATTTCCACGTGCCTAACCTGTTCTACATCTACGATTCACGCGCTGCGCAGGCGCTGCGCGAATTTTCAGCGATTTTGCCGCGCGCCTCGAACTCGGCGGGAGTCGGCGACAACGAGTACCGAAAGTTTGCTGAAAAATGCGCGTACCTCCGACAAGAATGCCAACGTAGGTTTGGGCTTCGTCTTTCTCCGCGCCAGGTGGACAACCTATTGCTCGGGGTAAATGAAAAGTGAAACCTAACCCTGCGTTCGAGGCGACCTGCGCGAAACCCGCGCAGGCGCCTCAACTCCACGTTAAGGCTGAAAAAATCCCCATCCATAACACCGATGCATGGCGACTGTTCGCCATATTCCAGTCGTTCGAACAAGGCGAGACCACTGTCTCCTCCGGGCACGGAGCGGCCACATCCAAGTTGATCATCTATCCCATTACCAACCTCAATTTGCACGTGACGGAATACCGTTCGAGCCGGAGCAACAACCTGATTTTGCACAAAACAGCGCTTATGCTTTTCTGAACGAGGGTCTACCTGCCAACCTCATATTGCATATAGCCTTTCTATTATATATATAGAAAAAACAAAAACCACATGATAGGAGCCCCCCCTTCCAAGGGCGAATCGGAGTCAAATCATTTACTCTTTTGCTGAGTCTAATTCGGCCAGGAAATCGAAAGGTATTTTATACATTATATAAATATTGATGATTATGGAACCTATGGCGGCAGGGGCAAAATAAAAAAGAGATGACCAAGCTTTTTCGCTAGCGGCTGATTCTCCATAAAGTTTACTCGAAATCTTATATGCTTCGTTAAGCCAAGTGGTTGCTCCCCCTAATTGATCGAGTACGATGTTAACGATCAATAAACCGACAAAAAGAATGCGTTGTGTTTTTGTGCCGCTTTTGTGGTTAATGCCGAGAAACATGAGGGCAATAAAGGATGCCTGCAATGACCAAAAAGAAGAACTTGTAAACTCGCCAGTTGAAAATTGAAAGGGGATAAATCCTGCCAGTGATGGAAATATTACAAATAAGATAACTGGGCCCCAAGGGGAGTCTTTTGCTGCGGATCGAATATAACAAGTGAGACTAATGAAAATCAAAAAATAAAAGATAAAGTATCTAAGAATACGATCCAAAGAGAAACCCGAGATATGCTTTATTTCAGGCCATGATGCTCCAATTTCTGAAACATGAAATGCTGATAAAGCAAGAAATTGGTAAAGGTAGCCTAACAAAAAAGATGATCCAGCGAATATCAATGCAGCGATAAATGCATATTTTGAAGGCAAATCTAAAAACTTGGTATTTACATTCATAATGTTATCTTCCAACCATTGGATACTAAGGAGTGAATATACTCTAAAAAATATCAGGATATTGAAAATTTATTACGGTATTTCGTTGCATTGGAGACCATTGTCGTAGCTGCTACGGTCCTTATGTCGCCCCCCTCAATTCCCCACCCAATCCTTGGTATAAGAATAGTGTAATCAACACATTATTCCAAGGAGTCATCATGAATTTCTTCATCAAGGTCTTCAGGACAATCATCGCTGTTGCAAAGATCATCACCCAGCATTTTGGGGAATATTCCTTCTAGCCCTACCTCCTCCCTGCTTCAAAACTTCTACGGCCCCCGCTGAAGGGGCATTTTCATTTCTGAAAGGAAAAATTATGGCACATCTCGTGGAAAGTATGGCCTATGTCAACGAAACCCCCTGGCATGGTCTGGGCAACCGCTTGTCCGAAAAACAACCGCTCGAAGTCTGGCTGGAGCAGGCTGGCATGAACTGGGAAGTGAAGGAAACGCCTGTCCTCTACCAGGCAGACATTCCGGGGTTCAATTTCCGCACAAACGAAGAAGCCAAGGTTCTTTACAGGTCCGACAGCCTGGAAGCGCTTTCGGTGGTTTCCAACCGCTACAAGGTGGTTCAGCCTCGTGAAGTCCTGGAGTTTTACAGGGACCTGACGGAAGTGGGAGGCTTTGAACTGGAAACTGCTGGAGTCCTGAAGGGCGGAAGAAAACTTTGGGCACTCGCCAAAACAGGTCAGGAAGTTTTCCTGAAAGGCGGGGATCAGGTGAAGGGGTATTTGCTCCTGGCAACTGCATGTGACGGAACTCTTGCTACGACAGCTCAGTTCACTTCCGTCAGGGTGGTTTGCAACAACACCTTGAGCATGGCGGTGAACGATGCGACAGGAGCAGTCAAGGTGCCTCACTCCACAACCTTCGACCCTGTTGCGGTAAAAAGGGAGCTGAACCTTGGCGTGACTGCATGGGACGAATTCATCACCCAGATGAAGGCGCTTTCCAACCGGAAGATTCACCGGATCGAGGCCATGAACTACCTGGTCAACGTCCTGGGAGATGCCGAGCTTCCTCTGTCAAAGCAACCCAACGAAAAGGCCATTACCTCGGTTTTCGGGCTCTTCAACGGTCAAGGTAAAGGGGCAACCATGGACTCAGCAAATGACACTGCCTGGGGCCTTCTGAACGCTGTCACCGAGTACGTGGACCATCACAAAAGAGCCAGGTCAACGGACAACAGGTTGAATTCTGCCTGGTTTGGTCAGGGAGCTGCAATCAAGGAAAACGCCCTGAAGGAAGCCCTGGCACTGGTCGCCTGAAATCATCGTCAATCCCAATGAAGCCTCGGAGAAAATTTCGGGGCTTTTCTGTTTTCTGAAAGGAAATTGTCATGCGCCAAGCACTGCGTCTAGTTTCAACGAAGGACATGCCGAGAGAAGAGTGGTTGAAATTCAGAAGGCATGGAATCGGATCTTCGGATGCTTCAACCGCAGTCGGATTGAATCCCTACATGTCTCGTCTGGAACTCTGGATGGAAAAAACGGGGAGGATGGAACAGCAACCGAACAATGATGCCATCTACTGGGGGACCATGCTTGAACCTCTGGTTGCCCAGGAATATTCCAAACGTACAGGGTTCAAGGTGGCAAGAGTAAACGCCATCCATCAACACAGTACCGAAAAATTCATGCTGGCCAATTTGGATCGACAGGTTGTCGGTTGTGCTGACGGGCCTGGAATTCTGGAATGCAAAACTTCGGGATATTACTCGGGAAAATACTGGGAAGAGGGTGTGCCTGAATGGTACCAAATCCAGGTGCTTCACCAGCTCGCAGTCACGGGCCGAAAATGGGCTGATGTTGCCGTTTTGATCGGTGGACAGGATTTCCGGATTTTCAGGATCAATCGGGATGAGGACATGATTCAAAACCTGATTTCACTCGAAGGGGAGTTCTGGGAACTGGTGAAAAGTGACACTCCACCTCCTGCAGACGGGTCCGAGTCCAGTTCCCGAGCATTGGCGCAGCTCTACCCGAGGGATTCTGGTGAAATTCTCGATTGCACCGAGGACTCAGCCATGAACGATGTTTTCGGTCGTCTGGTGGATACCAGGACCATTCGGGAAGAAGCCCAGGAAGAGGAAGAGCAGTTGAAGCAGCAACTTCAGGAATACATGGGTGAAGCGACCCAAATGATCCTGGCAGGAGGAAAAGTTTCATGGAAAAAGGCGAAGGACAGCAATACCGTGGATTTCAAGAAAATCCTCGAAGATCACCCCGAGTTTCAGCAGCAGTACCCCATGGTTAAGCCTGGCAGCAGAAGGTTCACCTTGTCAGTTTGACACTCTACCCCCCCCCCCATTTCGGGGTTTCATTACGGCCTGTCCTGGAGAAATCCGGTCAGGCCATTTTCTTTTGGAGATTATTATGATCAAAGGCTTGGCAATTACACCCCCGGTCATCGGGAGGATATCTATTGGCCGGGTGGTTGAAAAGAACGGCAAACGGATTCCTGAGAAGGAGGATCAATTCACCATTACCAGTCAAATCCAGGGAAAGGAGGGTTGGATACCTCACCCGTTGGATGAAATCCTGAGAAATTCCGCTCCCAGTGGAAAAATCAGGTCCGTTCCGGTAAAAGTGCTGTTCAATGACCCCGACCTCAACCTCAGGGCGGGTTTCAGTCTGTTTGACCGGAATACGGGAAGGCCGCTTTGTGTTGGTAATGGTGAAACCTGCAAACGGGTTTGTTCGGACGGGATGCAGGAGGGAATTTGTCCTTCTCCTGACGCTTGTGAATTCGGAGCCAAATTGGGATGCAAGCCGTATGGCAGACTGAACGTGCAGATTGCAGCACAGGAGGATGAACTTGGTAGTTTTGTGTTCCGAACGACAGGATTCAATTCGATCCGCACCCTTGCAGCGAGGCTTCAATACTTCCAGGCGATTTCGGGAAATCTTCTGGCCTGTCTTCCCCTGGAAATGAAGCTCAGGGGAAAATCCACCACGCAATCTCATCGTACCCCAATCTACTACGTTGATCTCACCATTCGTGAAGGGATGAGCCTGAACGAGGCAATTTCTCAAGCCAGAAAACTCGATGAGGAACGCAGGGAACTTGGTATTGACCAGCAAGCTTTGGACCTGGCAGCAAGGAATGGATTTGCCAATGGTGCATTCGAAGAGAGCGAGGAAGAAGGGTCTGAGATCGTCGAGGAGTTTTTCCCGGAAGCAGTTGAGGGGGAAAGTCAGGCTGCTGCAGGAAGCTTGAAGGAAAAACTCAGGGACAGGGCTGAAAAGACAGGAGGTGTGGCGTGA
>JAEHJW020001892.1_pt1 | contig 11440 bp, 14 predicted proteins | sample 9271431 | NCBI WGS metagenome assembly JAEHJW02
TTATATGAAAATGGCGAATTTTTAATATAATTTATTAATATAATGTCTATCGAAAATATATTAAAAAAATATGAAGATATCGCTTTATCTGATAAAGAAGTTTTAAAATTGGTAAATAATAAAGCAAATTTAATTTTATATCCAAATTTATATAAATATAAAAATATAGACGAAATATTAAATCCATATGGTGCATGTATAATATTATATGAATCAAAACCAAGTTATGGACATTGGTGTTTAATATTTAAAGTTAATGATTATATGTTAGAATTCTTTAATCCTTACGGTGGTTGGCCTGATGATTCATTAAAAAAAATAAATTTAAATTTTCGTATGGTATCAAATCAATATTATCCTTTATTATCCTATTTAATGGTAGATTCTCCTTATAAATTATCATATAATGAATATGAATTTCAAAAATATGGACCAGATATTAAAACTTGTGGTAGATGGTGCGCAATAAGACTAATATATAGATTTTTAACATTAAATGAATTTCATAATTTTATTAATTATTTTACTAATTTATTTAATATTTCAGGTGATAGATTTGTTACATTATTAACATTATATATTAATAATAATTAATTATATTAATATATAATATATGTCTGAAAGCGATAATATTTATATTAATGTATCTATTAATCATGATGATGCATATTTACAAACTCCTAGCCCAGCAAGATATAAAATTACACAAACAGTACCAATAATATATAATCCAAGTAATTATTACTGTTCAATTATACGTTTTGATATTCCATTATTAGATGTCCCATTATATATTTTTCCAATTTTACCAAATTCTGGTACTTCTCAAACATCACCTTTAGTAATTGGTATTACTTATAATGGTATTGATTATCCTGTAAATTTAATATATGTAGCTGATAATTCATATAGTCCAGTTAATCAAACTAATCAAAATAAACAAATTATTACACCTTATTATTTTGTTTATGATTATCAAAATATGATTAATTCAATAAATACTGCTTTATCTACTGCCATATCTAAAGCTGGTATAACTGGAGTAACAATATATTTTTATATTGTACCAAATGAACAATTATTATATTTATCATTAAATGGTGTAACTGCATTAAAAAGTTCTGGAGCTACTATATTTATTAATGAATATTTATATAATTATTTGGCTGGTTTTGAATTTACTTTTATTAATTACGAAAGTTTAACACATAATTATAATTTAAAAATAACATATCCTCCTTCTTCAGTTACCATACCAGACCCTTATAATATTCCGCAACAATATAATAATTTTATGTATTGGAATTCATTAAAAAAAATATTAATAACCTCGAATTCTCTTCCTATTCAAAATGAATTTATCGATTCTAGTAATACAAATGGAGAAACAATAGGATTACCAATAATTACAGATTTTACCCCAACTTTTGAATTTCCAGGACAAACTCGAAGTATTGCTTATTATTATCCTCAATCACAATATAGACTTGTTGATATGAAAAGTAACAGTCCAATAACAAGTTTAGATTTAAATATTTATTGGGAAGATAAACATAATAATGTATATCCATTATGTTTAGATAATTATTCGCAAGTTAATATAAAGCTTGGATTTTTTAATAAAAATTTATATAAAAATAGATAAAAATATTTAATTTTCTCTTGTCTAAATATAAGTTATGTCATTATCATACCAACCTTTAGATACAGTATTAGTTAGAGACCCAATAACATATATAGAAAAACCACCTGTATATATAATATTAAAAGGTGGAACATATATAACATATAAAAAATTTACTACTACTAATATTACTAATTCAAATATTACTTTTATTTGTCCTCCTCCTGCTGGCAATGTTTTTGTAGATACAAAAATATTTTTTGTTTTACCTGTAAGACTTCTTATAAATGCTACTGGAACATCAACAGATAATATTTTACAGTCTAATTGTGATGCACCCCGTGCATTTCCTATAAGCGGAAGTTTGGAAGTAATGGAAGCATCTATAAATGGAGAATCACAGAGTGTTTATATATCTGATATTATACATGCATTAAGACATTATAATTTTAATAATACTATGTTACAAAGGGATTATTCATTAACTCCAAATTATCCAGATTGTAGCCAAGAATATATAAATTTAGTAGCTAGCGTTAGAAATCCACTTGGATATTATGGTAATACAAGTTATGGGGAACCAATGCCTAGGGGAGGTTTTCCATTTACAATAGTTTATAATAGTCCTACATTAGCTGTAGTAGATATGGTATTATGTGAACCATTATTCGCATTATCTCCTTTTAATTGGGGAGCTGGAAATTCAAAAGGTTTTTATAATGTAAGTGCTATGGAATTTACTTTTTCTTTTTTACCTACTGGTAATCGTTTTTGGTCACATTTTTTTAATCCTTATTTAAATCAAAATATAATATCAAGTGTTCAAGTTTTCTTTAATAATTTTTCATCTGCTTATAATAATAAGGCATTTAGTTATATTGAAAATACACCTGTATTATTATTTAAATATATTACACCAGAAAGTACACAGATATTAAGTCCAAATATGACTTTAAGTTATCCTTATTACAATGTACAGCGTTATTTATCTAGTCCAGTAAATTTTACTATGTTCCCACTATCTGGAAGTACTAACGAAATTATAGGTAATAATATTCAACTTAATAGTATACCAAAAATGATGTATATATATGCAAGACGTCAAAATAGTGAATATTACGCAGGTGGAAATAAAACAAGTGGCATAAGATCTGGTACAGATTTAACGGATACTTTTTTAGCCTTAAATTCAATTTCAATAACATTTGCCAACCAAACAGGTTTATTAGCATCAGCAGATAGAAGACAATTATATAATATATCTGTTAAAAATGGTTGTACATTATCTTGGACTGAATGGAGCGGAAACCCTGTAAATTTTCCAGAACCAGCAAATAATACTTTAAATACAGGTTTTGGAACTATTGGTTCTGTCTTGGCAATTGAGTTTGCAACTGATCTTGGACTTCCTGCAGATTATGCCCCTGGTTTAAGTGGTAATTTTCAATTACAAGTAAGTGCAAGTTTTACATTTACTAATAATACAGTTAATAATGTTGATAAGACAAGTATGAACGCAGTTATGTATATTGTTGTTGTAAATGAAGGTATATTTACTATTCCTTCATTAAATGCCGCTAGTCGTCAACTTGGAGTTATAACAAAAGCCGATATATTAAATGCTAAAACAAAAGAAGGTATTAATTATGATAGTTTATTAGATTCGGCTTATGGATCTGGAAATTTTCTTGATAACATAAAAAATTTTGGTCGTAAATTACATGATGTTGTTAAAAAAAGTCACGCATTAAGTGAATTAGCAGGATTAGCGCCAGTTATTGGAGGACCAGCAAAAACAATATTATCAAATTTAGGATATGGGGAAGGTGGTGATATATATGATCCATCATATGCACATGGAGGATATGGAACAGAAGAAGGAGCAGAAAAAGCAGTATTAACAAAATTAAGAAGAGGAGAAATACATAATGCACCAAGTTTAGGAATTACAGGAGGTAGAGAAATGAGCCATTCATCATTATTGCATAGAGCACGAAGAATATAAATAAAATTAATAATTTTACTTATATTTTTGGCGTCCTCTAGAATTTTTTTTACACTTAATATTATTATCTTCATCATCTTCATCATCTTCATCATTATAGGTAACTTGTTTTAATTTATTTAAAATATTTGAATGTTCTATTTTTAATTGTTCTTTTAATTTTTTAACTCTAATATCCTTAAATTTACGTAATTCTATTTCTTCTTTTACTTCATCGAGATAATAATTTAATTTATCTTTATTGGCTCTATTTAATATTTCATAAAATAAATCGTCATCACTAAAATTATTAAAATCTATTTTTCCTTCTTGGATCATACTATATATAAGAAAGATTTTTTATTTAATAATGGATCTTTAATAGAGTTGTAAATAAGATTATTAATAAAATCTTTCTTATATATATAAATGGAATTCGAGGATTTCAAACTTTTATTAGAAGAATATATAAATATTATAGATAAATATTTTTCATTTTCTTACTATAGCCTTAAAAATTGTGATAATATTAAAATTGTTAAAAAATTATGGAAAGATACAAATAAAAATATTATTGATACTATTAAAAAAACTAAATATGATTCACATTATAATGTTAATGATATTTTACATGATATTATAAAATTTATAAAACATGAATATTATGATTTATTAGATGATATACCACCTCACGAATTTAGAAATCAAAATTTTGGTATAATTCAAAGATGTAGAGACGATATAATTAATGAAATAAAAGAAATCTCTTAATTATTATTATATTAATGGAAAGTGAAGAAAAAATTTTAAAAGGTTTCGATAGAGGAAAAGATTATATGGATATAAAAAAACATTTATTGAATGATATTAATAATAAATTTGATAAATATAAAAATGAAGATGATTTAAAAAATAAAAAATTGTTAATAAATCAAATATTATATATTACAATTGCATTAATTCAATTAAAAAATGGATCAAGAATAAGCGAAGCTTGCAGAGCTATATTAAAATTTGTAGAAAATGAAGATATTAAAAATAAAGTTATTGTTAAAATATCTAAATCTGAAGGTTTAAAATATAATAATAAAACAAAAGAAAAAAAATTATCAAAAGCTCGATATAGAAAAATTGTATTTCCTATTTGGATTAATAAACATATATTTAAATATTTAATTAAAGAACAACCAAGTGGTTTATTTGTTAAACCTAATTTATTAAAACAGCGAGTTTTAGATTACTTATTAAAATATCATAGTTGTAATACTCATAGTTTACGTTATGCTTGTATTAATTATTTAATTTATGAACAAAAACGACCACTTAACGAAGTTTCAAAATTTGTTGGTCATACAACCGTAAACCAATTAGTAACATACACACAAAATAAAAACGTTGATAAAATTTATGATTTGGACTTTTAAAGTGCGTTTCAAAAAAATATTTTATTATATAAGAGTATTTTATATAATAAAGTACTCGTAATGCCTATAAAAGCCACTAATGAATGTAAATATATTTACAAACAAGGACAAAATGCAGGTAAACGATGTAATAAAAAATGTGTTTCTGAATATTGTAAAGATCATAAACAAAGTAAAACAAATTATAGAAAACATTATTATGATAATGTTTTAAAAGAAAAAAAAGAAAGAGAATTAAAAGATATTTTACAAGAAGTAAAAAATAAAAAAAATATAACAATGGATGAATTATTAAAATTTAAAAATAAAGTTTTAGATAAAAAATATGAATGTATTAAATTATGTAAAAAAATAATTGGAATAAAAATATTTTTAAATCTTATAACAGAAGAAAAAGGTAATAAAATAATTAAAAAGTTTATGTTTAATAAATGTACATGTAATGATGAACAACAAATTACAGGCTGTAGATATTGTTTTTTAGGTCCACAACATAGACCCATAGATTATGAAAAAAAACAAAATAAAGAAAATAAGAAGAAAGCGCAAGAAAAACTTGAAAAATATGAAAAAAAAATTGAAAAAATGAGAAAAAAACATAATGAAATGTTACTTATACTTAAAGAAATGAATAAAAAATATTTTGATAATTAATATAATTATATTTTCTTAAATATAATTATATTATGGAAAAAAAAGAAGAAGAAGTTTTAAAAGAAGAAGAAGTTTTAAAAGAAGAAGAAAATATTTTTAAAGATATAGATTATAAAAGTTTTCATGAATTATATTTTCAAGAATATAAAAAGAAATATCCAAATGTTACAATGTGTAAATTATGTTTTGATACTCGAATAGATATAATTAAAGATTGTGATATTTGTTTAGATTGTTACGCAATGCATAAAATATTAAATTTATATAAAAATAAAAATGATAATTAATATATTATGAAGAAGAAAATTATTATTACTAGTCTTAAATACCCATATAGATTATTGGTAATATACAATAAATTCATATTTAGAATTAAAAATATTTCTTAATAATATAAATGTCTGTAGAATATATTTTAGATCAAAACGTAACAACGGCTGGAGTTAATATAAGAGGTACAAATATAAAAGCTGATAATTATGTATATTCTGATAATATACAAAATCTAACTGTTGGCAGCGATACTGCTTTATATTTATATGGTTTAGAAAGTGATAATTCTAATCATATTCGTACTCCAAGTACGAATTATTCAGAATTACGCATAGATGTAATTAATGGTATGAATGGTACAAATCCAAGGTTAACTTTAGGTACTGCTTATCAAGTTGCTATAGGTGGTTTAGTAAGTTTAAATTTTAATAAAGGTACTTATTCACAAGCAACAAGTATAACAACTTCTGTAAGTTGTACGGGTAATGAATCAGCTTTTCAAATTACTACACAAGTTACAACACTAGCGAGTGCTTCAGCGGCTACATTTGCGATAAGTAATACTAGTATAGGCACTAGTTCTTATGTACTTGTAAATGTTGTAAGTTATACAGGAATATATTTAACTAATGGTATACCTATAATAAATGTATCAGGTATTGCAAGTGGTACTTGTAATTGTATTATAAGTAACGCTGGAGCTAATGCATTGAATGGGTCTTTCGTTTTACAATTTATAATATGTTAATATAAATTATAAAATGGGATCAAAAATACAAGCCATATTATTTAATAAAAATTATTATACATTACAATCAGCTAGTAAATGGATATATGAACATAATTTTAAACCTATAAAATATCATATAACTGAACATATGATAAGATTTAGGTTATATAATCCATCATTATTTAAAAAATTTAGGACTAAAAAAACTAAAGAAAATATAGATTTTATTATAGGTTTTTATTAAAATTTCTTCTGTTAAATTATAGAAATGTCAGATCCATATATAGCGGAAAGAATGAAAGATATTTATTTAACAAAAGCAAATTTAGGTATGGGTGGTGTATATGCTAGTGGTGTATATGCCGGTGATTGTGGGGGAGCTATGAATAATGCTTTAAGATCCACAAGCCCATGGATACGTTTTTTAGCCAATTATTCGGAAACATATAAAATACCATATAATGAAATAATTATGCAAATGGCACACGATCAAGGTTTTAAAACTGCAGTTTATCAGGCATATTGTGATTATATCGATAGCCTACCAGCTAATCAACGACCAAGAAAAAGCGTATGTTTAGATAAGGTACAACCTATCGCTAGGCAATCTGCAGGACGTAAAAGTACTCGTGGTAATTGTACTAAACCATGTCCTCAAGGTAAAGTATGTTCAGTAGTTCATAGATTAAAACCAAGACCTAAAAGATATGAACGATGTATAGCATCAAGAGTAGGCGCAGTAGCTCCAGTAGTTAGAGCAGCTAGAGTATCACGAAGAAATGAACCATGCACTAAACCATGTCCTGCTAATAAAAGATGTTCAGTAGTTCATAGATTAAAACCAAGACCTATAAGATATGAACGATGTATAGCAGGAGAAGAAAGTATATACGATGATATTTATTAATATAATTATATTATTTAATTTATAATTAAATAATATATATAAATGTCTATATTTCCGATAAAATATAATAATTTTACACAAACAAAACCATTAAGTAGTTATCCAACTCAGGTAATACGAAATATTAAATTAATTAGTTTAAGTAAAAATAAAAATGCAGTTCCTTTTGGTAGTTATATATATAGACTTCAAAAATATCCAGGTGATATAGATTTATTGGAGGAATTCACAACATGTTGTAATTTAGATGATCTTATTAATAAATTTGAAAAAACATTACAATATGTAGTAAGAGAAATAATAAACGAAAGAGTACATTATATAAGCGAAATTAAAGTAGGTATTGATAATCGATATAATATAGATATAGGGACTATAATGAATGGAATTTATAAACCAACAAGTTATTTAAGTGAAATAACTTATCAAATGTATAGCGCAGGTTTACTTACAGTAAATGAAAATAATATAATACAATATATTTTAAAAAATAGAATTCATGGAGGTAATGAATATGACACTATTTATTATATTTTTAGGGAACATAGAATATTAAGATGGACACCAGAAGAAATATTATTAGGATATAAAATTTTGCCATTAAATAAAAAAATTACATTAAAAGAAGCAATACCTCATAAAGTACCAGTTAAAATAGATATGATAACTCCAATAAATGGGGTATTTACTGAAGTTACTAACTTTATTCAGTTAGCATATGTGGATAATGAAAATGAATTAAATGATGTAGAATTTAAAGGAGGAGATTTACATATAGTAAACATAGATTTAAAAGTAGAAAATAATATACCTATTAAGATGCCTCAAGAAATTGAAAAATTATATTATAGTGATATGTATTATTCACCTTTTAAAATGGTAAAACGTATGTATTCATTGGCAAGAAATACGCATAATAAATATTTATTGGATAAAATAATATATGTGGTATCATCAAATATATCTTTAATGTATCAAATACAAAGTGAAATATCAACATTAATTTTATTATTAGAAAAATTTAAATTTTCGGCTTATAAATCAATGAAAGCAGAATTAAATAATATGAAAATGAGACTTTCTGTAGTTATTGAATTAAATATATCAGATATTGAAAATTTAAATAATATGATAGACAGAATAAATGCAACAACTGGAAATTTTAATAAAATACCTTTATTAAAAAAAGTAAAAGATTGTTTAAAATATTTTATTAACTTCTTTACAATTAAATATTTAAATATGAACGGATTAAATCCACCTCCAAGAAATATATTACCAAATATTTTAAAATATGATCCTTCTATTAGAAGAACAGAAAGAGAAAAAGTAGAAAATCCATATAATTTATATCTAAAAATAGTAAGCGAATTTAAAAATGTTTTAAAACCAAATAATCAATTTGAAAATATTGAATTTAGAGATGAAAAAGAAGTAATTGATGAAAATAACCAATTCTTAGATATTGGACCAGGAGAACAAGCAATAGAAACACCAAGTACAATAAAACCAATAATTGACGAAAATAACCAATTCTTAGATATTAGACCAGGAGAACAAGAAGCGGGACATCCAGTACCAGAAGAAATAAATAAAATAATAGAAGAAGAAAAAAAACATATAATAAAAGAAGATGAAAAAAATATTTTATTAATGAAAATAAAAGAATTACAGGATAAAAATGTAGATTTAATAAATAAATTAGAGGAAGAAAAAAATATTAATAGCGAATTAAAGGATAGAATAGAATTATACCAAATTGAAGTAGAGATAATATATAAAAGACTTGATAATTTAACAAAATATGTAACAAATTTAGAAATAGATATACAAAAACTTAAAAAAGAATATGCAGAATTAGAAAAAGAATATAATGATGTAGAACAAAGAAATATAGATTTATACACTCAATTACATCCATGGTATCCAGAATTTTTAAAAAAATTAAATAAAGGGGTAGAAAGTAAAGGAAGTGGAGGTTATGAATATAATTATGTAACAAAACCTCAAGAATTAGTTTTTAAATATCCCCAAATACTTGAAAATAATTATCATTATGATACTGACCCAATAACTAGCAAAAATTATGTTTATAGTAATGTACCTTATAAAATAACAACTCCACAAACTTATATAAATGAATATCCTGAAGTATTAAATGGTGAATATGTATATAGAACATCAGCAGGATGTACTACATGTAGTGGTAAAAATGTATTATATCAACAACATCAAAATAATATATTACAAAATTTAAATTAGTATATTTTTATAAAAATAATAACAATATACTATTTTAAATAAATACCTCTCAAAAAAATAGAAAGATAAAGATAAATTAGGAGTAAAGAGACTAATGAAAAATTAAGGTTCTAAATGGAATATATACAGTCTCATAACTCAGATCAAAAAAAATATAATTTAAAAATACCCGTTAAAAAATATACTCTCTATAAAATATGAAAAGGATAATTAATATTTTTTTTTTATGGGTATATTTTTATAAATGTTATTCTGATTCTATTTTTATATCATTAAAATTAAAAATAAAATTAATCATATTTTTACTTATTTTTTCACATAATTGATGATATTTAGTTTTTTTATGTTTTCCGCTATAAGAACGTCTATATTTTTTTTTACATACATTACATAATAAAATATCATTAAAGTATTTATCTTTTTTTTCTATTAATTGAGGTCTTATTTCTGAACTAAGATATAATGTTTTACCAATTGGTTTTTTTAAATATTGCAATTCATCAGTATTATAATTAACTATTGATTTATCTTTTTCTATCTTATTTTGTATTTTTACTATTTTAGACATTAGTATATATTAGTGATAAAAAATTTTTTTACTCTACTAATATATATATAATATGTTTAATTTAAAAACTGGAAGATTAATATGTAAAATTAAAAGTGGAAATAAACAATTCGATAATAAATTATTATATTTAGATTCAGAAGAAAAAAATATATGTTGTGATAAATGTAATGAAAAATGTGTTAAAAAACCATGTTGTGGAGGTTGTAATTTATGTGTATGTGAAGATAATGATAATATAGAATTTGGAAATGTTGTAAGATTTAGTAATAATACTAAATTACAACAATTACCAAGATTAGACGAAAGAGAAATTAATTATGTATGTGGTCCGTCTGGTTCTGGTAAATCTACATATGCTTCAAAATTAATGAGAGCATATAATATATTATTTCCTCATAGAAGAATATTTATATTTTCTAGAGCTGACATAAAAAAAGATCCATGTTTTAAAGGTATACATAATATATTTCAAATTCCTATTAATGAAACATTAGTAGAAACACCAATAGATATAACACGAGAATTAGAATATGGAACAATGGTATTATTTGATGATTGTAACACTATTCAGGATGATAAACAAAAAAAAGTTATAGATAAATTAATAACTGATATTATGGAAGTTGGACGTAAATTAGGTATCTGGATAATAATAACGAATCATCTCGTTATACCTAATGAAAAAAAAGTAGCAAGAAGTATATTAAATGAAATTCACACAATTACATTTTTTCCAAAATCTGGAAGTGCACAACAGATAACATACTGTTTAAATAAATATTTTGGTTTAAATAATAAACAAATATCTAATATATTATCTATACCTAGTAGATGGGTAACAATCTATAAAAATTATCCAATGTTTGTTTTATATGAAAATGGCGCATTTTTAATATAATTTATTAATATAATGTCTATCGAAAATATATTAAAAAAATATGAAGATATCGCTTTATCTGATAAAGAAGTTTTAAAATTGGTAAATAATAAAGCAAATTTAATTTTATATCC
>JAEHJW020009182.1_pt1 | contig 11435 bp, 9 predicted proteins | sample 9271431 | NCBI WGS metagenome assembly JAEHJW02
CCTCATCAGCTGAAAGAAGCGATCGAAATCCTCATGCCCCTGCAAGGCCTCGAGGAAACGCTGGTACTCGCCCTCGAGCCGCCGGAACGCCGACAGGGCCTGCAGACCGAACGGCGTGAGTGCCGTGCCCCCTCCGCTCCTGCCCCCCGACACCCTCGCCACCAACGGGGTGGTCGCCAGATTGTTCATGCCCTCGACCGCCTCCCAGGCGCCCTTATAGCTAAGCCCCAGGGCCTTGGCGGCGGCCGAGATCGATCCCAGTTCCGCGATCTTCTCCAAGAGCTCGATGCGCCCCTTGCCGCGGCGCCCATCCGATTCCGATACGAACCGCATGACCGAAGTCTGTGACCGGCCTCGCCCCTTCATAGGCATCCCTTGTGAATGGTTATGTATGTGTACTACATAACGCTTCGCGCGTAAAGCGGGGGCGGCCCCCTTCCCTACACGGAAGTTTTCGATGGCGGCATACAATACGGGTCGCCGACGGCGATGATCAAGCCGGCACTGGCGTCGAGATGGTCTTCGGGGAACGGGGTCGGCGTTCGCAGGCCGCGCGGCTACCAGTCAGGTCTTGGGGAGGGTCACACCCTTCTGACCCTGATACTTACCGCCGCGATCCTTATAGGAGGTCTCGCAAGGCTCGTCGGCCTCGAAGAAGATCACCTGTGCCACGCCCTCGTTGGCATAGATCTTCGCCGGCAGCGGCGAGGTGTTGGAGAACTCGAGCGTGACGTGACCCTCCCACTCCGGCTCGAAGGGCGTCACGTTGACAATGATGCCGCAACGCGCGTAGGTGGAATTATGAACAATGAGCCCGTTGGCGAGGAAATTGTGGACCCCGGGGACCTCGATATCGTAGACCGGCGCCTCCCCCGCGGGCTCGATGACGCTTATCCGGTCCCATTCGATCGCCTCCCGCGCCTGAGTGCCGTCGGTGCCGTTGGCAAGGGCCGCCCGCGTCTCCGCGCGCACCAGCAGGCGCGCACCCCGCCCTTCCGTGACCATCCGGCAGGGATAGCCAAGCCGGGCCGCCAGATGGCGGAGGTCATCCAGCGCCGTCGCCGCCGCGCGCACACCCTCGGTCCGGGTATCCATGACCGCCGCAAAAAAGCGCGCGAGATCGGATCGTGGCGCGCGGAATATGGCATCCGGAATGGCGGTCATCGTGCCCGCCTGCAGCTGTGCGCGCACGAGCCGCCCGAGCCGTTCGGGCGCGGCCAGCGGCTCGACCCCGAAAAACGGCGCCGCGACCGCGGCGGCGATCTCATCGCCGACCGCAAGATCGCAAAGGGCCGCCCAGCCCCCGGGGGTCAGCAGCGGGTGGTTGGCGGTGGCCGTGAGCGACAGACCGCTGTGCGTAACAAGCCGCCACACGGGCTTCACGCCGTGGGCCGCGAATGCCGATACCCGGGCCTTGCGCATCCCCCCGGGCCCCAGGGACGCGGTACGGCGCGCCGCCCCCCACTCGGTGATCGGCCGATAGGCGCCGCTATCGGCATCGAGCACGCGCGTGTCGCCGGTCACGCACTTGCCGAGGCAGATCGTGAGTACGTTGCGCGGGATACGGAAGTACTCGACGGTGCGCGCCAGGGCAAAGGAGTTGGGCGGGATGATGCAGACGTCCCCGCGGAAGTCGACGAAGCTATTGGCGTCGAAGTTCTTGGGATCGACGATCGCGGAGTTGATATTGGTAAAGATCTTGAACTCGTTCGAACAGCGGATATCGTAGCCGTAGCTCGAGGTCCCAAACGAGACCAGGCGCTCGCCGGCGCGCGATTTCACCTGACCGGGCTCAAATGGCTCGATCATGCCGTGATCCCGCGCCATGCGCCGGATCCATTTATCGGATTTTATGCTCATGCCTCGCCCGGACTGCGCCGGCCCTCCCAGGGGACCCCGACGCCGTCAGGTATTTTGAATGACGATATTGGGGAAGCCCCCCGAGAAGTCCTTCTTCATCAACGCCAACCGCCCCGCAATCCGTCGCGCGATCTCGCGGTAGATCTGCGCAACCCGGCCCTCGGGATCGGCCACGACCGTCGGCCGCCCGCCATCGGTATCGACGCGAATACGCAGATCGAGCGGCAGGGCCCCTAGGAAATCGACATCGTACTGCTCGGCCATCTTGAGCCCGCCACCGGCCCCGAATATGTGCTCCTCGTGGCCGCATTGGCTGCAGATATGGGTGCTCATGTTTTCGATGATGCCGATCACCGGGATCTCGACCTTCTCGAACATCTTCAGCCCCTTGCGGGCGTCGAGCAGGGCAATGTCCTGAGGGGTGGTGACGATCACGGCCCCCGTCACCGGGACCTTTTGGGCGAGCGTCAACTGGATATCGCCGGTGCCCGGGGGCAGATCGACCACCAGGTAGTCGAGATCCTGCCAGTTGGTGTCGCGCAACAGCTGTTCGAGGGCCTGCGTGACCATCGGTCCGCGCCAGATCATGGGCGTCTCTTCATCGATCAGATAGCCTATGGACATCGACTGCAGGTGATAGCTCGGGACCGGTTCCATACGCCGCCCGTCCTTGGACTCGGGCTTGGCCCGCGAGCCGAGCATGCGCGGCTGACTCGGCCCGTAGATGTCCGCGTCCAGGATACCGGCGCGCGCGCCCTCCGCCGATAAGGCCAGGGCGAGATTGACGGCGGTCGTGGACTTGCCGACGCCGCCCTTGCCGGACGCCACGGCGATGATGTTCTTGACCCCGGGTATGGGTTTGACCCCCTTCTGGACGCCGTGCGTCACGATCCGGGAATCGACCGTCACATGCGCCGCCTTCACCCCCTTGATCGCCAACACTTTTTCACGCAAACGGCCGGCCAGGGCCTCCTTCACGCCCTTCGCCGGATAGCCGAGGACGATATCGACCGACACCGTGTCACCGTCGACGACAATCCCCTTGACGGCCTTTGCCGTCACGAGGTCCTGCTCCAAATAGGGATCTATGACCTCTTTCAAGGCCGTTTCCACCTGAAGCTGGGAGATTTCCGCCATCTGTCGTACTCCTCGAAAGCCTTACCGAATTCCTAGGTTTAGCCCCCGCATCCTACACCTTGTCGACCAAAACCGAAACCGGTCGCAGGCCCAAAGGCAACACCGGCGGGCCGTCCCCCGGCCCACGCACGCGCCGAACTTGGCCACGCCCCTCCAACCTGTTAGCGGAACGCGCCGTAAAGCCCCTACCTTCATGTATGGGGATATAAGGCGCATCTTGCTCCACTGCGCAAGATTTATTAAACTGATGATGTGGCAACACTCACCAAAACGCTCAAACTTCCTTTTCTCCGCCTGAATCAGACAAAGGCGGAGATGTTTGCGCGTCTGGAACGGTTGAACACCGAAGTGGCCAACGCCATCCTCGCCCTGCCCAAAGACCATCGCCGAGCACTGACCTCCAAGTCCTTTGCCGGCGTGGAAATCGGCTCGGCGTGGATCAATCAGACCATCCGCAATGCCAATGCCCGCACCCATGTGAAGCGGTTCTTGCGCCTTCCTCTGGAAACCAATAACCAGAACTGGCGCCTGCATCGCACCGGCGCCACATTCAGTCTCGGTTTCGGGTTGCTGCGTGGCATCAAAAAGCGCGTCCCGCTGGAGGTCCATGCGGCTTCCCATCGGGATGCGCTCACGGCATTGTGGGAGGGTCGGGCCAAGGCCGGAAGCCTGATGCTGGTACGTTCCAAAAAGGGCATCTGGTATGCCTGTCTCTCGGTGTCGATGGACGTTCCCGATGCCGAGAACACGGGCCGCTGGGTCGGCGTGGACCGGGGACAGAATATTCCTGTGGCAGCCGCCACGCCGGACGGGCCGGTGGTGTTCTGGAAAGCGGCGCGGATGCGGCATGTGCGGCGCATCTATGCCGAACGTCGCTGCAAGCTCCAGAAGGCTGGCAAGCGCCGGGCCGTAAAAAATCTGGAGTCGAAGGAACGGCGAATCGTCACGCACATCAATCATTGCATCAGCAAGGATCTTGTGGCATTGGCGAAACGTCAGGGGGCGGGGTTGATTCTGGAAAATCTCGCCGGCATCAGGGGCCGGTCGAAACAACGGCAAGAGACCAAATCCGATGCCGGACAGAACCGCGACTACTGGCCCTTCTATCAGCTTGAGGCCTTCGTCCGGTACAAGGCGCTGGCAGCAGGTGTGCAGGTGGATTCCGTGCGTCCGCACTACACCTCCAAGACCTGCCATGTCTGCGGCGCCCTCAACGAACGGAGGAAACATGCCTATGTCTGCACCCGATGTGGACACCAGGCGCACGCCGATGCCAATGCCGCGATGAATATCCGGGACTGGTATGGGCTGTGCTGCCCGCTGGAGCTTGAGGTTCCGGCAGGCGGGCCGCATGAACCGGCCCCGAACCCGGTACGTGAAACCGCCGCGCAAGCGGCGGCGTAGCCAGAACGGGAATCCCTTGCCTTCAGGCGTGGGGAGGTTCAACGTTTCGCTTTCCTCTGGGGAAATTGCATGCTGAACGACCGCAAGATCCTGGTGACGAGCGCCTTGCCGTACGCCAACGGGTCCATCCATATCGGCCACCTGGTCGAATACATCCAGACCGATATCTACGTCCGCTATCAGCGCCTGCGCGGCCGGGCTTGTCATTACTTGTGCGCCGACGACACCCACGGTACGGCGATCATGCTCAAGGCGCAGGCCGAGGGCATCTCCCCCGAGCAGCTCATCGCCCGCGTGGCCGCAGAACATGTACGCGACTTCACCGACTTCGGTATCTCCTTCGACCGCTTCGGCTCTACTCACAGCGACGAGAACCGTATCCTTTCCGAGTACTTCTATGGGAAGCTCCAGGCCGGCGGTCATATCGCCGTGCGCGCCATTGAACAGGCCTTCGACCCGGTCAAGCGGCTGTTCCTGCCGGACCGCTTCATCCGCGGCGAATGCCCGCGCTGCCACGCCGCCGATCAATACGGGGATTCCTGCGAGGCCTGCGGCGCGACCTATGCACCGACCGATCTCATCAATCCGGTCTCGGCCTTGAGCGGGGCGGCACCCGTCACCAAGAGCTCCGAACATTACTTCTTCAAGCTCGGCGATTTCGCCGACGATCTGAAGGCCTTCACAGCGAGCGATGCCCTCCCGCGGGAGGCGGGCCACAAGCTCGCCGAATGGTTGAACGAGGGCCTCACCGACTGGGACATCAGCCGCGACGCCCCCTACTTCGGATTCGAGATCCCGGGGGCGCCCGGCAAGTATTTCTATGTCTGGCTGGATGCGCCGGTCGGCTATATCGCGACCTTCTGGCAACTGCGCTCGCGACTCGAAGATCGTGTGCTTGACATAGACAACGTCCGCACTCAGTGGTCGCAACATGAGATCCACCATTTCATCGGCAAGGATATCCTGAATTTCCACGGCCTGTTCTGGCCGGCCATGCTCGAGGCCGCCGATTTCGCGCGGCCGAAGGCCATCCACGTGCATGGCTTTCTCACGGTAAACGGCAAGAAGATGTCGAAGTCGCGCGGGACCTTCATCACCGCGCGTCGCTACCTCGACACCCTGCCGGCCGAATATCTGCGCTACTATTTTGCCGCCAAGCTCAACAGCGGCATCGAGGACATCGACCTAAACCTCGATGATTTTCGCGCGCGCATCAATGCCGACCTCGTCGGCAAACTCGTCAATATCGCCAGCCGCTCGGCGCAGCTGCTCGCCAAGCACCTCGACAACACCCTGGGTGACACCCTGCCGGACGCATCGCTTTATGCCGAATTCCTGAAGGCTACCGAGACCGTGGAGGCCTGCTACGAGGCCTGCGAATACAGCCGCGTCGTAAAGACCATCATGGACTTGGCCGACCGCGCGAACCGCTATGTGGATGAAGCCAGGCCCTGGGAGATCGCGCGCACACCGCAGCGCCGCACTGAGTTACAGGCGATCTGCACCCAGACCCTGAACCTGTTCTGCGTCCTCATCGCCTACCTGAAACCCATCCTCCCGCAGACCGCGACCCGGGTCGAGGCCTGGCTTGGCGGGCCCGAACTCAATTTCGAGAGCATCAAGATCCCACGCCTGTCCCACACGATAGCACCCTACACGCATCTCATGCGCCGCATCGAGCCGACCGACCTCGCACCCCTGATCGGTGACACGCAAGGCGCGGACGCAGCGCCGAACACCCCATCGACAACAGCGGCGAGCAAGGCCGCGGCGCCCGCCGCGGAAGACGTGGCGGCCACCGGCACCCTATCCGCCGAAGATTTCGCGCGCATCGACCTGCGCGTCGCGCGAGTCGTGGGCGCGGACTATGTGGAGGGCGCCGACAAACTCCTCAAGCTCTCCCTGGACCTGAACGAAGGCCGCACGCGCACGGTGTTTGCCGGCATCCGCCACGCCTATGCGCCGGCCGACCTCGTGGGCCGCCTGGTGGTGTGCGTGGCCAATCTCAAGCCCCGCAAGATGCGCTTTGGCGTGTCCGAGGGCATGGTCCTGGCGGCGTCCGACCGCGACGGTCTCGTGGTCCTCGAGCCCGGCGAGGGCGCGCGGCCGGGCATGACGATCCGCTAAAGCGGATCAGGCTTCTTGCGGAATCACGCGGTTTGAGGTTGGCGGGAATCTCATTCAGGGACGAGCCTCTGAACCTCCCCACGGCTAATGCCGGGGGGTTCCGGTGCCGGCATCAAAGGTCTTTCCGGCTCTCGCCACTATCGCGGGCGCGATGGGGTTACAGCATCCGGAATCTTCCGTTGTGCCTGCACCTTTTCGAGAAAGAGCCGCTCGGTCTCGGGCACGAATGCCAAAGCTGGCGGGCAACGGCCCGCCGTTCGCGGCTTGGACTGCACCGGACACCGCTTTCTCCAGCAGCGGTTCCACAGCGCACCAGCCCTCGCGGGCCGATTCGGTGTCCAGTCTCCAGCGACCCGCGTCCTCGCGGACGTGCAGCGCCAGATACGCACTATACACATCCCGCTGGGCATGAACGCCACAGGCACAATCGTGCCAGCGCAGGCTCAACGGTTTCTTCACCACCGCCCCGCAGTGACAGCTCTGCGAAAGCCGGGTGGTCTGGGTGGAGAACGGGATCACCGCGCCACCGGCCCTTTCAGCCTTGCGACGCAAATGACTCATGAATTCCCCCGGGGCCCGGTCGCGGACGCTCCGGCCGAACATCCGCTGGAAGGCCTTGTAGCTCAATTGTTCGGCCCTGACGGTGGATCCTTAAGGCCACCACCCGGTTAGCCATCTGGCCATGCTCCGTGCGGCGATAGGCCGCCAACGCACGGTGGAGATCCTTGAGACGGGCGCGCCGCCGCAGATAGCCTTGGGTCTGAACCCAGCGCAGGCGCTTACCAGGGACGGGTTTCTTGACCGTACCGTCTGTGTGGTAGTTGTCCGGATTCGCGCGACGCCGAGATCGGTCCAGGGCGCGCTGGATGCGGCGCATGGCCTTTTGCCGATCAGGCATGCTGGCGCAGAACCTCTCGAGGAAGGCGTCGGTCTCCGAGACGGCGGCGATCGTGGAGGGACCGACGTCGATGGCGGCCTGGCCTGCGCCAATGGGGTTCTTAGCCTTCCAGTGCGGACGGCCGGTCAACACCAACTGCACGAACCAGCGTGTTTGGCCGCGCAGGGTGCGGCGGATCAAGCGGCAGTATTTGACCGGCTGCTGGAGGGCCAAGGCTTGCACGCCGTGCCGGTCTTTCCGATCGTAAATGACCTTCAGTTCGAGTCCACACCACTCCAGATGATCCGCGCGCCACCGTAAGCCCGCCGCGTTGCTCTTGCCCTCCATCGACTCCAGGACCTTCCACTTCGGCTTGAAGCGCGGACGTCCGGCGGTGCGAAACTGAGTGCGTTGCGCCGCCTTAAAGGCGCGAGTACCGACCTTCTGGGTGGTGTGCGCATCCAGGTGCTCGCCGATCCAGCAGGCGTTTTTGCAGTGGGTGGCGTAAGACTGCAGGTCGTAATCCGTGAAGCCCAGGGTTTCGGCCAGCACGGCGAAGGCCGCGGATCGGGTCTTTTGCTCCGCTGATTGGGGCGCGCCTTTGGGCATCCTGCGCGTTATACGCCAAGCCTTGGACTGTTTCATGAGGTCCAGGCGCCGCAGCGCCTCGCCCAACACCGCGTTATACAGTTGGCGTCCGGCCTCGAAACGCACCGCCAACACCACGGCTTTCGTGGGGGTTCACCACGAGCGGGGGTTCCAGAACGAATGAGGGGCCCACTTTCCTAGACATGCTTTTGCTGCTCGATGTACTGCTTGATGATCTCCAGCGGCGCGCCGCCCACGGTGGAGACGAAATAGCTATTGGTCCACAGGCTGGGCAATCGGGTACGACACCAGCGAAATTCCTGGCGTAACAGGCGCGACGACCGCCCCTTGATCAATTTGATCAGGCGATGCACACCGAACTGCGGATCCACCTCGACCAGCAGGTGCACATGGTCCGGCATGACTTCCCTCTCCAGTATTTCGCTATCGGTTTCCAAACACACCTCTGTATAATCTCCTTTAGCCGCCTATCAGCCTCGTTGACCAACACGTCGCGGCGGTACTTCGGACACCATACAACGTGGTATTTGCACGAGAAAACCACGTTGTTGTTCGACCTGTATCTGACTCGATATTCCGACATAGCAACATTACATAACAGCCGTATCAGATAAACAAACCGGCTGCCGCTCACCCCATGGATGAATCCAGGGGCTTGCGCGGCAGATTTGGTCAAGCACAAAAACACTCATCTTCGGCCTTCTTCAATCATCGCACAGACACCCGCCCCTCCGGTCGTGCAGCCCCGCGCAAAATGTTTGAGGGCCTCTATGGCGGCTTCTTGATCATGTCCTGCCGTGGCGGTCATAGGGGTAATCCGCGCCACAGGGGTACCATATTCGGTAATAGTGATGGTCTCCCCGGCTATGACCCTCTTCAGCAAGGCAGGAAGTGTCGTTTTAGCTTCATAAGCGCTGATTTCCATGGCGGCGCCGTCCACACAACAGGTCTAATCCGGTCTATATTGCCGCACGACGGCGAGAAAACCAACGGCACTCGTGTCCCGGCACCGGCTGAACTGCGACCGCCAATGCCGTCTGCCGAGTGAACACACTACCAATCAAGGCAAGATGGGTTTCAAAGGTCGAATGGCGCCCAGAAAAGTATCTGTGGTGAATCCCCCTCTGCCAGCGCGGCGTTCCGGTTTCCCGTGGGCGCGCCCGCAGCAGCGACTGCGGGCGTTACGAAGGCTATGAACTACTCCCGCCAAGCCTAGACGGCTATGGCGTGAGTTTCGTGCTCATTGCCGGCCGAATGGCCGGTCGTCGCGGCGAAACTTCCACCGCTCCACACCTCGGACGGTTCCCGCCCGGATAACCTCGCCTCCATCCAACGCAACAGCACTTGGGCCGCATGGCCCATGGCAGCGCTGCGTGGGTTTTAGCATCCGCGTAGGCAGCTCCTCGTACCAGGACCCAGCCTCTTCCGCTTTGGTCCTGGTCATGTGAAGGAAGGCGCTCGGCGCGGCGGCGTGAATTTCGCGGTTCAAGCCCTTTTTACGGACTCCGCCGCGCTTGACCATATTCTGGACCGCCAAGGACTCGGTACCCAAAGCCCCGAAGCGCTTGATAAGCATGGTACTCGTCTGGTACAGAAAGTCCTGGCGCCGCCTCGCCACTTTGGCGTGCAGCCGGGCCAGATGCGAGATGGCCCGGCGCAGGTTGGCCGATACGGGAAAGCCGCGCTGGCGGCCGCTCATCTGTTGCGCCCTGCGGATCTTGCGCGCAACCCCTTGTCCGAGGCATTTCAGTTCCGCGAGCTGGTTTCGGAGATGGCGCGGATTGGCTACTGTCTCCAGGCCCTCCGAGGTGGCAATGGTCAGGAACTCGGTCAGGCCCCAATCGAAGGCGCCGATTGCGGTGCCGCGCGCCCATCGGATGGTCTCGATGGCCAGGGTCACGGAGGCATACCAGCGGCCCGCTTTATGAAAGATCTCGCAGGTCACGGGCGCGCCGGTCGTGCGGGCCTTGCCGCGAATGTGGATATGACCGATCCCCTGAAGATACAGCCGGCCGTGGACGCCATTACCGCCCCTACCAGCATCTTGCGAGACCACGCAGACGATCGCGCATCGGCGCTGTCGCCTCCCACACCCCCAACTGGCCCGCGTCGGGACCACGGCCGGCCCATGTCTATCGAACATTGGCGCCGGATGACGAAACGAGCCGGCGTTGCGCAATCAAGGAACGGATGCCTGCCGAATCACCGTTCCAGTCATCCACGAACCGCCCTCCGAGATCCGGCGACGGCCCCTTCGTTGAATGTCCCCAGACTCGCAAGCGCCCGCGCCGTGCGCGACAGCGCCATCGTTCAAAATATATCCGTCTCTGCGCGCATCAGCGCAGGTAATCGCACGGATCTTCGATGCCGGCCGGCGCGAGCCCTGCACGCGGTTGCGATTTCTTTCTTCTTCTTGACCATGCGGACGCCTTGTCGTCATAATCGCGCCATGCGAGGTCGCGGTCTGCGATATCTGAAGTACCTGGTGGCCCCCCTGGTCCTTATGGCATGGCTCGGGGCGCTATGGGCGTGCGCCGGTCCGCACGGTCATCACCCGGTGCACGAAGACCAGGCCTGCACGACCGTGCATAGCGCGATCGGACTGCAGGCGCCCGCCAAACTCGCGAGCATGGCGACCGTCCTACCGACCGTCATCGTGGCATTCCTCGCGATGATGAGTATCCTCATCAGCTTTTCCTCACCGTCCACCGATGCGGTACCGCTGTCCGAACGCCACCGCCACAGTCCCGCACAACCCAACGCCCCACCCGTCTTGGCCTTCATCTCGTAGATTCGTGGCGCCGCCTCGCGGCGCATCCTTAAGTCCCACGAGAAGGCCTTATGCGCACCCCTATTCCACCGGCGCGCGCGCTTGCGCTCGCCCTGATCGGTGTGGCCGGGCTTGTCCCGATCTCGGCACACACCCTGAGCCTCGCCACGGCCGAGGCCCTGGCCATGCGCCACAACCCGTCTTTGATGGCCGCCCGCCACGGCATCGGTGTCGCCCGCGGCCTGGCCCGACAGGATCGCCTTTGGCCAGACCCGCGGCTTAGCATCTCCGGGGGCACCGGCAACGCAACCGGTAGCCCAGGCGAATTCAGTGCCCGCGCCATGCTGACGCAGGCCGTCCCCTTGACCGCGCGCATCGCCCGCCACGCCGCTGTCGGCCGGGCCGGCGTCCGCGTGGCGAACGCCCGTTTTGAGGTCGAGGCATGGCAGATCCGCGGCCTCGTGGCGCGCGCCTACACGCGGTGGCGCAGCGCTGCCTACGCCGTGACCCGGGTCGATCACCTGATCGGCAACGAACACGTGTTGATGCGTCTTGTCAGGGCGCGCGTACGGGCCGCCCAGATATCAGCGGTGGGGGCAAGCGGCGTGGAACTCTTGGGCGACCAGGCACGGCTTTTGCGCCAGGATTGGC
>JAEHJW020006075.1_pt1 | contig 11430 bp, 20 predicted proteins | sample 9271431 | NCBI WGS metagenome assembly JAEHJW02
GATACCTATTTTAATCCAAATCTCAGGAAATACGATTTAACATATTCCCAATTAAGCTGGCCTCCGCCTTCTTTCTTTTGGCAGAATCCATATGAAACTCGGGAGAGTATTGCTGTCATTAATGGGACTCCAGAAATATACCAAAAAATTACACAAAAAGGATATCGAGTTATTTCATTAGGGGCAAATGATTTCAATATTATGTTTATGGACCCCAAGATCCCTAATCTTAGAAATATTGATACTCGGGAAAGTATTGATCGATTTAAATATATTATGGAGATATTCAAGGTCAATGAAATATGGTTGTATCATATTGGTCGATCTGATATTATAATTTATAGATTCCTTGAAAGGTCAAAACTTCCTATTAAACTCGTGGATAGTTTATTGATGGATACATTTAGATGCTCAAGAGGAACTTTAATTGATTCAGATGGTAAATTGTGTTTAGAAGAAGAGCGGTTCACGAATAAATGCATCTCATGTGTTGATAGTGGTCCGAATCCTGGGATTTACGGATATGTGAATCCTACTCATTTTATGAATGAAGTGGACCACTTCATCAATACTGTAGCCACTAAAACAAGTTTTTCACTTCGATAAGGAGGATTCAATGGATCCATATGTAAAATGTTTTCCAGATGAAAAAATATATTCGTTGCGGGAGCTGATGAATTTCACATTAGATATAGAAAAAGATGCTTTTAGCGTGTTTTCCGGGGAATGCTTGAATGGATATTTGTTGGCAATAAGGGATGTTCAGCTAGCTCTATGCAAAATACAAATTAAACTTAATTCTGAATTCAATGGACTGGAGAAATAAGATGGTTCATACAGATTCCAATTACTCAAGTATGTTTGTGTGTGAATGTGATTTATGTAAAGAGGTTCAGAAGTGTGTAGCGGAGAATAAAAAATCCGCTACACGCCAATCAATTAAACTTACCATCGCAATGATTAGACTTGCACTATTTACTGAGGTTTCTTTCTATATGAAAGATATGATCAATAAAGAAAAGAAATTGGAATTAATTTTTAATAATATTGTCAAATCCGACATACCATTTGATAAATTAAACATCATGTGGGATGAATGGCCGATGGATGATATAGTTAATTATTTTCAGACGGTAAATTGACTCACCAATGTTTTTAGTAGATTTAAATTTACTTTTTTACCGACTGCTAAAATACCTAATCCACTTGAATGTTTAAATTCAAAATGGGGATAAATTAAAGATTGTTCATTAAAGAATTTTTTAACTCCAAACTCCTCTACATTGGTATCATGGAGCAGTACTATTCCTTTTGTGGACAACGTATCTTTCCACTCATTAAAATCACGAGATACTGCTTCATACGTGTGGAGTGCATCAATATGGAGAATATCTATTGATTTAGGATGGAACTTCTTTCTAGCCTCTAAAAAGGTAGATTTAATTAATACTGAAAATTCACTATATTTCTTATTATACTCATTTACAGATTTAAATACTTCTTCGTTATAATGTCCAGCATGAATATCCCCTTCCCAAGTATCAATTCCATAAGAGAAACACGGGATATCAAAATGGTTAATTCCTTGACAGAAAGCAAAATAAGAATCTCCATAATGAACGCCCAGTTCTACTAAATTCCTGGGTTTAAATTTATGGATTAATTCTATAGCAAAAGAACAGTGTCCTGTCCATGCGGAAAATCCACTATTGTATTCAGGTTTAATTTTAGTCATTTTTCTCTGCATCTTCCCTTTCTTTTCTGGAGTTTCTGGGATCGGCGGTATGTCCATGTTTTAGACCTTTAGCGGGATCTACTTGAGAAGGATATTCCCGTTCAGGAGATCCTTCATTTTCATTTCCCATATAAGCAGATGCAATATTTTGGAAAATACCCGACAAACTTGGATCGACTGGGGCAAGTCCCATGAGGACAGCCAAATCTTTATATTTTTCATCGACTATTGTTTCAAGAGGAGGTAATCCACAAGATGTTCTTTTTTCAGATAATGTCATGGACGTACATCTGAATAAATATTCCCTCTCTTCTTCATTTGGATTTTTTCCAGAAAAGAAGAATTGAAGATCTGGCCATCTGGTCCATAATAAATATTCATTGATCCATGTTTCAAGATGACCCAACAATACCGCTTTTCCAACGTCTACATCGTTTGTAGGACTTGGATTTTCAGTATTGGGCATATTTGTGCCATTACCAGTTCCAGTGCTTCTATAGCCCAACCTTTGATACGGAAACCGATAGATCATACAAAATGCAGCAGTGGCGAAATTCATAAAATCCGCATAGTATATTGTCATGCCGTCTCGGAATTTGGAAAGATCCAACATATCAACTTCCGCACCTTCCGGAATAGCCAATGCAGGAAGTGCCCATGCTTTTGTAGCTCCTTGCTTTAAGTTAGTCCACAGCCTGGCAAGAATATCAATTTGTCGCTGTGTCCACCCCATTCCTTTAAGCAATAACATTCCATTTGGAACCGAATTCCTGTCGAACACCGAAATATTTAAATCCAAAGCGTTTGTCAATCCACCAATCAATTTAACAGATAGAAATATTTCTGATAAACCGTATCCTGCCGCTACTGGAGATGTTCTCGGATTCCTCACCAGCCATGTTAATTGCTCTCTTGTAAATTCTGCACAGACATTTCCCGCTTCATCCTGCCCAACTGCAAAGATATGTTTTTTTCCTTTATACCCATCTTGTCCAGTTAATGAAATATTTCCCGCTGATATCGCTTTAAACCCTTTTACCCTCCCCGCTTCGTCCATATCGGTAAAGATAGCGGCGGCATCATATGTCAATGAATCCCTTACCAATGCGGATAAAAATGTGGTCCACCCTTGATATTTTGCTTCATCTCTTTTTCGGGCATCCCATCCTGTTTCAATATTACACTGCAACAAGAATCTTTCCGCTTCTTTTATCTGTTTCTTTACGGCTACACTTATGGATGTTCCTCCATCGCGGGGAAGTATTTTCCATCCGGGAATATAGGGATGCGTACTGGGCCTCGCATACATCAGGATGTCGTCTATTCTTTGCCCAATGATCATCTGCGGCGTTAAATTCGTCTGAACTATCTTAGTAAATGCTTGAGGACTTAGATCCGGCCACTGTATAACGCCCTCATTGTACATGTCTGGCATGGACGTTATTCTAGAATAGGAGAACTCCTGTGGGGGAGCGGCCAAAGTCTTTATAATGGAATCGGTAATATTATGGCTTGTGCTTTTACTAACATTAAATTTAGATTCTAATGCAGAAATATATTCTTCTACAGGAATAGCTGATGCATCTGAACTTCCCATGCCCATATAAGAGGGCATTCCAACACCATTGATCACTTTATTCTCTCTTGTTGCTCTTGGAAGTCCCATGATTTACTCTACTCCTTGTTTAATTTTTCTAAGGATGTGCTCTATATAAGTGTATGAATAATACTTGGAAATAATACTTGACAAACGTAGTTTAATCGTGTAATGTTCCAATGTCAACCATATTAATTCCCGTTTGTCAAGAGGTTATTATGCGAGAAAATATATATCCAATTCAGGATATCCAGCTTACAGATCGAGAATGGAAAATTCCTTCATCAAGAACAGTAGAAGTTATAACACTATGGGGGAAACTTACGGTTGTTCAAAGAAGCCATATGCAGAAATTAATTCCCATTATGAATGAAATAGTAAACTTTTATTATGAATTACTTTTTTTATATAATAAAACGCCGACTATGAAGATTCCCAAAATGCGTTGGTTATTGAATTGTAAAAATAGAAAAATGATTCTTACTCGGCTTAGACAGAAATATGGATACATCCCAACTCGATTAATAGATGAAACTGAAAATTTATTTTTATTTGAACACGCCACATTATTTGACATGCTCAATAAAAATCAATCCTCGATATGGAAAGAAGTTTTTACATCAACGGAAATAATGGTACGGTCCAAAAATGAGAAACGGAGAATACAGTTTATTAATTCATATCCTGCCAATCGTCCGTGTATTCCACTTACAAAGAATTATGTTTATATCTATCCTTTGGGATGGGTTAAAGTTAATCCCTCTGTTCCGCAAGTTGCGGGTAATTTTAAACGCTTGACATATGGATATGAACAAGGGCGATTCGTAATAGACCTAATTAAGGATACCGTAGATACATTAACGTATGATGAAGTAATGTTTAAATTTCCAAAAGGATTGATTGAGCAGGTTTCAACTATAATAGGAACATCTTTTGATATAGAAATACTTCTTCCTCAATTATTATCCAAGGTGGTTTTATCGGTGTTAAATTATCCTCATATACCTTCACATATTGGTATGGATATGGATGATTATGAAGAATTTCCTATTTATATTCAGCCTCAATCTGCATGCGGTAAAAGATGGAGTATGTTTAATTTAGAAGAAAGAGAAAAAAGCAATATTAAACTTATACAAAAATTACATCAAATAATTAAACAATCCGATATTAAACTAACCAGTTCAAAGTTTAATCTTGACGATATAGTGGAGATTTAAATTGATTGATAATGATAAATTAATCATCATGAGAAGCGGAACATGGGAAGGTCTGGTATTATTTTATAATACTATTTTTTCTGATCGGGGATGGACATTGCCTCCCCATATGATTCCGGTTGCTCAAGCATTGATGGATAAACGAATCGACAATCTGGCCATTATTGTGGGTCCGGGATCTACCAAATCAACACTTCTTTCTATTGTATATCCTACATATGTATTGGGACTGGATCCATCCCAAACCATTCTTGGTATTTCTGCGGGAGAATCCCTTATCACGGGTTTTATGAGAGCCGCTATGGAGATTATTGAATTTAGTGCGCCCTATAAAGCTATCTTTCCTGACACCAGACCGGATAAAGGGGCAGGATGGAGTACCGAAAGAGGCATGTTTGTTACGAATCGAAAACCGGGTATATCCGATGCCTCCTATTGGGGGGCCGGAGTGAGTTCCAAGGCACTTGTAGGAAAACATGCCAAGACAATTTTAATGGATGATTTGCATGATTCAGAAAATAGTCGATCAGTTACAGGAAGAGAGACTCTTTTGGAGATCTATCGCAATACTATTATAGGAAGGGCGGATCCATCAGTTAGTAAAACAGGATCAGACAGTGTGCGATTCATTATAGCAGGAAGGCGGTGGCATCAAGACGATATTTATGGAGTTCTTGAAAGGGAAGGTAATTATGTAGTTATGACATTACCAGCAGAACGCCCTGATTCTGCCTTTTTGTACTGGGATTGTGTTATTCCGGATGGTATGGTTTGCTGTTTTAACGAAGAAAAGGGAAACTAAATGGGTAGAAAATTAATTGATTTAACTGGACAAGTGTTTAGTAGGTGGAGTGTTATCTCGTATTATGGAAAAGCTCGTAGTGGGCCTCATTATTGGAATTGTATATGTAGTTGTGGGAATAAAAAAATAATTAGAGGCACACATTTAAAAGATGGTACTACTCAAAGCTGTGGGTGTTTTAAGATAGAAAAAGTCACTACACATGGCCACACTAGAAAAGGACGTGCTAGTCCCACCTATCAATCTTGGAATTCAATGATTAAACGATGCACGAATCCTAATACTAAAAGGTATTCGGATTGGGGAGGCCGTGGAATAACCGTGTGCGATAGGTGGCTTCATTCTTTTGAGAATTTTTTAGCTGATATGGGAGAATGTCCAGAAGGATTGACTTTAGATCGAATTGATAATGATGGAAATTATGAACCCTCTAATTGTAAATGGGGTACATATAAAGAACAACGGCATAATCAACGAAAGCATAAAAATTCAGTTTATTTAACATTTAATGGAGAAACAAAATTACAAGAATACTACGCCCGTGATTGGAAGATTAATTCCAGTATGATTTCTTATCATTTATCTCAAGGACGCTCTATAGAATGGATATACGAAAATAAAGCAAAAAATAAAGGATTAGTCAATGACTAAAGTTAAGGTTTACTACAGCATAGATCCGCTAGAGCAGGGCTTTTACTGGCCTCAATCCAAACAGAAGCGTAAAGAGTACTTCAATCTCAAGAAAGCAGCCCCATTTGATGCTGGAGCGATTTATGGGTGTAATCCAGGTCAGCAAAGAGGATCTATATTTACGGATGATGATTTTGTATTTTATAATCCTCCCGATTACCTCGAAGAAGGTATTATAAGCCCCCTTGTAGCCTCGTTTGTACAGTCTTTGGGAGGATTCATCGTTCAATCATGGGACACGGCTCAGGAGGCATCTATCAAGGCCGATTACTCGGTATGTACGACAGGTCTGGTTGTACCATGTTCATCATATCATAAAGATGAACCTATAGATATTTATGGAGAATGCGATCCTCATTATGATATTTATATTTTAAACGTCTTGAAAAAGAAATTGGAATTTGGTGATTTATTTCAGGAAGTCAAGAGGATGTTTAAGATATGGGTTCCGAGCATTGTATTGGTTGAGAAGAAAGTCAGTGGTATTTCAATCATACAGGGCCTTAGAACAGCCCAAATACCTGTAGAAGGTATGGAGGCAGGAGAATCAAAAAGAACACGTGCCACAATGAATTTGGGAAGCGGATCGGTTCAGGGATGGTTTAGACTACATAGAGTTTATTTTCCAGCATATGCACCTTGGTTGGAAGATGCTAAAAAAGAATTAAGGAATTTTACTGGGACAGATTCAGGATCGGGAGTAGACGATTTTGTTGACTCTTTGGTTCATTTAACTATTTATACGATTAAAAAGGGAAGTAATTCCATTATGCTTCCATCTGATTGGAATGATCCAAACAGATCGCCCCAATCATTTTTTGCTCAAGGTCCGGCAGAGATTTTACCATCGTCTTTATTTGGCCATAGTGAAGATCCCTTTGCTGTATCATGTGATCGGTGCAAATATTATACCAAGAATACAAGTTTCTGTACTGTTCATAAACAAATATTCAGTGCATTGAACTCATGTCCGAGCTTTGAATCGGACACTGATTTATGGATCATACGGTAGCCATCTGCAATGATTTAATTTTATCGAGAATTGGTGCAATATCGGCATTATGCGAAATCTTTAAATACTTACAAACTTTTTTGGACAGTGAATTTTTTTGAATGATTCCATAATGGAGTCTAACCATCAAGGATTCCTTGACGGTTACATATTTAAATATATTACTGATATCATCATGGGGAGAATCTTCTATACAATAAACAAGATTATTTAAAGTAGAGTGTCCACTCTCTTTTGTACATGAGTCCAAGTATAGAAATATATATTTTCTTACCCAAAAAAAGCAATAGGTAGAAAATTTAAATCCTTTATTAGGCTCAAACTTGGATATAGCTATTTTAAGTCCAAGAATACCTTCAGATATAAGATCGCTAAATTCTTCATCTTTAATAGATCTATATTTAAGAATGGTTTGGAATACAAGACGAATATTGGCCTCGACCAGTTGTTTAAATACTTCTGGTTCATCTTTACGTTTAAATAGTGCGTCCATTTCTTGCATGTTTAGTTTTGGAATATGGGAAATTTCACGCATATATTTCAAAAGCAGTTCGTCCATTATATTCTCCTATTTAATTCCAAAGTAAGTTTTAATTTCATCCGGCCATTCAGATGAAGGTATTCCAGACTGGATATATTTATTGGCTTCAATAGATAAATCCGTTGCCTGAAACGCTTCTGGAGGAATTTCTATACTTCCTTCAATATTGACTGATTTAACAACCTGCTCAGGCAGACCATATCCCCTTGCCAATATGTCGTTAGCACATTTTCTTCTTATTTCAGGAGGAATTTCCTCATCTTCCATAAGAGCAATAAGCGTGTCAAATGCTTTTCCGGAATAAAGCTGTCCGGTTAGTTTAGCTTTATTAACTGTATTTGGAAGGAGAGCCATTAATTTTTCAGCGGACAGTCGAATATTTTCTTCAAACATTAAAGCATTATCAACTTCCGCTTCTTTAACTTTTATTTCGGATTTAATTTTTTCACGGTATTTTCTATCCATTTACTTCTCCAATGTGGTTAATTTTTGGTCTATCCAAAAGAATATTTCCGGTAATCGGAATCGAATTAATGTTGGGTCCAACGGGTCATTTTTAATATCTATTCTATTGAAACTTAAATAATAGCAGGAAAAATCCGCTTCTCTGATTAAATCTATAATGACACGGGATTTAATTCCAGTAAAATAAGAACATTCCTGTAGAAGAATTAAATTCTCTCCATAATATAATGGATAGTCTGGAGTATTATTTAAATTATATCTGAATTGCTCCAGAAAATGATTTAAATTATTTGTCACAATCTGGATTGTATCTCCAGCCTCCAGATAGGGAAGAATATTTAATTCAATACAGGTATTGACAATATTTCTATTTCGTATAAATTTTACAAAACGTCCTTTTCCCCACAATAATTCCACAGGAGTATCTTTTTCCGTTAACCATTGACTGACTTCAAATTCCCGTCTAAAATTAAGATGGTGGATGAAGTTTGAATCTGTTTTCCTTTTAAACCCATTTATAGCACGTTTAACTTTAGAATTAATATTACTTTTTCCATATAAGAGTGTTTTTTCTCCGAGTTTTCTGGCCATTGATTTCCTCCTATTGACACATTATCAAATATAGTGTAACATTTAATTATGGGAATTGAAAATAAAATTCCCGAATATATTAAATTTAAATATTTTATTACGGGAGGTATTAGTTATGTTATTGTGCGTGGATTGTGAACATTGTAACCAATATAAAGGTAAATATCCTTTTCGAGTCTTTGATGATGAGCTTGAATTTATATGTAATAGGGATATAGTACATCAAGATAGAATAAGTCTTGTAACAGGAGAACACACAATTATAACTATTGGACAACATTATATGTGTGAAAGTGAAAGAAATATTAGGGGAAAATGTGGACCGGAGGGTAAATATTTTAAAAGTCCTCCCTCGTTTAGAGATTAAAATAGAAAGGGGAATTAAATAATATGACAGAAAATAAAGACGCATATTGTGATATATGTGGAAAATTGCTTACTAAACCTATTTTAGTTCAGGTAATTGATCAAATTCAGGCATGGTGTTTTGATTGTTCCAAGGATGTTGACAAACATAATATTTTTAATCCAGATCAGGAAGAATGGGAAATTAAATATTAAATGTGGAGAAAATAATGAGCAAATATCGGGATGTTCAGCTAGTAAACTTTCCATCGTGTGCAGAGTCTTATATAGACAGTGAAGAAGGTGGACTATATGTTAAATTGTTTGTAAAAGCCGATTCTATCTCTTCGGCCTGTTTTATTAATTGGGCGGTAGAGGATCCAGATGTCATTGTGGCTGGATGTGCTCCTCGCCAATGTGCTGTTTCTATGATCATAGGGAGTACTGCTAAAGCACTATGGCATACAGGGGAATTGAGATACTGGAGCGCATCCAAGAAGGATCTTACACCGGAAGGATTGGCTTTGTATAATCATCTGGAAAAGATATATGGTAAAATCATCATAACTACATTTTTGGATACATAGAGGAGGGATAATAATTAAATGGAAGACGTACTATTGGATGGTGGAATTTGTAGATACTGCAATAAATATACATCTCACATTATATTGGATGATCTTGATTCAGAGCATGGAATTTGTATGCAGTGTGTAGTATTTGATACAGAAGAAGACTAAGGAGGAATTAAATGGAATGTCCTGTTTCTAATTCGTATCCAACCAAAGAAAATAAACCCCGTCCTTCTCTTGTATATAATGTCTGTACAGATTGCGGAAAATTAACATATATTGAAAATGGACGATGTAGATCTTGTGAAGCTAGTCATTCGACAGAGGGATTAGGAATGATGTTGCTTATTGTGATGGGAGTATTGTTGGGATCTATGTGTGTTTTGGGATTGATGATCTATTCTAAGTAGATGGGGAATTGATTAAAATGACACTCAAAGAAGAAATTCAAATCACATTGGACAGAATTAAGAAAGAGGCGGTAGAAGGATACACTAAAACAGTGGTTATTCTGGTATTGGAGGATACTATACTAAGAATTGAAGAACATAAAGGAGAGACGCTTTGAAAAATAAATCCATAATCAAGGATAAATTAAATGAGATCATTACAAAGTTTGAAAGTCCTACAGAATTATCTGCTACGCCCAAACCAAACAATGGATTGAATCTATTGCCTTTAGATACTAAAGATGATATTATTAACGCTATAAAGCTATTCAATGAGTGTCAGTGGGAAAATAATAAACTCAAAGAATCTGCGGCTTATTTAATTGCTATGTTAGCACTGGATCATGGAATTGAGATATCGTCTGATTCTGATATTTGGAATTTGACTAATTCAATTTCAGAAACTAAACCAGAAGAAAAAGATATGTCATTAGGTGGCGGTGGAATAAGTCTTCCATCAATTTAACAATGCGGAGGAATTAAAATCTGATGAATGATGCTAATTATTTTATTGATCAATCGAAAGCTATTCTTGAAGCAAGGGCTGCAGAACGGGATGTTAATAAAGAACGCTCGATGGCGAGAATTGTAAATACATTCAATGCGCTTACTGATTTAAATTTAACGGTTGCAGATGGATGGAGTTTTATGCTAATTCTGAAATTGGTTAGAAATAGTACTAAATACCAGGAAGATTCAATCGTCGATCTTATTTCCTATGCGGCTCTTTTGGGAGAAGAACAATCATCTAAGGAAAATGTATAATGGAAGAGAACATTACTCAATGTAAGATGTGTGGCAAAGATATTCCATATGGGAGAACGTACTGTTCAAGAAAATGTTCTATCAATAATTTCAGAAAGTTTGAATACTCCGATAAAAGGGGAAGTCGAGTACGAAATTTGGAAGATAGTTTGTCGGATAGATTGATTCGGGATCTTGAATATTAAGGAGATTTCATGGAAGAAAAATATGCTATAGAAGGATTAAATATTAATAAAGACAGTAAATATATATTAAATATTAGAGGATTTAATGATTCAGCTAGTTTAGATCATATAAGTAAAGCATTAAGAGGAGTATTTCCCAATCAAACTCCTATATTTATGTTAAAGGAGGGTCAAACTATTGAATTATTGGAAGTTGGAGAAAATGATACCATTAGAATTAAACCTCCGATGGCCACAGAAATTGTAGCGTTTGTCAAAGAAATATATCCAAATAATGAGATACTAAATTAGTGTAACTCTTTTTGCAAATAATATGTTTGAAATAATAAATTATACCAATCTATAACTCTTTTGGCAAGGAGTTCCCCAGTATAACTGGAGGGAAAATTGAATATATTATCGTTGTCACTATGTTTAAATTTATTGGCAGTATCAGTTCCATATCACCATACTATTACTAA
>JAEHJW020006207.1_pt1 | contig 11422 bp, 9 predicted proteins | sample 9271431 | NCBI WGS metagenome assembly JAEHJW02
ATCGCGTGCGCATGGCCCGTGACTTCACCGTGGGCCAGCACGATACGGCCATCAATAGGCGCGATTTCCTTACAGACGCTTGGCAGCGCCTTAACCGCCGTAATCAGCACATCACCCTGTCTCATCTGATTCATGTCGTTTTCCTCGTTAGTTTTTACAGCCTCACCGGCATTACAACGCATACGGCTTTCGTATTATCCGCCGGCCTTATCGTCGTAGAGCTTTCACCGTTATTCCATCCAAAGATAATTTGATCCGTGTCTACGGACTCTATGGCGTCTATAAGGTAGCTTACATTAAAACCGGATTCATAGCCAGAGGTTGCACCGTCTATTTTCAGTTCTTCCGTCGCCTCGTCATTATCCGCATTGCGGGCACTTACTGTTATAGCGCCATCCAAAATTGACATGCGAACGGATCGCAACTTGTCCGATGTCAAGACGCTTACACGACGGAGAAGGTCCAGAATATCGCTTTTCGGGATATTGACCGCATGCGCTACCGATGACGGTATGACGCGGTTGTAGTCAGGGAACCGGCCGTCAATAAGCTTGGATGTAAGCGACATGCCGTTGGCCTCAAGGCGGATATGGCGGCCATCGGTCTTTATTGTGATGTCGCCAGAGATACCCGATACGAAACGCATAATTTCGGTAACACCCTTGCGGGGGATAATGATCTGATAGGCGTCTTTTGTAATATCAGCGGCGGCTTCGCATAGCGATAGTCTATGGCCGTCGGCGGCCACGGCCTTGATACTGCCGGTCATGATCTCCAGCATGATCCCGTTGAGGTAGTACCGCGCGTCATTCTGCGCCATGCTAAATTGCGTCTTGCTAAGGATGTTCTCCAGGGCCGCGCTGTCGATATTGAATGTGTGGCCCCATTCAATATCTCCCATATTTGGGAAGTCTTCGGCAGCAAGGACGTTGATCGTAAAGCGGCTCTTGCCGGCTTTGATCTTGATCTTATTATCCTCAGCCTTGACGGTAACCTCGCTCTTGGCCGGGAGAGCCTTGGCAATGTCAAGAAACTTGCGGCCAGGAATCGCCATTGTTCCGCCTTGGGTAACAGTGGCGGGAAATTGAGCGATCATCTCCACTTCGAGATCGCTTCCGGTAAGAGATAGCGAATCAGGTCTGGCGATCAATAAGACATGGGAGAGTATAGCTATAGTTTTATGATTGCCGACAACGCCAGATACAAAGGATAGGCGCGATACGAGTTCTTCTTTTTGGATCGTGAAGTGCATGGTTGTCCTTTTGGTCAGTTAGCTGGTATCGGCGTGGTCTGGCCGGTCGGTCGGTCAGTCCGTTGGTATCAACCGGGCGGCGCTATGGTTCAGTCCGTTGGTATCGAAAACAGCATCTCCAACTGTTGGGAGCGGTTTTGCTCGTTTTCCATGGTGTCATCTGCTAGTGCCTTGATATATTTGGCTAACACGCCCTTGTCGATATTGGCCTTTTCAGCGACGGCCTTGATAGCGTCTTTATAGGCATGCGCCATGTCCTGCCTACGGACATAGGCCGCAATGAGTTCATCCTTGGCGTCTTTGACGGCCTGGATATAGTAGATGCACGACTCGTCTTTTCCATCGGCCATGTCCATGTTTATGTCGTTGTTTATGTGAATTACGTTTCCCGTCATTTGATTACCCTCATTAGTGGATCGCTTCCCCATCATTATCATTATCTATACAGGCTATGTCGGCTTCGACAGGGCCTACGAGGATGATGCCATGTATGCCCTGCCATTTGTCGAAAGCGAAAATGGAGGCTACGGCGACATCGTCGGCTACGACAAAGGAAATACCGCCAGAATGGTGAATAGCGAAAATATATCGTCTCGGAATAGATGTTTCGGCTTGTTCTTCGACTACACCGGCTGTCTTGGTCGTTTTCAAATGCCTCCTTCGATCCTATGTAGGTCTACCCATTGCTCTAGGTCATAGCGGCTATAGCGAACAGCCTTGCCTATCTTGAGATAGCTGGGGCCTTTTCCTATAGCGCGCCACATAACAAGGGTATTTGGTTTTAGTTTTAAGAGGGCTTCGGCCTCTGCCGTTGTCAGCAGCCCTTCTCCTACAGTTTCCTCCGTTTCAAGCATTATATACCCTCGCTTTTATAGTGTCCATATATGGAGATATACCACCATATATATAGCATTTTTTCTATGAGTCAACACCATGTATTGTTCAGGCCATTGCGATGAGGCACACCAAGCATGGCGATATTAGGCGGTCCTACCAATTTTGACCCCAACGAGGGAGTTAAAGGCATGGGAAAATCCATGCTCCCCTCGCTACCGGATGGTGTAATCGCCTTTAATATCGACCAGTACGTCAACTATTTTCAGAAAGCGTTAGGCGCACCGCCTAACATGCAGTCCTTCGCGAACATCTCATATATGCCGGAGATGCATAACTCCGGCGTCATCCAGTGGCCTGGCGTCCCGCCGACTACTCTGGCTAAGACGGTTCAGACGAATCTTTCTCCGCAACTGATTATCGGCATGCGCGTGGCCGACGTGGCCCGCTACTCCACGTTGTCATCTAAACCGTGGAAGCCGGGCTGGCGAATAGAGCTTCGTGAAGCCAAGAAGCATCCCTCGGACATAGAGCTTTCCGAGATACGGGAGGCCGAGCAATTCTTGCTGAATTGCAACATCGAGATTCAGAATGCGCGCTCACGAGACGCGCATAAGTTCACGTCTTTGCGTCAATTTCTGTCCATGCTGACGCGTAATACGCTGACATATGACGGTATGGCGATCTGGACGGACATGGACGATAGCGGCCGCGTTAAGGCATTCAAATGCCTCAATGCTGGCAACATCCGTCTTACTGGTCCGCACGGATACCAGGGAGACGAGAATAAGTTTGCCGTCGCCGTGGACGAAGCCGGGAACGTCCTTACTTCATTCACGCGCGAGAATCTGACATGGTATGTCCGCAATCCGCGTGCCGACCCCGAAATATGGGGCTATGGCCTAAGTGAAATCGAAATCGGCATCAAGCTGATCGAAGGTTTCCAGAACGCCATAGACATGAATGCAGGTACATTTACGAAGAACTCGACGCCAAACGGCATGCTTCTCGTCAAAGGAACGGGATGGGTACAGCGCCATTTAGACGTTCTGGCTCGTATGTGGAAGAACCTGAAATCAGGACCTACCAAGGAATGGGCGCTCCCTGTTGTCGTTGTCCCGAAAGACGGCGAAGTCGAAGTTCTGGACTTGACCAATATCAAAGGTAAGGAAGCCTATTACCAAGACTGGATCAATATGTCTATCGGCGCCTTCTGCACCGTTTATCGCTTTCCTCCGCATCGTCTTGGTTACCGCGTATCAGGAAATGGCCCGGACTCGGAATTGCCGAATCAGACGGCAAACTTGCGGGCCGATGAGGAAGACCCTGGCATAGAGGAACTGCTCACACATATCGAGATCGTGATAAATGAGTACCTCCTCTGGTCTCGTTATCCGCATTTGCAATTTACTTTTTCCGGTAAGAATCCGCAGGAGGATGCCAGAGAATATGAGGCTCGTGTCTTGGCGATGACCGTCAATGAGCGTCGCGCCCTGGCCGATTTGCCGACTGTTGAGGATGCCGCTAAGGAATATGGCGGAAATCCCAAGATAGCCGAGCTTGTTGGCAATGCCCCGACAGATCCGTCCTTGACTGGTATCTATCAGGCCGCCATTACCGCCGTCATGGGCAGCAAAGCTGTTACTGGAAATCTCATGGAACACAAGATTGATCCCGCTGAATCAGAGAAGCACGGTCACGCATCCGGTGTGCGTCGAGACAGTGCAAAGGAGAAACGTTGAAAACAGTAAGCTATCGTCAGGCCCCCGTCGTCCTTATTCATCCCGGCGAGACATCCGGTAATGCTCAATATCGGGTTATCTATCCTTCCTATGTCATGGCTAAGGAAGGCTTTATTCGCCCGATGTTGGAGCCGCAGCCTTACGATAATGATGCTTTGACGGCGCTTTCTCCTGATATTGTCATCTGGAATGGACAGCCGAATACGCCTGTCGATGACATTGCCCGCTACCGATTTCGCCTGAAATCCGCCTTCATGGTCTATGAGATGGATGACCTCATGGACTTTATCAACGATGCGCGGATCAATGCCGGAATCCGCAAAGCGATCAATTCGTGCGACGTTATCACAGTCAGTACCGAAGACTATGCCGAGATTATCCGACGTAAGTTTCATGCCAGAAATATCCGCGTGACGGGAAACTTGCTGCCCAAGGATTATTTCACGGCGCTTTGCCGCATGGCCGATGACGCCAATGCGAAGCGAGAGAATACCGGAAAGATTCGCGTCGGCTGCTATGGCAAGGATTTTCCTTTGACCAAGATTTCCCCGATAGCCGATGACGGCGTGCAGTTCGTCCTGTTTGGCGAGCGCCCGAATGACATAGATAGCTCGCTCTACGAGTTTCGAGAAGGTTTCTCGCTCTCTGAGTTCCACCTTGATATGGTTCTGATCCCAACGGATAACGCAATCCGGGCCAATATCGCCATTATGGAAGCTGGTGCCCTGGATGTGCCTGTTTTGGCTGCCCACGTTCAAGGCGATGTTCCTGCTATTGCTATCACCGATTCCGGTTCAGATGCGTGGGTCAATGCAATCCGAGCCTCGGTAGGCCATAAGACCGGAATCCGGGAATGGATCGCCGCCAACGGCACGATAGACAATCGTGTAGAAGAGTATTTCCGGTTATGGACTCCCGATAATGCAGAGATATTCCGCCCAGTCGTGCCTAAGGGCGTTAACGTCATGGACACAGTGCCGACCAAGCGAAACAGGCTATGCGCGGTTACGGACGATATTTCGTTCACGCCCATTATAACAGATGGCGTTATTCCTGATGTTTTATACGTTCAGAAAGGAACGCCAGTCACGGAAGATCAAATGGATCGTCTACGCGCCAAAAATGCAGGTGCCGTCATGCCCATGCACAATAGCGGCATATTCCCGCGTGTTGGGCAGTTCATGCCTGTCGATGGCCGATCCAAGGAAGCTATGGACGTGGTATGCCGGAATGAACATACGAACAAATATGGTCGCATGACACTCTTGAGCGGGCCTTGCGTCCTCTTGAAAGGCGATGCCTTGGCGGCTGTCGGCTGGCCGCGACTTGACTACGATTCCGTAGATGCGTCTTTAGCCGACTGGTCCTTGCGGGCCGCATCATTAGGTTTCGCGACCGTTTGCGCCTATGACGTATTTGTGGGCGCAGATAAGCCCGGCGATACGACGGAGATGGATCAGAGGCGCATCAATGCTCGCTTCAAGGGCTTTAAGCCAAGGGACTTCGGGGCCGAGGATGACCCGAAACTTGCCGATTTCCGTGAAAGCCTTGAGCTTGGCTATTACCGGAATAATATGCGGGCACCGATCCCGGTTCAACAGACCTACCAGGAATGGGTCAAGGTCTTTGATAGCCAGAAATACGAGATTCTGGAAGGCGGCCCGGAAATCGTCATAATTATCACCGGCAAGGATCAAGCGGCGCTGGAGTCTGTTGTCAACCAGTCCTATAAAAACTGGACGGCGTATCTGCCGGATCAGGAGGCTACGGAGAATCCTACCGATCCGCGTATTCATTATGGGGCATCTATCGGCGTAGCCGGCCAATGGTCCCTAACGCTGGATTCTCGCAATGCGCTTCACGTCAACGCTTTGGCTCATATTGCCGTCGCTATAGACGACAACCCTAACGCTGATCTGATTTTTGGCGATTATGACTATCTGGACAACGGTGTTCGCCAGAATCCCATGTTCTTCAATGGCTACGATTACGAGCGACTCCTAGCCGACGGCGATCTTGGCCCAGTCCATGTATCGTGCATTGGCGGAAACCTGTTTCAGCGTATCGAATCGCTTATGGCGACGCATGGCATTGGGTATCGACAGAGAGTCCTTCATATATCGCGCATTCTGTCGCATATGGGCGCACCAAAAGACCCGGAAGCGGCCTCAAATGCTGTCATAGATCATTTGGCGCGGCTCAAGATTCCGGCGATGGTTACGCCTAACGCACACCCGAAGTTGAAAGCCTATAATACGGTGCAATTTGGCGTCCCTGAAGATGCGCCGCTCGTCTCCATTGTGGTACATGGCGAGAATCCTGATGCCTGCGTGCATGGTATCTTGGCGAATACGGCATATCCCAATTATGTGATACATACCGATGCCAATATTAAAAATGATAAGGTTCGCAATACCAGCGAGCCGGAATCGTCGCTGGTCTTCTATATGCGATCCGATACACGGATTATTGACCCGCGCTGGCTCAATCCCTTGGTCGGCTCTGTTCTTCGCGAAGACGTTACGACCGTTTGTCCGCGTATCATCAATGAAAACGGCATCATTCAGTCTTTTGGAATCAGTAAGGACGGACCTATCTGCGCTGGTGGATCAGTCAATGACACTGGCTATCGCGGCAATTTCTGGATCAGCCATGAGGCTTTTGGCTTCCCGCATAACTGCTATCTTATCAATTACAATCATAGCCCTGGCGCTATCGTAGCTTGTGCCGAATCAACCGTCGTGCAGCTTGGGCCGACTGCGCCATCAGAGCATGACGACAATGATGATACTTATACCAATTCCGAGGCTATGCAAAACGGAGCACCGATCTGGCCCGCGCCTTGGGCAGATACCGATGCCAAGCCTATATCAATCGTCATCAATGGCTTGCCGGACGATCTGATCCAGGAATATCACGATGGCCGCATAGCCTTTGCCGCCACAAGCATAGGGCCTGTTCTCAAGATCACGGTGCCGACACTCGATAACGTCAGACCGTGGGACATAAGAACGTCTCTTGCGGCCTTCATACAATCCATGACACAGCTTAGTGTAAGCCGCGTCATACTCCGCAACGTCGGAAACGGGTCTTTAGACATCCTCGGATTCCTATCTGTATTCCACGCGCAGACAGGCATTGCCGTGGAATATCGCCCCATGGATACGTTCTCCAAGGAAGATTATTGCCCCAGGAACATGCTGGATTGCGATGGCCGATGGGAAAAAGGGGAGTGCCAGTCCTGCATTTATGAGAAAGGCACTCCATCAGGCTATGTTGACATAGAAGGATGGCGCGGATCATGGCAGAAGTTTCGGTTGGCTATAGGGGGTCTATCGGAAACATCGAATACTACAGGGTAGATTCACTATTGAATGATACAGTCGTTCCGATCAGCAGTCCGGTAATAGAGCACTATGACTATGATGAGTTAGAGGACTGTTCGTGCATTTTTTGCCGGACGTACCAGATGAGCCGTAATAATTATTACGATTATCTAGTTCGTCTCGGCGAGGAAGCCGCTGATACGAAGAATGCGAGACTCAAGTTTATCGCCGCATCCATGAAGCGCGATATTTACTCAGAGTTTTCTTTTTCCATGCGAAACCAGCCAGATAGAGACAAGTTTCTCGTCTGGCTTTTTTCTTTCATCTTGACGCTTAATAGATCAGATGGATGGTGGCAAGCCCGCAGTCAAGACTTGCCAAAAGAGTTCTGGATGCGCCATTGGCGGCGTAATCTAACCCTAGCCAAGAAAACAACATCATCTTAAAGTCTCTGCTATTGCTCATATATCGGTAATAGTCATGCGCCAAGCGATCATGTTCGAGATGCAGGCCGTCATTAAGGCGCATACCGATAATGGTCGTCGCATCGTAGAGGTCGAGGCGTCTAACGAAAATGTGGATATGGAGGGTGACGTTATCCTTCAGGCCGCGCTCTTAGGTTCCAAGGACTCTTTTATCAAAAACGGTCACTTGGACATAGACCACTATTCCGAGATCGGTGACAGGCTTACACCGCCCATAACGAATCCGGCATCTTATATCGTAGGCCGACCCTTGGAAGTCAAGGATATTGGACACGGCCGCACGGCAGTCGTTGGCGAAATCGCCCGCTCAGCAGACGGCAAAACGTACCCAGAACGGTATCAGTACGACATGTTATGGGAATCCTTGCAGCAAAATCCTCCCGTTCAGTGGCGAGCATCCGTCTTTGGATACCCTATCGCCGATCAGATCGAAGATTGCTCGCGTACGACATGTACATCGGGCGCAACGCGGTTTCTCGTCAAGGGCCTTGACTGGCGTAGTCTCGCTTTTACCAGGACGCCTATGAATGATTCCATTATAGGTTTCGCTCGCGCGATTACCGCCAAGAGCTTTATTTCTGCCTTGCGTAAGAGTGATCCGTTGCCGGGAGAAGATTTTGAGATGATGGCGGCTAGTCCTGTACCGCCAAGATCGCCGCGTTGCCCGGAAAACATAGACGAGATGTGGGGCGAATATCTGCGTCATATTTTAAGGGAATGTCCGCACAATGACAAAGATTATGGGAATACGATTGCTGCCTTTCGTAATCACTACATGGCTTGTCGTGGCCTACCCTTCGATAAAGCGGACATTCTGGCCCACGCTATGATGTATCTTATAATTAAAGAACGTCGGCATGGGAGACGCTAACTTAACCCTAGTCAAATGAAAAAAGTCGCTTTATTCTCGGATTCATTGAAAGTTTTTTCTGGAGACATGGCAATGGCTGATAAGACGATGCGCGAAAGAATGGCCTCCCTGATTGGTTCGTTTTCCAAGGCGGCAAAGCTGGATGAAGCCAGCTTCAAGGCTTTAGAGAAAAGCCTTGAGGAGTTCGTCGATCCCGTAGATGATCTCTGGACTGGCAATGAGCAACATCGGAACCCGACTCGTGGCGAGATCTTGACCGGCCCTCCCGAAGCGGCGTCCGGTGCCGGCGGTGCCAACATGGTCAACCAGTATTCCAATCCCGCTCCGCAGCATGGTAATGCGGAACTGTACGCTCAGTTTTCGCGCATGCTGGCCCCTCTGTCTGCCGATATGGCTGCCGTTAAGGCAAATGCCAAGATTCTTACCACGATGGTCCTTGCCATGAACAAGGCCGAAAAGGACGAGAGCGAAGATGAAGATGATTTCGTTGAGAAGGCGAATCAGCTTCTCACCAAGGCTCGCCGCCTCGTCATCAAGGCTGAAATGGCCGATGAGGATGACGAAGAGGAAGACGTCGCCGAGTCTATCGACAAGGCCGCGCGCGCCGTCAAGTCTGCCAAAGCGTGGCTCATGAAGGCCAGCGAGGAAAGCGAAGGCGAAGAGGATGAGAAGGTCGAAAAGGCGATGGACGCCCTACGCAATATGCGTAAGCGCGTGACCAAGGCCGAAACCGCCCTGCGCGATAAGATTCAGAAGGCCGCCGCCATCAAGGCCAAGGAAGAGGAAGAGGAAAAGGAAAAGCGCGAGAAGGAAAAGCGCGAGAAGGAAGAGGCTGCCAAGGCCGCCGCCGCCGTCAAGGGCGACGACAAGGGCAATCAGGCCGCCAGTCAAGACCCCGCGACCGGCAATCAGGACGATGCGGCTGCCAAGGCTGCTAAGGAAGCTGCCGCCAAGGCTGAGGCTGCCGCCAAGGCCAGCACCGACAACCGGCTCGACATCATGAGCAAGAATCTCAGCGATGTGATGAACCTCTTGATGACTGGCAATCGCCAGTCCGGCCTTGCGGTTCCGCCTGATTTGGCGAAGGCCGTTCAGGCTTCGGAGAGCATCGAGACGGCGCTTGAGGAAGGGCAGGACAACGGCACCTACTCGCGAGAGGAGGTTGTCGCGGGCAAGAGCATCCTGTCTGGCCTGGACGCGGTTCGTAAGGGCCGCATCGACAAGTCCATCGTCTCGGCGCAGATCGTCAAGGCCCCTGCCGCGATCCGGCAGCTTTTCAGCAACGCAGCTTAATCTTGGACCATTCGAGGAATCATTATGGCAACGCAAAAAGTCAACCCTAAGCTTCTCGAAATGGCTAATGCCGAAGTGTCGGCCTACATGGCCAGACGCTTCGGACGCGATGTTGGAGAGCCTATCCCGCAGGGCATCTTGAACTTCATTCATGGCACTTCTTCGTCTCCCTCAGACGAGCTTATGAAGAGCGCCACGGAATCTTACGTCAAGCGCCTGAACATGCACGCCAAGCTGTTTCGGGAGAATATCCGAGCTGACCGTTTCCCGACCTACGCTCAGGTCGCGGAGGCTTCCGGCGCTCTGGCGAAGTCCAACCTTGACGTTGGCACCATCTCGAATCTGTCCCAGGTTACGGGCGGTCAGTCCTTGGGCTATGTGTCCCTGGATACGCAGATGGCTCGCGGTACCGTCCGCCCAAACAGCTTTACGCTCTATAACTCCCTTGAGAAGTCCTCGGCCTATCAGGTCGTCGATTACTGGCCGTATGCCAGCGCCACGGGCGGCAAAGAGCCTGGCGGCGCATTCGGCTCCTATTCAAGCGTCGATAATGGCGCCCTGGCGACCAATGCCGGCCAGTACGAGCTAAAGACCATCACCTTGAAGCTCGCCCTGGATGGCCGCGCGATCACCACCGCGCTAGCCGCGCAGAACAGCTTTGTGAACGTGGTCGAGCAGGAAAACACGAACGCCGCGCTGTCGGTCCTGGCCTCTATCAACTGGGCGAACTATTGGGGCGATGCGACTTTGTACCCCAATATGTACAACGGTATTGCGGCGGAGATTCCGGCCAAGAATATTGTTGATTTCCAGCAATATGCCTCGGCGGAAAGCGGCTCCGGCAAGACCAACGCACAGCTTCTCTTTAATCTTATATACCAGCAGGCGGCCAGCATCACCAACTACCGCCAGTATGGCTGTATTACCCATGCCTTCATGGACCCGGATACGATGGGCGACCTTCAGGGCCTTGTCACCACGCTCCTGAACAACCTTGTCGGTACCGACATCTCGGAAAGCCGTGGCATCATCGCCAACGGCGACCTCCAGGGCATGGCAACCCGCTTCGGGAAGATTCAGTTCCCAATCGACCTGTTCATCTCGGCCCGCGATATTCCGACCAATGCGGTCATCTATAGCCAGAGTGGCACCAGTCAGGCGACCACTACTAACCCCTCGCCGCCTGCTTCCGTAACTGTAGCGGCGAGCTCGGCGGCTGTTACTGGCAGCGCCTGGACGACTGCATGGCTCGGCGTGTACACCTACGCTGTTGCCAGCACGGACCAGAGTTCCAATGAGTCGGTCTTGACCTACTCGGCGGCAACTACGGCTCTGACTGCCGGATATGCCTACACGCTTACGATCACGCCTCCTACGGCAAATGATATGTATGCGTTCCGCATCTTCCGCTCCGGCATGGGCTACGATACCACGCCACCCAATGCGGCGGCCTTCCGCTACATCGGCGCGGTTATTGCGAATGGCACCAGCACCGTGACTTTCACGGACCTGAATACGCATATTCCAGGAAGCACCACCATCTTCCTCCTGGATATGGCGGAAGAGGATATGGCCCTTGATTTCCGGTACCTGTTGCCGCTCACGAAAATCGAACTTTT
>JAEHJW020001319.1_pt1 | contig 11417 bp, 6 predicted proteins | sample 9271431 | NCBI WGS metagenome assembly JAEHJW02
TTCGCCAACGAACCATCGAAGGTCCCGGATGACACTGGCAAACCAAAGCTTGTCGTGATTCATTTCGGAGACGCCACTGCGAAGCTGAACCAGGGGTCACCCCCGCCTGATGTTCTGACCATCTATACGCAGTCGGGCTCCCAAGGCAAGCCCCGTTTGTACCGGAATAACCTCGTCTTCCTAGTTGCCGACTACGCCGAAGTCGACCGAATGAAGGTCAAGACCCGTGAGTACCTCGCACTCAAGAGCCTCCTGACGCCCTCCGGCGCTGGCGCAGCGGGCTCTCTCGCGCTTTCTCCGACCCAGAGGGAGACTTTGGAGATCCGTCGGAAGGAGTGTGATCTGTACGCAAAGGTGTCCATCGTCTTGAGCTACCGCCACATCTATGTACCCTCAACTTCCAAGGAAGCGCCTTCCGGTCTCAGACACTTGGTGATTCGAGCAACGGACGCAGATGTCACCTCTCGTCTGAAGCAAGCCAAGTCCGAAGAGCAGTACTTGGTTGACTTTCTCGTGGGACAGGAAGTAGCACGTAAGACAGACTCTCCACTCTCATCTGAGTTCGTGCTCGAAGACCTCTGGCCCAAGAACCAGGAGATGGCGGCTGGAGACGAATTCAAGAAGCTCTTTTACTCCCATCCAAGTGCCAACCTCCACTTCTCGGAGGATCTGATTGCGAAGACTCTCCGCTCGGGCCTGGAGAAGGGCGTCTGGTACATCGTCGCCGATGGGAAGTACTTTGACCACTTGAACGCCATCCAATTCCCTGGAGGCTTCCAATCGTCGAGTCAGATCGTGCTATCGTCCTCAGGAGAAGGTCGTCGTCTGTGGTCCGCGTACAACTGCCCGACCTGCAGCAAGCGCCGAACCTCCTGCACATGTTCTAAGAGGGTACAGGTTTGCGAGAACTGTGGCTTGCCTCTGCACGAGGGGGCCTGCCCCAGTCGGGGGTCCTCTTCACTACCGGGTGAGGAGCTGACAAGCTTGACGGTCCACGGGCTGAAACTTGAGCGTGCAGCCTCCGAACTGGCAGAGTTGTGCAAGGATCGGAAGGTCGAGACCATCACTGGGGTCGACCTTCAAGCCAAACAACGGGAAGGGCTCCTGAAGCTCAGTTCTGCCTTTCCCCAACTACCTCCGTCTACTGTTCACCTGGACATCCAGGCCGCCCTCGACCGTGAGTATGATGGAGGAAATCTCCTTGAAATCAGGTATCGGGGGAATCTGAATGGGTTCAACGCTATCAAGAGCGTAGTAGCGAACTATGACGCTAGGTTGGACTTTGACCGAAAGACACTCATCGTGAAGATTCGCTTTTCGGAACCGCAACAAGCATCGACTTTGGTTGAGGTCTTGCGCTCGAAGCTCGGACCATTCACCGAAGAGACGCTCTTTGATGTAACCCTAATTCCAGGGAGTGAAGTGGGAGGGAAGTGAGCGACGTGAAGAAGCAGTACCGGCTGGACGATGGCTCGGGAAAGAGCAAGAAGGGAAGGGGCCCAACCGGCCATGCCGATATGTTCGAACTCCGTGTAGCCCAGCTAGACGACGGCACCTACGGACTTTCCCTCCTTGAGTATCCCGCTTTTGACTCCCAGCAGCTAGGAAGACGCAGCCCCATTCAGAGGAGCCGTTTGAGAGGTTGGCACCTTCAGCTCACCGAAGGCTCCGTTCGAATCACACTCGAAGAGAGCGGGTACAAGCCAGGAGATCTACGTTGGTCCAGACGGACTCCGTTCTATCTCAACGAAGAGGAGGGAATGAGACTAGACTTGCTATTCCGCTCAATCGCAGGTTTGAACAAGCGCACGAAGATAGAAGATCTAGTCTTGGGGCTCCGTCACATGGGCCGAGAAGAGATTGCCTACTGGCACGCCAAGGTCACCCGAGATAACGGAACCACGGCTGCGAATGGCCTTCACGCTTTCCGGATGTTGCTCGGGGGACCATGATCCATGAGTACTACACGGATTAGTAGTGCGCCGGGTAAGATTAAGTCTAGAGTGTCCAGGCCCACGGTCTTCTTGGAGGAAGATTGCCCGATTGCCGAGCTTTCGGTAGAGTCACGCAGGGAGAGGGGAGCATCAAGCGCACTCCCCCCACTCTACTTCCTACACGTCTGGTGGGCCCGCCGGCCGCTATCCGTAAGCCGAGCAGCGGTTCTTGGGTCTCTTCTGCCGGCAGATTTTGACCGAAAGTCGTTTCTCAGGTTGAATGGGATACTCGGTGACCCGGTGGCTGACAGGAGGCGCATCGATGAGGCAAACAGAGTTGGCAAGAGGCTCGACCGGGGTTTTGGTCATGATCGGGCTTTTAAGGCGAAGGTACCCGAGATTGACCGAAGGGCGCTTGTTGAAGCACTAGAGAGAACTTGGGGTAACCCCTCCCCGACGGTGCTCGATTCCTTTGCCGGTGGAGGCAGCATTCCCTTCGAGGCGTTCCGAATGGGCTGTACCGTCATCTCGAATGAGCTCAGCCCTGTAGCCACGATAATCGAGCGAGCCACTATCGAGTATCCTTCACGGTTTGGGCCATTGCTTGGCGAAGAGATTCAAGCCTGGGGAGAGCGAATTGCCAAGTCTCTTGAGAAGTCGCTAGCGCGGTACTTTCCCAAGGAGTCCGGAGAGTCTATCTTCGCGTACATCTGGGTCCGGACAGTGGCCTGCAAGGACTGCGAGCTTCTCGTTCCCTTGAGTCCAAATTGGTGGCTGGATAACGAGAACACCATAGGGTTTCAACTCGCGGTTCCGGCAACGGGAAAGGGAAACTCCTGCACATTCCGTGTGGCGAGGAGGTCTGGTGAGTTTGACCCAGACAAGGGAACCGTATCGAGGGGAGCAGCTGTTTGTCCCCGATGTTCGTTACCATTGGATGAAGACTACATCAAAGCCGAGGCACAAGCAGGAAGGCTAGGTCAACAACTCGCTATGATTGGATTCAAGAAACAAGGACAGTCGGAGCGCTTCTTCCGCCCTCCAACAGATGCAGATCTCACAGCGGTAAACATGGCTCAGAGGGCATTGGAGGAGTCTCTACCGAAGTGGCGCGCCAAGGGGTTCGTTCCGGAAGAACGGGTTCCCGATGGGACCAAGACCCGCGAGCTTCTCAATAGAGGTATGACAAAGTGGTCTGACGTCTTCAGCCCTCGCCAACTCTTGGTCCATCTTACGACGCTTGAGACAATCCTTGAACAACCGTGGGACGAGGTGAAGGATCCGAAGAAGAGGGAAGCGTTGAGGGTCTATATGGCCTTCGCGATGAACAAGGGTACGAACTATGGCAGCCTACAGTCCCTCTACAACAGTACTCGAACCATAGTGAAGAACACTTTTGATCGGCATGACTTCGCCTTCATTTGGCAGTTTGGAGAGATAGACGGAAGCGGTGTCCTGTATCGCTGGGGTACCGACCAGGTTTCCGATGCCTACCGGGAGATCGCTAAGTTGTTATTGCCAACTAGTCTGACTGGACAGGTCTTGTTCCACTGTGGCGACGCCCGATCCCTGCCGTCGTTGGCGAATAACTCGGCTGAGGCAGTAGTGATTGATCCGCCCTACTACGACAACGTGATGTATGCTGAGCTTGCGGACTTTTTCTACGTCTGGGAGAAGCGTTCTTTGGGTGACGTCTTCCCCGAACTTTTTCATCAGGAACTAACGGACAAAGACGACGAAGCAGTCGCCAACACTTCTCGTTTCCGTTCAGCTCACCGCGGCAGGGCCCGAGAACTAGCGAAGCGGGATTATGAAGCAAAGATGCAAACCGCTTTTCAAGAGTGTCGTCGAGTACTCCGCGATGATGGCGTTCTGACAATCATGTTTACACACAAGAAGGTCGAGGCCTGGGATACGCTCTCCTCTGCCCTTTTCGAAGCTGGGTTCGAAGTCACTGCATCCTGGCCAATTCACACAGAGAGCGAACACAGTCTTCATCAGGCCAAGAAGAACGCAGCGGCATCGACGATTCTTCTTATCTGTCGGAAACGGCCGAGAGACATTAAGGGTGCGTGGTGGGAGGATCTTCGGGAAGAACTTGACCGAGTCGTTCACGCTCACGCCGAGGAATATCTCAAGAGAGGGATGCGAGGACAGGACATCTTCATCGCTGCATTCGGTCCCGCCCTCAAGGTGATTTCAGCCGCCTGGCCAGTCCGTACCAAGGATGGAAAGCCAATCAGACCGGATGATGCCTTGAACCGAGCCCGGAGGGTGGTTGCGGACTGGTACCTCGACAAGATTGCTGAAGGAAAAGGGCAAGCAATCGACGCGGTGACCCGGTTTTACATTCTTGCCTGGCACGTCTTTCAAGCTCGTGAGTTCCCTTTCGATGAGGCCCGCAAACTTGCACTCAGTCTCGGTGTGGAAGTAGATCATCTCACATCACGTTACTTGATTGAAAAGAGGGGTCAAGGGATCCGACTTGTCCGCCCCGAAGAGCGTATCACCAAGCGGGCACTTCGTCCTGAAGACAAGGGGTTTGATTGGGATGTTGACTACGTCCAGGCAGCTATTGCCACCTATCAAGATGGAAAGGGCCCCGCGTTGGCTAGGTTCCATACCCGGACCGGTGCTCTTCAACGTGAAGGATACAGGGCCACTATCGGGCTCCTTCTCGATGTTCTTCCCCGTGCGCCTGAGGTCACTGAATACCAAGCTCTCGAAGGCATGTGGCAGTCCACCCTCCAGACCCAGGTTCCGCGTCGTGCTCGGACGGACCCGACCGGTGAGATGCAAAGCACACTAGAAGAGCACGACGAAGGCATCGATGAAGACCAAGCCGAGGAAGAGGAGTAGCCAAGATGTCTCTCCGAGACGTACCCTATCGTGTCCAGTACGTCTCCGGTGTCGATAACCTGGTTGAGCAGTTCTACATTCCCAGCCTGAAGCAGGCAACTCTGTATCAACGTCGAACGGGCTACTTCAATGCTCGAGCTTTAGCCCTGGCGGCCCGAGGGTTTTCCGCCTTGCTCAGGAAACCCCATGCAAAGGTTCAGCTTCTCTGCAGTGTCGAACTGGACCGAGAAGAGCAGGAGGTCATGGGAGACCCGGCCGCCTTTGTGGCACAGCACTCGGTCGAGATACTTCATCTCTTGGATGAGCCCCGCGATGAGATTGAGAAGCGACGCTTGGGTCTACTGGCCAAGCTGATTCAAGAAGGGAGACTCGAGATCAAGGTGGCCGTCCCTCGTTCCGGAGGCATTTACCATGAGAAAGCGGGAATCTTCACCGATGCCGAAGGGAATCAAGTTGCCTTCAACGGAAGCGGGAATGAAACACCAGGGGGCTGGCTTCGTAACACGGAGTCCTTCCACGTCTTCACGGATTGGCAAGAAGCCCGCCACGTTCAACCTGAGGTCGAGACGTTTCGGAGATTGTGGGAGAATCGTCACGCAGGTACTGATGTGGTATCACTTCCCGAGGCCGTCCGCCAACGGCTGATTCGGTTTGTAGAGTATGCACCGATCGAAAGGGAACCATCTGACCCGGGCGACCCTGCGTCCCCAAAGAATCCATTCGAATGGACTCCAGAACTCGCTTACGCGTTCGAGGCGACCCGACTTTGGAACCGCCATGAGTTCGCGCATTCCGAGACTGGTATTCGACCGTTCGAACATCAGGACTATATTGCCTCCACTGTGCTCGATGATTGGCCTCCTCGTTACCTCTTGGCAGACGAGGTTGGACTTGGGAAGACTATTGAAACTGGTCTCATCCTTCGGGGCCTCCAAGGCGCAGGGAGGATCGGTCAACGCCTACTCATTCTTGCCCCGAAGAACCTGCTTGAGCAGTGGCAAGGGGAGCTTCTCACGAAGTTCAACCTCGACGCGTGGCGCCTCGATGGCCACTCAGTCGTGGCACCGAGATACTCACCGACTGATGCTGTCATCAAGGAACCAGTAGATGCAGAGAACCCCTTCAGGTCGAAACCGGTCCTGCTCGTGAGTAGTCAGCTCTTACGATCCGAAGAAAGGGCACAACAGGTCTGCGAACTTGAGTACGACCTCGTCGTAGTGGACGAGGCGCACCATGCCAGAGCACGCGGGAAAGGCGGACGACGCGTGACAAATCGCCTCCTAGACGCGTTGCAGATGCTGCGCCTGCGAACCCAAGGGCTACTGCTCCTCACGGCAACGCCCATTCAGTTGGACCGACGAGAGCTGTGGGATCTCCTGGCGCTTCTTGAGCTTCCAGGACGGTGGCAGGATGACGAGGCATTTGACCAGTTCTATGAGGAACTGAATGGCGACTCCCCCGATTGGCCCTTCATCTTCCTGATGGTAAACGAGGCTCGTCAGGTGTGGCCACCCAACCGAACCTTGGAGGACGACCTTCGGGAGGACTTTCCCGGAGTGAACGTCTACCAGCTCTTAGAAATCGTTGAGAAGAACGAAGTCCATCGTGTCAGGTCATTGAGCAAAGGTGAACTGGAGGCTCTACGAGTAACCTGCTACCGCCTGGCGCCATTGTATCGAATGGTCTTTCGCAACACACGAGAACTCCTGAAGCGATACCAGGCGGAAGGGCGGTTTCATGGTTCCCTTCCGGAACGGGACCCCAGCACAGTGAAGTTCCCCATGGACGGAACTCCCAAGCACCTTGGGGAGCCCTTCCCGGCCTCTTCCGAGTGGGGGTTGTACGGGAGGATATCCGACTACTTGGCGAATGCCTATGCACGGTACGAAAGGGTCCAACGGGGGCTGGGATTCCTTATGGTGACGTACCAGAAGCGCCTCACTTCCAGCTTCTATGCAATCCGAAGAAGCCTAGAGCGTCGTCGTGAACGTCTACGAGCGACCATAGACTTGGAGAGCCCCGAGTCGCTCCTACAAGAGGATGACGAACTTCCAGAAGGAGACGATCCGGACGAGCTCGAGTTCCCACAGGACATTGACCTTTCCTCTCATTCGAGAGAGTTGGTGGAAGCGGCTCAAAGCGAAGTGACTTACATCGATGGCTTCCTAGAGGATCTCCGAGAACTTCATCGAGACTCAAAGGCAGAAAGATTGGACGATCTGTTGCGTGAAGAGTTCGCTAAGGGGACACGCCAAGTAATCGTCTTCAGCCAGTTCAAAGACACTGTCCATTACCTGCGAGACCGTTTCCGACAACAGTACACCGCGCAGGTCGGGTCATTCACAGGGGAAGGAGGTTCGTTCTGGCAGGATGACGATTGGCGGCTATGCAACAAGCAAAAGATTCAAGAGCTGTTCACCCAAGCGGGGGGCCCTATCCGGATTCTCTTCTGCACGGACGCAGCAAGCGAAGGACTGAACCTTCAGAGTTGTTCGGTGTTAGTAAACTATGACCTTCCATGGAACCCCATGCGCATTGAGCAACGCATAGGGCGGGTCGACAGGATCGGTCAGGAAGCTTCGGTGGTAAGAGTTGCAACGATGCTTTACGAACAGACAGTGGAAACTCGGGTGTATGAGCGCTGTTTGGAGAGGATAGACTATTTCCGGAGCGCCCTTGGCCACCTTCAGCCAATCCTCCAAGAAACCGCCACCCTCATCCGAGAGGCGAGTCTAGCACCTAACCCTTCAGAAAGGGAGGACATCATCAAGGGAGTGGACCAAAGGCTGGACGCACAACAGAAGTCAGTAGCGGAGATCGACCAGCTACTGCGAAATGAACGTCTATTGCGTAGTTATCGCCCAAGATTGTCTGTGACCACTCGTGGCATTCCGATTGCACAAGACGACCTTGAGACTGCCTTACAACCAGTGCTCGGAGCACAAGGGTGGACTAAGAACGCTGAGGTGTGGTCCGATGGAAACCGAAAGATCACATTCAATCCGGCCTTACGCGACAGTCACCAAACTGATGCCACCTATGTTTGGCCGGGGTTTGTTCTGGCGACTCTGTTCCGTCCGAGGGAATCAGAGCCCCCAGCTGAGTTCTCCGGTGGCACTCGTACGGTTCATCGTATCCTAGAGCATGGTGTGGTCGCCTATGTTGTGCAGGACACCAGTGGGTTCCACCTTGTAAACACCTTTCGCGACTTTGGCCGACCTGAAGGGCGAACCTTCTCCTCCCTCGACGAAATGAAACGATACCTCGCCCATCTGATCCGAGAACGCGAGGAGAAGTGGAAAGAGGAGCAGCGGAAGGCTTGGGAGAGACGGCAAGCTGGGTGGCAATACAGGGTCCGCATCTACCTGGAACGTATTGCCACCGCTCGATGGAAGATCCTACGGAAGGAAAGCGGAAGCGAACTGTCATTTCCGAGGTTTCTTGACAGTTGGGACGACTACCTGCGTGACCCCGAGAGGAGCGATGCGCTAAGGCTAAGACAATTGACGCGCTACACGCCTCAAGAAGAAGTAGTCTGTCGACCCACTAGGGGGAAACCCCCCAAGGAGGTTCCGAGGAGCGCCCGTACTGAGAGAGTCCTTCTCCAAGAGTACATGGATATCCAGAATCATCTGGTGCTCTATCAGAGTTAGTCGGAGAGAAGAGCGTTGCCGAAGAAGAAGACCGACTTTGATTGGCTCAAGGATCAGTTGGAAGGTTTGTTGTCCATTGCCGACGGTGGAGAGGACGACGACCATGACGTGATGAATGAGTATGGCCTTCACAGTGGGTTGAAGCTCGCCGGGCTGAAACATGCAATCGAGGTCTTCACGAGTGTGGCCCCCGAACATGCAGGGGAGGGTCATCGATTCAGTTCCTCCGTGTACATCGACCTCTTCGCAGGAGCCGGTAGAACGACTATATCCAAGAGCGAGCACTTGCCCGGGTCACCCTTAGTCGCAAGCCATTCACCAAAGCCCTTCGATCGCTTCATCTTGGTTGAGAAGAAGCTAGATCGGTGTCGAGCACTAGAAAGACGTCTTCGCAATTCCGGGGTTGACATGTCCAAGGTCATCATGCACAACGAAGACTGCAACGCCATAGTTGACGACATCATTGAGGAAGCGAAGTTCAAGGGCGACTACCCAATCGTATTCGTATGCGTGGATCCTGAAGGGATGGAGATCAACTGGGCCACTCTGGAGCGAATCAGTGGGGCCTTACGCTCCGATTTCTTCATTGTGTTTACAGGAGGTACCCAACGTGTAGTAAACGCCCACGTCAAGAGAGGCACCCATGGAGAGAGTTTGCGGAACTTCATGGGCCTAGATGAAGTCGAAGATCTTGCGCTCGCTGGGAAGAATCTCCTTGACGTGTACCGCGGCCGAATTCAAGATCACCTCGGGAAGTCAATTGGCGACTCAGTCCCCATAACCGATGTTCGAGGTCAAGAGAAGTACAAGATTCTACTATTCGTGCGCCCTACCTATATGGGAACTAGATTCTTCCGGGGATACGCAGCCATGTTCTCCCGTTTGAATGCTGTCGGGGTTGATGACGTGCGACATGCGCTGAACATCCTGAAGGGTGGTCAGGATACTTTGGAAACGGTTTAGTGAAACTCTCTCCACCAGGTTCCGTTCAGCCCCTGGTGCCTAAGCTGACGGTAGAATGCTCTCTCCATCTCTAGGTCAAATCCATCCAGTGCGAGCTGAGTTCCGAGGACCTCCTCGAGTTCACCCATGTTAGACCCCCTACGGTGAATGCACTCCCCAAAAACCATGTCGGGTCGAATTTCTGCAAGCCAAGTCATCATATTGTTGAGGTCCTCGATAGGTAGCTTGCGTTGTGGGACCGACGGCATGATTGGAGCTAGGATCACGCCCACTCTGAGACCAGCGTTCTTCGCCTTGCGTAGGAGTTCGAATCGTCCCACTGGAGGTGCCACCCTCGGCTCTATCACTCGAGCGAGCTCAGGGCTCAAAGTGGCTATCGAGACTTGAAGCCGGACCTGGTCGTGGTACTTCTTGAGTAACGGAAAATCGCGGGCGGCAAGCGGGGATCTCGTCTGGATGCACAGATGAACTCCTGCTGACAAGGCAGCCTCGAGAATCTTCCGTGTGACGCCAGTCAGCTGAGGAAGGTAGGGATCATGCATGGAGGACATCATGGCCTCTATTCCTTTCCACTTGGACCAGTCGGTCTCCGCAATCAGCGCATCCATGTTCTGGGGAACGGCGAAGTAGTTCCCCCAAGTCTGCATCACCATGTTTCCAGCTCTGGGGCGTCCGTAGGCCTTGTGGATGCTGTCGACATAGCAGAACCGACAGGCGTGAGTGCATCCGATAGCGTAGTTTAGGGCCCAGCCATCGGAGAGGTACTTTCCGACTCCACCGTTCTCCTTGGTAGTGAGAGCTGATTTCTTGATGAGTGGGGCTCGAAGAGTGTAGGTCCCTGTGACCACGTTCTTGAGAGCTGGTGAGAACGCAAATCTGGTCAGTGGCACGTTTTCCCTCGCCAGCTTCTCCCGCCGGTTCTTTCGAATGGTCACCCAAGCCTTGAGCGCCGCTTCTCGTTGCTTCTTGTTGGTGAAGGGGAACACCTGCTGGTGTCGGAGGTCCCGTTCGACTAGCGACAGCTCTGTAGAGGACATCTGGGTTCTGCCCAAGTACACCACCATGACCTCCTTAATATCTTGGTGGCTGTTCCGTACACCGTCATTGGATCCCGAAGTGGGGCGCGGGAAGTGGGTGTCCTGGGAAAACTGGTCATACCACCTTGGCTCCAGGGGAGTCTACATACCGGTGCGCGGTTTGAACACATGCGCAACTTGAGCCACAACGGTCGCAAATGGCGTGGTCGCAGATCGGCAGGTAGGAGCAACTCCGGCACTTCGGAACAGATGGGAGCGCCTCCCCACCGTAAGGCTCCCGGAACCTCGCCACCCAGTCGGCCAACTCCTCCCGGGCCCTCCCATCCCACGCAACCTTCCGCGGGATCCCATCGCTGTAGATGAGCAACCCGTAGGGTGGCGCCACCCCCTGCTGATCCTCGACAATTTGGCAGTAGGCGTAGAGCTGGAGGACATGGGAGAAGTAGGGCGGCCGTCCGGGCAGGGGCCCCCGGGAGGACTTCACCTCGACCGGGACAACCCGACCGTCTGGAGACCTCCGCAGCTCGTCCGGCCGGCCCACCAGCCCGTGGACCCTGCTCGACATGATGGCCACCCGACCGACCGTGGCAGAAGTCGTGGCTCCATCCACAGCCACCACCGGTCCAGGGAGGGCCCTCGGCGTCAGCGCCCGGTAAGCCGCCCAGATGATGACGAGGACCAAGACGAGGATCAGAAGGGCAACAAGTGGTTCCACCACAGTACCACCACCAGGAGTGCCAGGGCGACCCCAGCAGCTACGACGTACGGTCCGACCGAGGTCTGTTGGGCTCGGACATGGGAAGCGAGGAGCCGGTCCTGGAAGGCGTCGCCCCTAGCGAAGCCTGCCTGGTTCCGGTCATGGGAGATCTGGGGCACCTCTTCGGGGTGGTGGTCGTACCACCACGCCCGAGGGCAGTAGGCGTAGGAAGCGAGTTCGTGTGCAGAGATCGGTCGGTCACCCACTCCCACTG
>JAEHJW020006498.1_pt1 | contig 11416 bp, 18 predicted proteins | sample 9271431 | NCBI WGS metagenome assembly JAEHJW02
TCGCCGGCGAAGCGGATACGCACCTGTTTGCCTTCCTCGACAATCTCGAGGTGCGGATTCTTCTGCGCGAGCAGCACCTTCTCATCGAGCCGGTCGCAAATCGCCTGCACGTGGCGTTTGAGCACCGCGTAATCGCACGCGAGGCCCTGGTCGGGGACCTCCGTGGTGAACACGGCCCCGACGGCGAAGTTGTGCCCGTGCAGGTTCTCCCGGTCGGTGGAGGAGAAGATCGTGAAGTGCCCCGCGGAGAACTTCATGCGCTCCTTGGACAGGTCTACCTCGACGGTGCGCATCACGCGGTCATCCATTTGTGCTCGGGGTTTTCCTGATCGAGCAGCTCTTTGGCGAGACGCTCATGGTCGAACGTCTGCTCGGAGTCCTCGGAGAACCGCGGGCGCACCTTCGTCAGCATCGTGCGCGCGATGCGCTGCCCGAGCAGCTGCACCATCTGGGGCTTGTCGCTGAAGATCTGCAGCACACCGTGGTAGCCGTTGCCGTCGTGCGCGAAGGTGAGCTGCGCTGCGCCAGACTCGAGGCCGCTCAAGAACGCCTCGGTGCCGGCCCGGTAGAAGTAGTAGAGGGTCGAGTCCTTGAGTATCGCGACGTCGGAGGCCCAGGCAGCAACCTGCGTCCCATCGACGCGGTGCGATGTGCCATGCACCCGGTAGCCGTCCGGGCCGTACTCGATCTTCACAATCGAGATGGCCGTGGCGTTGTTGCTGGTGGCCATCTTGCGCGGCGTGTCGGACCAATACCCCTCGATGCGCGGATCACGTACCGGCGTCGGCGCGGCGGCGTCGACCTCACCGCGCTTGCCGCGGCGGATAAAAACGACGGACACCAGAAGTGCGGAAGCCGCAATGACGACCCCTAGGATGAGCGATGACATAGTTGTGTCTCTGCCGTGGTGGAGGGTTCATTTCTGTAGGCAGCGGCGACGCTGTTTTTCTTTTTATCCGCACGCCGCGGCGCATTACGTCACATCGGGGGCGCTCCTCGGGTCGCATGCGTGCGGATTGCGCGTCACTCCCGCCGGGCCGGTGCCTATAGGCCGGGCAGGGCATCAGTGCGGCATCAGCCGCCAGGAGAGTGACTTGGCCAAGGTGATACAGCTGAGCGCCGAGAGCGCTGAGCGCGAGGTACTGCTCGATACCCGCCCGCGCCCGTACCGTGGGTACTCCATGGTGGCAAGCGTGGGGCGGGGAGTTCCGGCCGAGCGGATGGCGCGGGTGGAGGTGTTTCAGGATGGCTTTCCGGCGCGCGTACTGCGCCAGCCGGTGCATCGGATTGCGTCGTTCGAGGGGGAGTTCCATGCCATGGTCGATGAGTGGGTGGCCCAGGGCCCGGTGCAGCCGACCGTGCTCGAGATGCATCAGGCGGACCATCAGGCGGTGATAGACGCCGGATTCGGCTCGCCCGGCGAGCTGCTGGCGGCGTATAAGCGCCTGGCCGGATCGACGGCTCGCCCGGGCGGTGTCGGGTGGTTGTGCAGGCACAGGAAGAGCGGGCGGATCTACCAGATCCACTACGCGGTGCGCGATTGCACCAATCGCCGGGACGGAACCGTGATGGTGGCCTACTCGGTCGCGGGTCTCGAGCGGCCGACGTTCGTGCGCGAGGCATCCGAGTTCGCTCGGAAATTCGAAGTGTCCGAGGAGGCGCTGACTCGTGCGGTCGGGGAGATGAGCGATGCGATCGAGGTTCGCGAGTGAACGCCATCCAGTTCATCGAACCGGCGCGCTGCGCAGAGGAGGCGTTCGAAATGGTGCGCGTTCTCGCAGCCCAGGACGGGTGCATCGCGGCGCGCGTGATCGGAGATGGCGCTGGCCGTCCGTTCTCGGCTCAGGCGCTCTTTGAGCTCGGGGAGACTGATCGGCCGCAGTGGCTGCCCGACGGATGTCGTCAGGTGGCCGTGCCCGGCGCCTTCCCACTCGCCGTGCAGGTGGCGTTGTAGATCGACGTGTCGGAATCGCGCGCCCGGGCTTTCCCGGGCGCATTTTTTTTGTGCCCGGAGGGTTCCTATAGGCAAGCAGGCCCCTATCCGGGAGATATCCGAGATGTTCAGGTTCAAAGCGAAAGCAGAGAGTGGCGAGATCGTCGAGGGCGAAGTTCAGGCGCAGAGTGCCGATGAGGCGGTGATCGAGGTGCGTTGGCTCGTCGGTCCGCATGCCGTCGTTCTTCAGCTTGAGCAGGCCAGAGGGTGAGCCGCAAAACGTTCGACACTTTTGCCGAAGCGCTCGAGTACTACCGGGACGACGCGGACATCCGCTACCCGGTCGCGGTGGAGATCGACCAGAGCGCGCGCACCGCCACCCTTCGCACCGGCCAGGTGGAACCCCCGTTCAACGATGCCCACGTGGTGATCTGGCCGGCCAAGGACTGGCGCGGTGAGGTGGAGCCCGTGAAAGTGTGGGCAGAGGAGTACTGAGGCGCGGGCGGTGCGATACCCGAGCCGATTTCACGCGCGCCCGGGCTTCCCCGGGCGCTCTTTTCGCCCGCCGTGTTTCCGAATGAGCTTCGGCAACCTGTCAGGCGGCATTCAGTCTGCGGAAATAGAATGGATGGTGTGGGGTGGCGCAGAGGATAGTGTGAGATGGACAGTGCAGTGACGCGTTACCCGGCCGGCCCGCGCGTGCTGGTGTGCGGAGGCGCGGACTATGCCGATCGCACTCAAGTGTTGTTCGAGCTCGATGAGCTCAAGCCCTCGGTGGTCATCCACGAGTGCGCGCCGGCGGGCACTATAGGGGCAGCGGCGCTCTCGGCGCTGTGGTGCCGCACCGAACTGGTGCGTGAGGTCATCCATCGGCTCGAGTGGGGCGAGCGTTGCTCCAAAGGGGCAGGGCACTGCAGGGCAGATCTGATCCTCGCTTTTCCGGGCGCGAATAGAACCGCGCTCGATGCATGCGCGCAATGCTGTGACGCCCCTATCAAGGAAGTCGCCCCCTATACGCGCGTCGTGCACTGCAAACGCCATCCGTATAACGTGTACGGCGCGCGCCCGGGGCCCTTCGGCAACCCGTTCAGCCACAAGGTCGGCACGCGTGCGCAGTACCTGGTCGACTCGCGTGACGAAGCGATTGAGAGACACGAGGAGTGGTTTCTCTCGAACCCCGGCCTTGTCGAGCGGGTCAAGCGCGAGATGACCGGCAAGGTGATCGGCTGCTGGTGCGCCCCGAAGCGCTGCCATTGCGACGTCTACGCCCGGGTATGCAACGAGGCCGCCGGCCTTACTGACACGACCGGCACGCACCGCGCGCTCACGCTTCAGGGGCCATTATTTGAGCTCGAGTGAGAAGGTCGGTGAGACGCCCTGGGCGGCGAGGGCGCCGCGCCATTCACTCACGGTGAGCGTGCTCGCGGCCGCAGCCGAGCACCCCGACTGCACGTTCTCCAAGCTCGCCCTCGCCGGACGAGTGAATCTCGAGAAGCTCTTCGGCGGTACGCGCTACGAGCCGGGTACGGGCGCCGATCCGCTGGCGATCAAGCGCGGGCGGCTGTTCGAGGAGATTCTGAAGAAGGACGATTACGCCGAACTGCTGAATCTGCTCTACGAACAAGACACCGCGCTCGGGGCCTTCGGCGCCGATGCTCGCATCGCCCGACTGCGCGATCTGCCGGCGCCCGCGGGGCGCTCGGGGCTCGAGGTGCGCGCCGAGGCGACCCGCCGGGAACTTGCCAAGATTGCGCGGCGCGACTGGGATGCCCCTACCCTTGTCGATGGGGCGGTGATCCGCGCGCGCATTGGAGGGAATATCGCGTACTTCGAGGCCGACGGACTCGCCGCGGCCTCGAACGGAGCGCTGCACGTCCTCGAGGCAAAGTCGTTTCCGTTGATCGATGGGCGGTGTGACCCGCTGAAGCTTGGCGCTGCGTGTGCCCAAGCCGGGTTCTACGCGGCGCTCGTGCGCGCGCAGTTGCTCGAGGACCAGCTGCCGGTGACCACCGTCTCGGATACCGGCTTCATCGTCCTGCCGAAGAACACCCGCCTCGGGCGCGCGGTGCTGCTCAAGCAGAATCTCTCCTTCCACATCCGAAGAGCCGAGCGGCTACTCTCGCTTGCGCAGCTCGATGAGACCGTGGTGAAGCGGATCGAGGGGTATGCGTTTCCGGCCGAGAGCACCGGAGCGGCCGAGCGGATCGAGGGGCTCTCACATCTGATGGACCAGGCCGGCACGCACTATCGGCCTGAGTGCCTTGAGCACTGCGCCGCGGCGAAACTGTGCCGGGAGCGAGCGTACAAGGCCGGGCGCCTGGCGATCCTTGGCGATCAGGCGCTCCGGGAGATGAGCGGCGTTGAGTCTTTCGACCGAGCGCTCGAGCTCGCCGCCGGCGCCGATCCCCTCGAACCTGAACGCGAGAGCGCCCGCGAACTCGCTCGCGCCCGCCGGCTCTATCGCAGAGCCCTCAAGAAGGCCGGGCCGTGAGCCTGAGGGCCCTGCTCAGCGCGACTGCCTATCAGGAGGGTCGCGCGGTGCGCGGCGCGCTCGTTCGACACCGCTCGATCGAGAGCGATCCGATCTTCCTCGTGGCCTGGCAGAACGGCTTCGATCCCTTTTCCTGCGCCGCGATTGCATTTGGACAGGCGCACGCCCCGCCGGAACTGTTCCTCATCAGCGGGATGCGCGAGCGGGATCTTGAAGCGCGCGAGTTCGCGGCAGCCGCGCTGCGCTTCTGTGAGCTGTTCGAGTCCTACGGGGCCGCGGCGAGCGCGGTCGATTATCAGGGGCGCAAGCTCGAGGTGCCCGTGTGGCCTGCGCAGGTCGTGATCGCGAACCGAGCGACGCTGCTGCTGCTTGGGCGGATCGGACGCCGCCTGGCGGGCATGCAGCACCAGGATGCCGTCCTCGCCGCTCGGCTGCGTCGATTCGCGCACCACCTTCTGTGGCTCACGCGCCATGCGGATCTGCCGGGGCAGCAACTTGTGCTCTCGTGCACCGATTTTCTGAACGCGCACTGGGTGAGCGCCATGAGCGCGCTCGAGTGCGAGTCTCTCTTCGCGCTCGAGGCATGGATCGCTCCGCCGGCGCGTATGCGCGGGTTCGAGGCGGCGGTCGAGGCCGAGCGCTTCTCCGCCGGGCCGCAGCCCAAGCCCGAGGATGCCCAGACGGCGGCGCGGCTCTACGCGGCGCTCGAGCAGGCGCACAAGGGCGGTCCCGAGGGGCCGGCCTTCGAGGAGGCCCGCGATGCGCTTCGCGAGTTCTACGGTGGGCTCACGGCACCGGTATGGGCGCTGCTGCTCGAGATCGTCCGACGTGAGCGGGACATCCCAGGCGCTGCGCATCTTGCCCGGCGGATCGAGCAGGACCGGATCGCCTACGGGCTGCATCTCGAGGGGCTCGAGCGGGCGCTGAACGATCCGCGCGGAGTCCGCTTCCTCGAGAATTCGCGCGCCGCGGCGCTGCGCCGCGATGAGCTCGAGCGGGCGGCGGCGCTCCTTGAGGTCGAGGAGGCCATTGACGATCCGCTGAGGATGCTCCCGCGGGTGCTCAGCGGCGAGGCAATCGAGGGCGAGGTGCTCAGCTGCACCGTGAGCCGGACCGAGGGGGCCACGGTGGTGCTGCGCACCGAGGACCCCTGTGCCCTGCCGCCGGGGCTTGCGCTCTGGTGGAGCGGGGCGCCGTTCGGGCGGGGCTGGGAAATCGCGCGGATCGAGGCGGCCGCCGCGGGCTCGAAAATCACCCTCACGCAGCCTGTCCGCAAGGATCCGGCGGGCTGCCCGGCGATGGGCACCCGAGCGCTCTTCTCTCCGCTTTACTTCGACGATCACCTCTCCTACGGGCTCACCCTGCCCGGCCGCGCGCCCTGGACGCACCGGCCGGCGGCCTGAGGAGAATTTTTTTCGGAATTTCTCCGCCCCCGCTACCTAGAACACAGGTAGAGAGGCAGCCCACCCCCCTGGCGCTGGTTCTTCGATGCGGCGAGGCGAGATTTCTCTTGCACGCCAAGTCTTTCTGCCCGGTTTGGGTAGCCGGCCGACGAATATCGGCCGGTTTTTTTATCGCCACGCCGCGCATCCGAGTTACCCGGGAAATGCAGCATTGTGCTGCATGTCAAGGGATAAACGTTGACCGTTTATTCCGCGCGGTATAAAATAATAAAAAGTGGTTAGTTAAACCACGACAGTCACAAGACCGGCGGACGCCGGGTGCAAGATGCAAGAGGGCAATACCGTGAGTGGACGATCAGGTAGGAAACGAAGGCTGAGCGAGGACGAAGGCCAGCAGCTGCGCGATGAGTATCTCTACGGCCAGGCGTTGGCCGCCGAGGCGCAGCGATTCTCTCCGAAGGCCCTTGCCGCCAAGTACAACATCGCGCCGGCGACCATCTACGACTACGTCGAGAAGCGCCACAAGGGCGAGCCCGGCTACGAGAAGCCGCGGGAAGGCATTCGTGAAGTCGTCGCGCGCGCCCTGCCGAGCGCGACCGTCCAGGCGCTGCGTAATCTCGAGACCGGGGTTGGCGTAGCGCTGCTCGCCAGCGCGCCCTGAGGGGCGGACGCTTGGCCCAGCAGAGGCCGCAGTCGGACAGTGGTGCGGGTCGCGTGCCGCTGGCCCGCGCATACCTGGCGGCATGGAAGAAAACGCGCCGCGCGGCCGAGCGGGTCGCGCGGCAGCTCTGGCGACATCGAGGGCTGTACCGACTGCGCTATGCGCTTCGGTTCCACCAGCGCGGAATGCCCTTCAGCACCGGCCTTGCCGATTTCGACGGGGCAGGCTTCGAGCACTTCTGTGACGGATACGAGCTCGACCCGGCCGGGGCGGCCGATGAGGCGATCTCGTACTACGGGGACGGGGCATGAGCGGGACGGCCTGTACGCAGACGATGGAGGTGCTCGATCTTTTTGCGCTGCCCAGATCGGTCTCGGATGAGGAAGTCATGTTCGGGGGGCGACTCGAGGCGCTGTTGCCGGAGTACGAGACGCTGCCCGCTGCGTTCCGCGATGAGCAGGATGTCTATTCCCCCGTGGTGTGGCAGTGGTATTTCCGAGGGATACGCACCGATTGCCTGCGCCCGCGCCGCGGCATCGATGGCAAGGCGGCGTGGCGGCATCTTAGGGCGGTGATGTCGTGCTGGGACCCGACGCGCCCGCAACCGACGCACGCCCACAGGGCCGCTGGGATCGCGTACCTGATGTCGCGATGGTTCGAGCCGCCGGCGGGGCTGCATGATGACGCGTGCAGTGAAGCACGCCTTGCCTGACGGCACGCTCAGCGCCGCGGCGCAGCGGGTCCTGCGGCTCATGCTCGAGGCGGAGCTCGCCGAACAGTGGGAGGAGGCGGAGCTTGCGTGCGAAGGCGCGCAGTGCTGGGTCGGCCTCGAGCGGACCTCCAGAACGATCGTCAGCGAGCTGCTGCGGCGGGCACTGATTCGAGACTGCGGCGAGAGCGGCAAAGGCATCGAGCGCTACACGCTCAACGAGGACGGGCGGCGCGCGGCGATCGACCCGACATACCAGGTCCCAGAGCTGCACGGGAGGTGCCGATCATGAACGCGAGACCCGATTTCAGACCACCGGTGAGCCGCGGTGTGACGGTCACGGTGGCGGGGGAGAGGATCCTCGATATTGAGACGCACCATCTCAGCGGTGCGCCGATGACGGCCGAGAACGAGGCCCACGTACTCTGGGCGATCAGGCATCTGGCCGGGTTCCTCGGGCTGCCTGCGATCTGCGAGCCGGCACGCTCGTCATTCCAGGAGCGCGTGCACGCGTGGGTGGCCAAGTGCTTCGGCGAGCACAGCGCGCACGATCAGGCGGAGCGGACACACCGGTATCTGGAGGAATCGCTCGAGCTCGCGCAGGCGCTCGGGTGCACCGAGTCTGAAGTGATGCAGCTGGTGCGATACGTCTACAGCCGCCCGCGCGGAGAGGTCGATCAGGAGATCGGCGGGGCGATGGTCACCCTGGCGGCGCTGTGTGCTGCGAATTCCTGCGACATGGCGACGTGCGGGGAGCAGGAGCTTGCACGGGTGCTGACCCGGATCGAGGAGATCCGCACCAAGCAGGCCCGAAAGCCGAAGTGCGTGCCGCCCGCGGGCGGCTCATCTGGAGCAGGCTGACCGATGGCGGACGGACTCGATGCGGCGGTCGTGGCGCGGGCCCAGGCGGTCGCCGCCACCGCGCAGGAGGAGTTCTTCGCGCTCGCCCCGGAGCGGGCGGTCGTCGTGAGTGCGGTGGCCGGCGCCGGCAAGAGCCGGCTCGTCGTCGATACGGTGGCCCGATGTCGCAAGCTCGGGGTCCGGGTCGCGGTATGCGCGCCGACGAACGAGCAGGTGTTCGGCCTGGTGCGCGCGATCGCCGAGAGTGACCCTGATTGCAAGGTGGCCTACCTGCCGGCACGCAGCATCGAGGTGCCCGCCTCTCTCTCGCTCCCGAACGTCGAGATCGTGAGCGAGCCGCACGAAGCCGATGCGGCCGAGGTGATGGTTGGCACCGCACGGAAGCTCGCCGATGCGCACCATCCGCGCTCGAGCGCCGTGCGTGCACTGGGTAAGCGCGATGCGCTCATCATGGATGAGAGCTACCAGGTCGACTCCACACAGTACTTCGCCGTCGCAGACCTTGCGCCCCGGCACCTGCTCGTCGGTGACGGCGGGCAGATCCAGCCCTTCAGCACTGTGGCCGAGGGCCTTCAGTGGCGCGGACTCGCCGAGGATCCGCTCGAGACCGCAGTCGGGGTGCTGCTTGCGCATCATCCTCGCACGACGGTGCACCGGTTCCCCATCACTCGCCGGTGCGATGCCCGCGCGGTGCCCGTGATGCGGCATTTCTATCCCGCCTCGCACCAATTCGGCGCCGCGGTGCTCGAGGGCGTTCGACGGATGCGCCTTGGGGCGGCCCATACCGTTTGTTCGAGAACCGCAGCACTCGACGCGACGCTCGATACCGCAGCGGGCGCCGGCTGGGCGCTGTGCGAGCTGCCCGGTGCGCAGACCCGCGCGGCCGATCCAGAGATTGCCCGGGTGATCGTCGAGCTCCTCCTGCGGCTCATCGAGCGAGGCGGCATGCTCGAGTGCGAGCGGCATCCGGAAGGCACGGCTCTCGCGGCCGAGCGGATTGCGATCGCGGTGGCGCACACTGATCAGAAGCTGCTGCTACGGGCGCTCCTTGATGCGGCGGGGCTCGCGGACATCATCGTGAACACCGCCAATCAGCTCCAGGGGCTCGAGTTCGACTTGACGATCAGCTGGCATCCTCTCGCCGGGCTTGCCCGTCCCGATGAGTTTCACCTCGAGGCCGGGCGGCTCTGCGTGATGTGTACGCGCCATCGGCACGCATGCATCGTGGTCGGGCGCAGGAGCGATCGGGAACTGCTCGAGGGTGTGGCGCCGGCCATTCCGGTCTACCCTGGCGCCTACCAGAACGATGCCCCGCAGGGATGGGACGTGCATCAGGGCGTGATGGAGACACTGGAGCCCAACATCGTCGAATTACCGGGTGGCAGGGCGAGGTAGGGGCCGCGCCGCCCATATAAAAATGGAGAGGTCTCATGAAAGAGTCGCAGGAGCCGAAGTACGACGTACGGGACGGTCGGATCATCCGCCGCCACACGGGGGAGCCGATCCCGGACGATGAGCCCGTGTTCATCTTTCGCGCGAAGGACCGGCGGGCCCTGACGGCGCTCACCGCCTATTACGCAGCGATCACCAACCCAGATCACGCGAGGGCGGTCGCAGCGCGCATCGAGTCGTTCAAAGCCTTCGCCGCGGGACACCCGGAGCGCATGCGCGAGCCGGATACAGACCCCATCGCCAAGACGTAACTCGACGAGCGCCGCTAGCCCTACGCAGTGGCGCCTGCCAGTGTGGATCCGATCGCGCCAATGAGCGAACGCAGCTGCGCGATCTTGCGCTCGAGGGGAGCCGCGACGCTCGTGCGCAGGCACGATTCCATCTCTGCATCGTGATCGGCGTTCTGAGCCCGCAGCGCGATCTGCACCAGGACGCATGCGGCTCTCACCTCATCGAGCTCGCTCGCCAGGGTGTCGAGGGCGATGGCGACTTTCGCGGGCGCTGCCTGGCCCGCGGATAAAACGCCCGCGGCGACACTGCTGCGCCGAGGGGCTCGGTTCTTGCGACGGGTAGCCATGCGAAGACCTCCTATCACCGGCCCAGGGCCGTTCGTCGACGGAGCGTAGGCCTTTTTATCCGCAGCGCCAATGGCCTGCTCAGCCTTGGGAGTGTCTCGGCCGTTTGCCGGCGTCGAACGGGATGACGTTGTTCAGCGGCTTTCCCTCCTGCCACACCCACCGCAGGTCGAAATCGCGGCTGCCGCACTCGCGGCAGTACTTGTGGCGCGCGCGGGCCCATCGCTCCCCGGGAACCTCCCCCCGGTGGCCGCAACGAAGGCACTGCACGTGAACGACCTGGTATCCGACGCCATTCGACATGGCGCGTAGCTTGGGGTGTCCGCCGTGTTCTGTCCACGCGCCCGGTCGCGCGCGGAGAGGACTGCCGTACAGCGGTTCCCCCTGAAGCCTGCTGGATTCGGTTTGCCCGCCGGCCGCCGCCGACAACAACGCTCCCCGTGGAAGTTACCGAAATAATCGCAAGCATCGAACTTCGCTCTCGTGTTGCCGAGTGCAATTCCGACGCGCGTTCGGGTTTATCTCCGAGGGCTGTTGTGTTAGGCGGATAAAATATCAATATGGACGATCAGAACACGTGCCGCATACAGGCCCGGTTGAATCGCCCACAGGTCACTAAACAAACAGCGGGTGGAATCATGGGTCTGAATCGCATCAAAGGGAATTCGTTCGTCGCCGCGCTGATCGCTGCGGCACTGATCAGCGTGAGCGCCGTGGCGCATGCCGCGGATGTAAAACCGGTCAAGCACACCTCGTTTCACTGACACGCGAGCGTCGGGGGCAGCTTCCTTGGCGGGTCGATCACCTCATACCTGCGCAGCGGCTGGGCCGCCGGCGGCGGGTTCACCTGGCGGCCGCGCGATGAGCGCTGGTTTGCGGTGCGCACCGACTTCTCCTACGACCACTTCGACATCTCCGATAAGCTCGTTGCGGCGACCAAGGGTGGCACGTTCGGCCCCGATACGGGTTCCGGCGGGCTCACCCAGGCGAACGTCGACGGGGAGTTCAAGGTGCCCTTCGGCAAGAGCGCCAGCGGGTATCTGCTCGCCGGCGTCGGCGTGGCGCACCTCAGCGTCTCGCTGGTGCAGCCGGGCGGCATTCAGACCTACACGTGCGCGCAGAGTCCGTTCAAGGTGTGCAGCCGCACGGTGGCCGCGACGCCGCTGCTGATGGGCGAGAGCTCGACGACCGCGTTCTCCTGGAACGTCAGCGCCGGGGTGGACTTTCGCATCGATGGAGGCCCGGTGATGTTCATCGAGGCCCGCTACGTGCGCTTCAACGCGTTCGTGCCGGTCACGGTGATCCCGGTCCAGATCGGGCTGCGCTTCTGA
>JAEHJW020000247.1_pt1 | contig 11413 bp, 13 predicted proteins | sample 9271431 | NCBI WGS metagenome assembly JAEHJW02
CCCATAGTTCAGAGACGAAAATTGCCCGAGACAGCATTTTTTCAAGTGATTTTGTATCCATATCGGGAAATGTCTGGGCAAGGTTGGACATTATATCTTCATAAGACTTGCCTTCTTTGACTAATTTGATTACAGGCGCAAGTATTCCGTTGGTTAATTTTTCTATATCCTTTGGGGACAGTGAGTCAGCGGCATTGTCGATTGCGGCTTGGTCGGGAAACGTATGCTCCTGAGATTCAGAATATGTACCAGATGTAACGCCCTTTGCAGACGGGATTGGTTCTTGAGGATTTAATTCAATTTCGTCATCGTTAAATCCGTAAGCTTTGAGATAATATTTCTTTGTAAACTTGAGTCCAGTCGTAACAAGTAATTGGTCTCTTGCAGCAAGCTCTTTGTCTATGTCTTCTTTTTCAACCAAGCAAAATACTGGTGGCTCTACGCTATCTCCGAAATTAATTTCGCATATCCACTTAATTAGCCTATTGAAAGCAAACTCAATTTGTTTTTTGTCTTGGTCTATCATATCCTTTCTAACTCTCATATGAACCTCAGAGGCTGCGAAGCTACCACCTTTGATTTCTGTTGTCAGATTCTGACCGAGCACAGCAATGCTTATTTCTGTTTTGCAGCTATCAATGAACTTGGATTGCAGCTCACCAGTTGAGTTTGCGTTTCTGGTTTCAATCGTCGTGACATTGCTGTCATCAGGGATAACTGCTATGGCATCTTGGACAAGATTTTCAAGCTCATCCGCAAATGCGTTTACTTCCTGCTCGTTTACCCCCCGCGGATGTTTCCCTACCAGAAATGGCATCCCGTATTTTTCTACGAATATGGCCCAGAATTTCAATCCTGCCTTTTTGAATGTAACGGGCCAGAAACACTGAGCCAAAATGGGGTTGCCATATGGGTTAGCATAACTCGGTTCGTGTTGTAACAGTAAGAATTTACGCGGCGGCAGTGGATCGCCTGTAACCCAATTTACCTTTGTTCTCAGCCTTAGTTCATTATTTTTTGCAAGAAATGTAAACCAGAATTGTGGTTTTTCTTTGATGGCCACTGGAAGAATATAGTTATCTACTCTATCCCACACGACTTCGTGAACGGAATAGCCAAATAATGAATAGCTGAGCATTTCCTGGAGGGTGTTAGTTATATTGATTTTTTTCAACGCCGTTTCGATAACTTTTGTAACTTTTGATCTAGCGCTGCCTCTGTCCAAGCCCCATGACATTGACAGCAAGCCTGCTTTTCTGGATCGTACACATCCAGCCAAGAATGAGTCAACAAGCAGATGATTATAGATTCGAATATGCTGACAGAATTTTTTTAGACTACTAAAAGTATTTGACAAAAATAAGCCAAGATAACTAAAATCTATTGAACGTTCTCTTGTTGCGAATTCGCCTTGCAATGATTTTGCTTGTTCGCCAAAATTCACATACGTTTCTTTATCTATCCACATGGCTTTACTTAGATCAGTACCCCTTTGTAAGTTCGCAAATTTCTCTTCTTTTTCTTGTGGTGATATTGGATAACATGCCTGTGCCTGAGTGCCCAGCATGACAAGCAAGTGCAAGTGCCCAAAATAAGTCGCCATGTCCCTCATCTGTGCTTTCGGCATCGTATCGTATATTCCCAGCGGTTGTGATAACCTTTTTGATTGCGTGCATATGTTTCATCAGTAATTTGTGATGCGGAATTCTCAAATTTTTTTTGTCAATGAGCTTTTTTATATTCGTAGCCATCTCTTCTTTCACTTTGTTGGAAAACATAATAGGCTCAACGGTAGATGAAAACTTCAATCTGAGTTCCTCTGCAAGCTGCATGCCGAGTCCGCCTTCGTCTATACAAATTCGTATAGGATTATATATGCATTTGAGTTCCTCAATTCTCAATCTCTGAGCCTCAAAGCTACTATTTCTCATATTTTCAATGTGCCGTATATAAAAAATATCATTGATTTTCTCAGCAACTATGAATGCAGTCAAGTCCTTTCTCCTGCCGATATCGATTCCCATATAGAATTGCCCAAGTTTATGCCCATTCCAGGCATTTTGCTCAGAGCCATAGTCCACATCCTCAACGATTTGTATGATTTCATCGTATGTGAAATATGCATAGTTCTCATCAACGAAGACACATTCATATTCCTGTGCGAAGCTCTCGGGATCTGTTGCTCTTTTTATCTCGTCAAGGTTAACTTTGAATCCATCGGAAATGGCTCTGTATATATTTACTTTGTGCCGTGAAAATCCCATATCCTCAGCATTTTGCCAAATCTCGTAGAACTTTCCAGACTTTCCAGCAGGAGTAGATATGATGTTTACTTTGTAGCCTCGTGTAGCGATCGGTAGCATTGATTTCCAGATCTCTTTAGCATCCCTGTGAAATGCAAACTCGTCAAGGTATATATGCCCTGAATAACCCCTGACAGATTTCGGAGAAGCAGGTAACGAGATTATCCTTGAACCGTTCGGGAGTTCTATTTCTGACTTGTTCTCTATTGGGAGTTTGAACTTTATTACTCTGTTGAATACGTGAAAGATACTATATATCTTGTCTATTACCTCTTTGGATTGGCGCTCTGTTGTTGAGAGGATCAGATTCTTACACTTTTCGGATAATGCATTCTCGACTGCATCAAAGCACAATGCAACCGAACCACCAATCTGTCGAGATTTCAATTCTATCTTAAAGCGGTTATTGTCACTAAGCCAATCGCGCTGATATTTTAAAAGTGAGAACATTACTTAATTTCTTCCTCAGCGATGATTTTAAGCATTTCTTTAAGCTTTGAAGTTAGTTCAATATTAGTGTTTGTGTTATTGCTCAAATATGAGTGAAATGTCTCAAGTGTTTTCATTGCTGTTGTAATATTTGCGTTAGTCGGACGACTAAGCGCTTTATCTATAGCAATATCGGCAAGTCTTTGTAACTTTGAAACTATGTCGTTATTGTTCTTGTCATTCGTATCCATACTACGATAATACAATACCTTTTTGATGAGTTTTACTGAACTGTTCACTGAACCGTTCATAAAAGATTTTTTTAAAATTCGTTTATTCTCTTTTCAAAGAGCATACCAAGAGTATTTGAAGGAGGGAAAAATATGATAGATATAGCAGTTTTCAAAGCTGGAGAGCACATTGATTCAGCGGGGAACAAGAGGACTTGGGACAAAGAAGATCTTGATACTATAGCCGAGAAATACAATAATCAAGATAAGCACGAAGCTCCAGTTGTAATCGGACACCCGAAAGATGATGCACCTGCATACGGTTGGGTTGATTCTTTGAGACGTGATGGGGACACGCTATATGCAAAAATTAAACCAACCGTTGAGGATTTCGTGGATTGGGTCAAAAAAGGATTATATAACAAGGTTTCAATTTCTTTGTATCCGGACAGGTTGCTCAGACACATCGGATTTCTGGGGGCTGTGCCACCAGCCATAAAGGGATTGCCCGCTCCTGAATTCAGCGAACAGGAATTCATATCAATTGAATATACGGAATGGAACAAAGAAGCACGAGAAAGGCTTGAGAAGGGCGAAATAAAAGGCGACTTTGCTGGACCTGATAATTCATTTCCAATAGCAGCTGAGGAGGATGTCAAGCATGCTTGGAATTTGGCAGGGCACACACAGCAACCAGACTTTGTTAGGCACAAGATTATCTTAATTGCAAAGCAAAACGGTTGGCTTGCAGGTTTGCCAGATACTGCAAGGGAATGGGCAAAACAACATCATATCGAGATGGAGGAGAAAATGGGCGAAAGCAGCAAAAACTTTGAAGAGTTCGCAAAGCTAAAAATTGAGCTCGAAGCAGAAAAGGCAGCAAAAGAAAAAGCTAATGCAGAGTTTGCAGAGTATCAAAAGAAACACGAAGAGGAAATTGCTGAAATGAAAAGGCAGCTTGAGGTTGAGAAATCTGAGAAAAGACATATGGAGAGCACGAAGTTTTGTGAGACCTTGGTTGCTGATGGCAAGATTGCACCTACAAAGATCGCAGAAATAATTGATTTTATGGAAATTCTTAACTGTGCTGGAGAGTTTGAATTCTCAGAAGGTGATAAGAAAGTCAAGAAAATGCCAGTTGAGAAATTTAGAGATTTCCTAAAAGACTTGCCAAAAGCGTTTAGGTTCGGAGAATTTGCGAGCAAGGACAAAACTAGGGATTTAGGAGAAAAGAAAGTTGACAAGGACTTCAAGGATGTCAAGCTTGACGAAGACAGAATGAAAATTCACAAGAAGGCCAAGGAATACGCAGAGAAGCACAAAATTTCTTACGCTGATGCGCTGAAAAAAGTTATCAATCAAGATGATGATGATAATACAGAGAACGGAGACTAACAGTGGGAAGATTGGCCGAGCTGAGAGTGGAAGATACAGCTATGGTTGCGAAACCACCCTTTAGCAGAGTCAACAAAGACCGCTTGGGGTTGCACAAACAGATTACAAAGTACGCTATGGACAATAATGTTACATATGAAAAGGCAGCGCATTATATTTATAACAAAGCACCAGATTACATATATACCAATAATGAGGAGGCTAAATAATGGGAAGGCTACAAGATTTAAGAATTGTTGACCCAGTCCTAACTACAATAGCAAGAGGTTACACGAATGCTGATTTTGTTGCTGAGAATTTGTTTCCATACGTTCCAATCACAAAGGAAGGTGGGAAAATTCCTGCATTCGGAAAAGAAGAATTTCTTCTCTATAACACTGAGAGGGCAGTGAGAGGAGACAGCAACAGAATAGCAGCTGAGACAAGAAATTCTATTACAATATCGCTCACTGAGCACGATCTTGAGTATCCAGTAGACTACAGAGAGTCGCAAGAGGACATATTCCCCCTCCAAGAGTATGCAACGTATAGGGTTACAAAAGGTATTCAGCTTCAGAGGGAAATGATGGCAGCGACACTCGCACAATCTCCTTCAAATTATCCTTCATCGAATGTTCTTGCTTTATCTGGGACCTCTACATTTTCAAACGCATCAACCGACCCAGTAGAAGTTATAGACACTTGCAGATATGCTATGGCTGCTCAGATAGGGACTAAGCCGAACACAATGATAATTGGTGCATCTGCATATTTGGCCATCAAGAACAATCCGAATGTAATTAATAGGTTGAAGTATACAGCAGAGAAAATTGTAACAGTGGATATTTTGAAAGCTATCTTTGGAATGCAAGATATCGTAGTTGGCGAGGCAGTGTATTCTACTGATGCTGGTACCACTCAATTTATTTGGGGACCAAATGTTATTCTTGCTTATGTCCCAGATAAAATTGATAGCAAACTTAAAACTCCATATCGTCCAAGTTTTGGATACACATTGCAGAAGTCAGGTTACCCAATGGTAGATGTGTATTTCGAAAGCGGATACAAGGTGCAGTTAGTCCGAGCGACGGATATCTTCGATGTGCAAATTGTAGGATCTGATGCAGGGTATCTCATTGCGAACGTTGTAGGCTGATGTCAATGAAGATAAAAACCCTATTTTCAATATTACACGATGGGAAGCAAAACCCGATAGGCAGTGTTATTGATCTGACAGAAAAAGAGATACAAAGGCTCGGAGGATTTGTAGAAAGAATTGGTAATGAAGCAGACAACAAGGAAGCAAAAACTAAGGTAGAAACCAAGGTAGAAACCAAGGTAGAAACGGAGGTTAAGGATGGAAACAAATAGCGTCAACCCAACTCCAACAGAAGCGGCAGCTACCACAATTGATGCCGCTGAGCAGGCCTTGCAGCAAGAACAGGCAGTTATGAGGGCTGTGCATGCTCTTGCTGAGCCGAATATAAAGTCTATTTCGCCACGACCCGATGTTGTAAAGGCAACAGTGAAAGTAACATCAACGGCTACAAAGACGGTAACTACAGCTAACCCAACTGTAGCTGGAACGTCTGACACATCATCAAAGGTAACTACGGCAGCTGAGAAAGCCGCTGCAGCTCCACAGGGTATAAAAATTATAGGAGGCAGATAGAATATGCAAACATATAATCCAATTCTACACGTAACGGTTAACGCTGCAGTTGATATTCCCGAGTCGGTTTTTGTAAACTATGCGGGGAATATTTGCACAGCAGGCAATCAGGCTCTTGGAGTGTCTGAGCTTGATGCAAGTGCAGGTGAAGGAGTGTCAGTCATTGCTCTTGGAGTTGCACTTATAAATGCTACTGGCACCATAACTGTAGGACAAGCTGTAACTTCTGATGCAAATGGATTTGCGGTTGCAGCTAATGGCACAACTGATACTGTTAATGGTTATGCTCTGGACGCAGCGACAGCAGGAACGGCAATCAGAGTTTTGATTAAATAGACAAGATGTATTGTTCAGTTGATGATATTAATAGCATAGTGCCAGCATCTACCCTCGTGCAATTGACCGATGACACGAACGGGAACACTCTCAATGAGGCGATAGTCACTCAGGCAATACAGTTCGCAAGCGATGAGATTGATTTATATCTCGGAGGATTATATACAGTGCCACTTGCTACTGTTCCTGATATCATCAAAAGACTTTGCATAGATCTGACAACATACAATCTTTATACTCGCAGATTCGGATTTGAGCTACAAATGCCAGAATCAATGCTGCAACGCAGGAAAGAAATTCTTCGCCAGCTTGAGCAAATTCAATCTGGGAAACTTGACTTGGGAATTGATACAGCAACATCGCCAGGGCAAGGATACTACAAGACCAACAAGACAAAATGGAGCAGGGTATTTTCTCAACACAGGTTGAGGGAGTTTTAAATGGCCATCGCTGACATTGAGAGTACAATCATTTCGATTTTGCAGACAGCACTACCTGATATACAAATTGAAGGATTCCCCGAGCGTCCTTCGGACTATAAACTTATGCACCCAATCGGTGCGCTGTTGGTTCGATATGCGGGGGCAAAATACGGCGAACCCTTGACCACCAATACTTGTATGCAGTGGCGAACTATTGAGTTCGAAATCATCCTTATTATGAGACATTTAAGGCGGGATTATGAGGGAGCGTATGCATATATCGATACCGTGAGAAGTGCATTGATTGGGTACGCCATTAACGGACAAAAATTCTATGGAGTTAAGGAAGAGTTTATAACCGAGATGGCTGGTGTCTGGCAATTCGGTATTACATTTGCCATTAAGCAGATGTCGTTTGGTCAGCGAACCAACGAAGATCCTGATTATAATGTGCCGCTTTTTGTGCAGGGCACAGCGATAAACAAGACTACTAACGACACAGTGGAGGTGAGTAAATAAATGGCAACGCCAGGAACATATAAATATGTTGGAACAGCCCTGTTTGGGTACACACAAGGCGGTTTAGATTATCTTTTTTGGAACGAAAACCAGTATTCCCTGATGCCAGATGATTATATCACAACATTAGTTTCTCAAGGATATTTAACTGTAATAACACAACCTACAAGTTAGAAAGGAGGCTAAATAATGCCAGCAAATTTTCTGCATGGAGTTGAAACAATAGAAGTAACAACGGGACCAGTACCAGTCAACGTTGTCAAAACCGCTGTAATTGGGCTGATAGGAACAGCTCCGATACAAACGCTCACAAATGGCGATCAGTCAATAAATACTCCGACATTAGTATTGAATACCGTTGATGCTGCAACATACTTCGGAGAAGACACCGAAGGCTATACCATCCCAGCTGCTTTAAGTGCAATATTTGCACAGGGCTTTGGGATGGCTATTGTTATCAATGTATTTGATCCATCGAAACATATCAATGCGACAACGGGTAAACCAGATCCATCAATGGTAACAGCTATGGATATAATCGGAGCGGTAACAACCGATGGCAAGAGGACAGGACTTCAATGCTGTCAAGACTGCTACGGATTATTTGGATATTTTCCAAAGATATTGATAGCACCAGGCTACTCAACGCTCAACGATGTTACAGTGGCAATGGATTCAATGGCGGGGATTATCAAAGCCATCAGCATCGTAGATTCTCCTGTTGGGGTTAACCCTCAGATGGCAATCATAGGGAGAGGAACATCGGGATTGATTAACTTCAATATTTCAAGCGACAGAACTATCTTGTGCTACCCGTATGTGCAAGCCTATAGCAAAGCATATGGGATGAATGTATTACAGCCATATTCGCAGTTCCTTGCGGGCGTTATCGCAGCGAAGGATATATCAAACGGTTATTGGTGGTCCCCATCAAACACTCAGATTAAAGGCATTACTGGTATGGAACGAAGCTTATCGGCAATGATTAATGACCCAAATTCAGAGGTAAACCTGCTTAACGAGAGTGGCATAGTAACAATATTCAACTCTTATGGCTCAGGATTGAGGACGTGGGGCAACAGATCCAGTGCATATCCAACATCGACTTCTCCATCAAACTTTATCGCAGTAAGACGAACCGCAGACATCCTTGAGGAATCAATCTCGTATGCAATGTTGCAATTTTTAGATTATCCTATGAGTACGGCATTGATTGATAGCATCTGCGAGACCGTAAACTCATTTATTCGTTCGTTGGTTGCAAGAGGAGCAATAATAGACGGTAACTGTTCATTCGACCCAAGTCTTAACCAAGCTACAGACCTTGCAGCAGGACATTTGACATTCGATTTGTCATTTATGCCACCACCACCAGCTGAGAGGATTACCTTTCAAAGCTACATTGACATAAGCTATCTAACTGAGTTGGGAGGTATAACTAATGCCTGATATTTCTATTAATAGTATCTCAAATGCAAATTGTTACATAAACGGGAATTCCTTACTTGGAAGAATTGAGGAAATTCAGCTCCCGCAAGTAAAATTGAAGATGGTAGATAAGAAAGCTCTCGGAATGTATGGTGCGTTTAAATTGCCAGCGGGCATAGACGTGCTTGAAGGTAAAATTAAGTGGACTTCATTTTATTCCGATACGTTCCAACAGTATGCGAACGCAACTCAGACTGTGCAGTTACAGGTGCGTGCTTCAATCGAGCAATGGGATTCGACTGGACTGGCTATTCAAACTCCAATGGTTGCCTTTATGACAGTCATTTTTCACGAATTCCCACTCGGAACATTCAAGCATCAAGAGCCAGCAGAGTTCGAAACTTCAATAACGGTTTACTACATTAAGATAACCGCAGGTGGAGTTGACCAACTTGAATATGATGCACTGGCTAACATATATAAAATTGGCGGTGTTGATATGCTTGCTCAATACACGTCAAATATCGGAGGATAATATGGACTTAACATTACCAAGTGGAAAAGTAGCAAGTATCAAAGACGGCACTGGCAGAGATATGCTAAATGCACAGCGTAAGGCAAGAGATACGAACGAGGTTGTTTTTGGGCTAATAGCTGAGCTTACGACTATTGATGGTAGCCCAATCGTGCTTGAAGATGTTCTCGATATGCCGTTATCTGATGTCTTAACATTGCAGGGGGCTCTATCAGGAAATTTACCACAATCTCTGCCCAACACATCATCCACCTCAGCAAGCTCACAGGTTGGGGCTTAACAGAGATAAAAGATATGACCTTAGATGAGCTTTTATTCTGGGTTAAACAAGCAGTCGAGTACACGAAAAATGAAGCGGAGGCGATGAAGAGTGGCTAATGATACATTCAAAGTAAGCATTATTTTAGAAGCCTTTGACAGGATGTCGGGGACTTTAAATAATGCTACAAACACAGCCACTCGTCAATTCGCCGATATGTCAAAATCAGTTCAAAAAACAAGTGAGCAGGTGACATCTCTCGGAAAAAACAACGCAATTAGTCATCTTACTGGGCAAACAGAAAAGGCCGCATTATCGATGAAGGGACTTAAGGCAGAAGCGATGTCAATGCAGGAAGCATTGTCGGCATTCCCATTGGCGATTATGCCTGCGATGGCAGTAGTTGGATCTGTTATGGGACCGATTAAGGAGTTCACTGACTATGAGGACTCTGTTGTAAGAATGAAAAACCTCATAACCAGCGCCAACGGAGAGGTAAGCGAGAGTTTTACAGCACTTGTAGAACAATCAAAAAAGGACTCAGCGATGTATAAAGGTTCGGCAGAAGATTACATACATGAATACACAACGTTGATGCAACGAGGAATATCCGCTAGTGATATATTAGCAGGCGTTGGAAAAGCCGCAGCTGCATTTCAGGAAATAAGAAACATTTCCTACGAAGATGCTGCTAACTTTGTAGGAAAGGCTCAGGAAGCTTTTGGCGTGGCGGCAAAGGAAGTTCCTGAGATGATAGATAATATCAACAGAGCTCTAAATCTTGCTGGGATACCCGTCCAAGACATGCAGGAAACTATAAAATATCTAGGACCAAGCCTTAAAGTCATAGGGCAGCAAGGAACAGAAGCAGCAAAGCAATGGTCAACCGTAATTGCCGAAGTATCAAAAATAGGCGGTATGGAAGGCTCAATGGCTGGAACGAACATTGGAATGGCTATCACGCAAATGGCTATGGTTGCAGCAAAGATGGACAGGTCACAGGTTAAAAAAATTGTAGGTCCTTTATTAGACGAGTATCATTTGTCACTGGACTTCTTTGACAAGAGCGGGCAGTTTGGCGGAGTTCGAAATATGATTGAACAATTTCAAAAAGTTATGCAGTCAGGAATGAACCAGCAAGAACAAGTCGAATTGTTTACTAAACTCTTTGGACAGGAAGGCGAGAAACCAGCAATCATCTTAGGCAAGGCTGGTGTCGAAGGCTATGACAAATTCACAAAAATGATGGCAGATCAGCTATCGCTCGATAAGCAAGCAGCAGCAATCAGAGGGACACTTGCAAACGAATGGGCGTCGATGGTTGGGAGTGCGAAAAATGTGCTCATAGCACTCGGAGGCATAATTGTAAACTCGTTGGCAATCAAGAATGCAGTCAAAAGCATCAATGAAGGATTCAGTTGGTTGGCTAAGTTTATCCAAAACAATCAAGCACTGTCGGGGGCTATTTTGTCTGCTGCCGCAGCGCTTCTTGGGTTTAAAGCGGCAACGATTGTGTTTGGTATTGTAGGAACCTTGCTTAGACTGACAGTTGTTTCTATGATTAAGGACATTGTTTCTTTGGCTAGTGGCTTTTTGATGGTTGGACGAGCAATAGCATCTGCTGGTATGTTTATGATGGCAAATCCATTGTTATTGTTAGCAGTGGCAATTGCAGGTGCGGCGATACTTATATATATGAATTGGAGCAAGATATCTCCTTTGCTTCAAAGCGTTTGGGGTAAGGTAGCCAGTGCGTGGAATAGTGCGTGGAATTGGATTCTATCAGGTATTACGTGGCTCTGGAACGGCATTAAGACTGTATTATCTTTTATCATAGCCGCTATCATATATACCAATCCTGTTTTATTTCTTCTATACCACAATTGGGACAAAATGTCCCGGGCTA
>JAEHJW020003225.1_pt1 | contig 11412 bp, 14 predicted proteins | sample 9271431 | NCBI WGS metagenome assembly JAEHJW02
TGCAGGCTGATGCACGCGGCGACCCAAAAGGGGAACTCTATGGGCATTCGCGATCATTCCCCGTCATGCCAGAGATCAGCGCTGGCCGCTGCCACCAATTTTAAAAGAGTGAATCGAAATGACCGAACAGATTAGCCGCACTCAGTTCTGCGCGTTGCTGACGAATACCATCCATGCTCACCCAGACTGGCTCACGGACGCAGTGCTGTCGCTGCATGCTGGGATGCAAAGCGCGGTTGATGACGCCAATCGCCACGCTTGCGATATGGAGACTTTGTTCGTCATGTCAGTACTCCACGGGCGGCTTCCGACGAAGCCTCGGGACCGCGAATATCTGGCGACCATTCTCGAACGGTGGGCGCCTCAGTCCCGGTTCGACTTCTCCAATGCGATTAAAGAATTGAGGGGCAAGAAATGAACGAACGGATGCCTTGGCGTTTGCAGATCGCGATGGCGGCGATGCAGGGAGAAATCGCGAGAAGTTACTCTGCACTACATCTGGGTAGTGTGGGCCTCTACTTCCGCATGGCCGACGCGATGCTGGCGGAGCATGCGCGGACGGCGCCGGTGGAGGAGTCCCGGGCGGCCAAGATCGCGCATATTATCGACAGCTTGTCATCGACGCCGCCGAACGGCTTTGCTGACGCGTGCAAGAAACGCACCGCTATCGAAAAGCTCGTGCGCATGCTCAACGAGTCGAATGGAGGACGCACATGAACCGCAATAGTCCACCAATGCCGAACAGCCGGTGCGCGCCGCGGTGACAAGGTGACGCCCACGCGGTAGGAATTGCGGACCAAGCGCAGAATTGCGGACCAATCGGCCACGCCAGAAACGCGCGCAACAGCCTGATTTGAATGGTGGGCCGTGAAGGACTTGAACCTTCAACCTACGGATTAAGAGGCTGCCGTTGAAGGCCGCTTAGTCAGGCGCTTGCGCGCGCGCGTGGTCCGCAATGGGACTGCGCCCGTGCGCCTGCAAGCCGCATTCCTGGTGGGCGTCCTGAAGGATTGCGGACCATTAGTGGTAGTAGACGCACGGAAGGGATGGCGTTGACGATGGTGTCAGTGCAGCACCGACAAGCGTTGTTGGTAGCGCGGACCACCCCGAAGTGAGGTTGAGCGTGTAGCCACTGTACACAGTGGTCGGCGGCACGACGCCGATGCCAACGTTACAAAACGAGGCAAAAAAGCCTTGCACGTTGCCTGCCGCTGTTGCGCCGATAAGCGCCCAGTAGTCGGTGTTAGGTTGCAGCGTCGCGCTGACGGCACTTACAGCCAGCCCAGATGCTGAGACAGCCGTCTTAGGCTGCGCCACTACAAGGACGCCCGGAGTGCCTGCGTTGTCGGCGTAGATCGCGCACGCAGCCGATCCTGAAATGCTGCTGTTGTAGAAGCCCAATTCCGTTATGGAGATCGCTTTAGGGACACGGAATGGGAACACGTATGCCGCGTTCGCGCCGCCGCCGGATGTGTTCGTGAATGAGGCATTCCCGAGCAGCACCCCGGCGATCCAGTAATAGCTGGATGACGGGAGGGCCGGACCCGGCAAGTCGCCACCAGAGCCGCCGGCAGGAACATCCCATGTTGCATCCTCGCGCAGATACCGTGTCGTGCCCGCGGTCGCGCCGGGGTCAGGAACGGCACCGGGCGCATGCGTTGCGCCGGACGCTATGAACGCGGGCACATCGGTGCCGACGATGGCGCGCATGGATGGAGCGCCTGCGGCGGCGGCAGGTGCGGCGAGAAACGTAGCGGCTGTCTGCGATCCGTCAAGCGTGATCGTGTCGAATGTCGGTGTTGGGAATCCCATGATTGCCTTGATGACGTTAAATGGATCACACGGTGATCGTGACAATTAGCCCTACGTCCACAGTCACGTTCGACAGCACGGTGCCTGCGCTGTTACTGATCTGGACGTTGAGGGTTCCGGTTTCCTGAAATTGGTGCGCTCCACCAGCACCCGCGGTGAGGGAAATCGTGCAAGCAACATCCGTTGACAGGCGCTTGCGCGCGCGCGTGGTCCGCAATCGGACTGCGCCCGCGCGCCTGCAAGCCGCATTCCTGCTGGGGGTCCCGAAGGATTGCGGACCATTCCCGCGTGTGCGCTTCGCAGATTGCGCATCCCGCTTTAATTCTCGATGGTGACCGTCAACTCGACATTCACCGTCACATTCGACAGCACGGTGCCTGCGCTGTTGCTGATCTGGATGTTGAGGGTGCCTGTTTCCAAGAATTGATGCGCTCCACCCGCGCCAGCCTTCAAGGAAATCGTGCAACCCACATCCGCAGACAAGGGTGTCCTGGTGCTGGCGTTGTTGGTGATCGTGATGCCGCCAATGCCGTTGGTCAGCCCGGTGATGGTATACAGGACAAAGTAGTTGTCGCCGATCCCGGCGATGGGCGCGCCCGCATACCAACTCCCCCAAGTGGGCGTAACCGTACTGCTTGCGGCCCAGTTGCCGTCCGAGTTCAGGCCCAGACCGACGCTCGCGGTGTACAGGGTGGACCCGGCCAATCCTACAGCGGATCCATCCAGATTTGGATAGCCGGGGCTCGCCAAAACGTACTGGGCCGTCCCGATCTTGGCGAACAGCGTGTTGAGATCGGCACCGTTGACGGCGTAACCTGTGAGGGCCGCTTGGATGCCGAGATAGAGCGGCGCGTAGCGCGTATTGAGATCAACGCCGCCCACTTTGTAGCCCGTCGCCGCGGGCTGCGTGCCAGAGATGTACGGGTCGAACCAGTTGTCGAGGTCGACGCCGTTGACCATGCGGTTGCTGGTCATGTGTTGTACGCCGGGCCGGTCATCGTACCGGTGAACGTCGGGTTATTCTTGGGCAGATAGTTGGCCAGTGCCGCAGCGATTGCGTTGGTCACGAACGCCGTTGTGGCGAGCGACTGACTATCGTCACCTGCGGCTGCTGTGGGGGCTTCCGGGTTGCCGGTGAACGCCGGTGAGTCGATCGGCGCAAAGCCTTTGGCCAGCACCCATGCTTCGGTCGCATAATTTTGACCTTGAACCCACGCCTCTGTTGCATAGCCAGTTCCGGCGTTGACGTTTGAGATGGCGGTGTCGACGAATGCGGTCGTGGCGATCTGATCCGTATTCGTGTTGGTCGGTGCCGTGGGCGCTGTGGGCACTCCCGTGAACGCCGGGGACGCGAATTGCGACAGCACGACTGCGACGATGGCTGCGGTCAGGTTCGCCTGGAGCGTGGCCGTGGTGCCATCATCGATGGCCGGCTGCCCGCTTTCCGAGACAATGAACGCGGCGATGACCGCAGCCATGATCGAAGCCTGACGCCACACCTTGTTGGCGGACGCCGCATCCGCCAAGCCATTTGTGAACCCATCCGGTAGTGCAGCCATCGCGGCATAGTTCGCCTGCGTGAGCACATTCGCCCCGGACGCTGCCGCGAAGGTCAGGAAGTCGTTTTCGATGGCCATTTTATCGTCTCGTGAAGTTGATCATCAGCCGTTGAAAAACACGACAGGCGCGCTTGTTGCGGTGCCTGTGGGCGCAGCCGTTGCCGGGAGCGCAGTCCATCCCGATGTCAGCGCTTGCACCAAAGCGACCGAGGCAATCGTTGGGCTCGCGCCTTCAAAGCCGAGGGCTTGAGAGCCATAGGATCCCAAATAGACGCCGGCGAAAATGGATGCGCTCGCACCCGTCATTGCCACGGCACCCCAGTAGGGCGTCCCCGGCTGAAGCGTCAAGGAAACCGCAGCCGTGTTCATCCCCACGGTGCCGGTTGAAATCTGTCCCGTCGATGCCAACAGCGCACTCGGCGCTCCCGACACATCCGAGTAAATGCCAGCGTCTGCGTAACCACCGAAAGAAGAACTCACAAAAAACCCGATCTCGGTTACCGCACATGCACGCGGAACAATGAACGGGATCAGCGTCATATTGTTTGCTGCGCCCACGCTTGCCGAAGTGCTTAAGGCGTTGGATGCTGCACCTGAGGCATGAAAGTTGCCCGATGGGAGCGGCGGCCAGTAGGTGCTGCCGCTGGCACTCGGAGGGTTCAGGCTTTTGATGGCCGCCTCAAGATTCACCTCCTTGTTGGCGATGGTGCCGTCATCGAGCACCGCCTGGCCGCTGTAGTCGGCAATGAATTGCGCAACCAGCGCCGCGATGGTGCTCGCCTGGCGGAGCGCCTTGTTGAGTGATGCAGAGGTCAGGATTCCGGACTCAAACCCGGTTGTAAGTTGCGCCAGCGCCAGCCACTCGGCTTGCGTCAGCACATTGGCGCCAGCAGCCCCAGCGAACACTTGAAAATCATTTTCGACTGCCATACAGCGCTCCCATTAAATGATTGTCGCCAACGAACCTACATCCAGCCCAGCGATATAGCTGTTCTCGAAATCGAGACCGAAAATCGGAGTTTGCGGAGCCGAAGCCATGAAATAGCCAGATACCGCGACCCCTACAGATTTCAGCGGCAACAGCCCTTGCTGCAAAACAGCCTGCATGACATTTGTTATCGGCATACCGACCAAATAAAACGAGATCGTCATATCTTGATTGTCATCGAGAGCGACTTCAACGCCCGAAGTTGTGCCGAATGCTGACTGCAAGATCGGAAGGGCGCTATTGGCATTCCCGTTCCAACTGTTCGCGCCAATCTTCGCGTAAATCAATTGCCGATAAGTGTCGTCGTCGAGCTGCGTAATAGAGTCTGACGTGCTGCTCCCCCAGTTGGCTTGATTCCACCCTAAACCCTGCACGTTCCAGCTAAACCCCTGCACGGTGATAGGCACATCGATATTGCGCGAGATCCCCACCCACTGTCCGATCTGGTCGAGCTGGACCCCTTGCGCGAAAGGCAGGTTGAACGCCTGCACCAGCGAGGCGAGGAAGTTTTGCAGGTTGACGAAGCAGCCCGCGACCGCGGCGACCATCGCCGAAAAATTCGGCTTGCTGGCATGCTCCGAAGTGATCAGGCCGGTGTAGTCAGCGACTGCGGACATGTCATGCAACCGTCAGCGTGACTTGTGCAGGCGTGCACGCGGCAAGCTGGTTAAAAGCGAGCGCAACATCCGGCGCGCCTGCGCCGCCTGGCCCTGTGAGCGTCAGAGATTCGATCTTGAAGGTATTGCCCCCCGCAACACTCTTGGCTGCCACGAAAGCGCCGTCCCAATCGACCCCAGATGCAGTGCCGCCACCGATGGGCACGGCACTGATGTAGGCCGCCACAGCAGCCTGCACCAAAGCGCCAATGGCAGCCGTGTAGCCATTGAACGGCGTGATGTTCAGTGCCGCAGTGACCGTCACCATGGTGGGCACGAAGAAATCGATGGTGTGCTCCAAGCCATAGACATCCGTCACCTGCACCGAGGTGGTGCCGTACGTGCCTGTGCCGACGGTCTTGGTGTTGAAAATAGCGGCCGCAATCGCGTTGACGTCCCCACCCTCGACCACGAAGGCGACCGAGTTGGCGGGAATGCCATTCGCGTCCGTGGTGGTGGTGTCATTTTCGTATGCTACGCACTCTGTGACGCCGGGCAGCGCGAGGATGGACCCCACCATTCCATCGAGCACGCTCTGCGCCGGGAGGGCCACAGAAACGGCTTGCCTCACGCGCAGGGCGGAATCAGTCTCGACAGCCGCACCCGGCGCAGCCGCCGCTGGATTGGTGACCGTCTGCCAGCCCAGGGTCGGCGTGGCGATCTGCGTGATGGTGCCCGCTGCGGCTGCGATGGCGCCCTGCACGGCGCACGTCGCCGTGACGGTAATCGATCCACCCACTGGAATCACGACCGAGGGGGGGAGATTCCACGTGTTGTTGTTCGTGTCGGTTACTGCGCCGTTCGCGATCGTGGCCCCGGCTTGGCCAGTGATCAGCAGGTCGGCGGTGCTGTTGGTCGGCACCAATCGCTGCAAACCGTTGATCGCCACCTGATTGGAGAGCGCTGCGCCGCTTGCGGTCGAAGGCGCGAAGCTGTTGTAGATCAGGATGGCGACCGCATTCGCGTCGTTGATGGCCGCAGCGATGATGGCGAGGAACTGGCCGTCCTGGCTGTCTGGGCCCAGGTAGACGTCAGCGCCATAGATGAGCTGGTACTGCGCTTGCAGGAAGGCGAGCACGTCGGCATAGGCCGGCGCGCTAATGCCTGCTGCCGAGATCGTCGGCGCAGTCGTGGTGATGGTGGTCATCAGAGAGTGACCTGCACAGTGGCTGGCCCGTAGGCCGTGGTGATGGCGGCATTCACGCTGAGTGCGCGCGTGGTGGGATCAAGTGTGCTGCTGTAGCTGTCGATCGACATGACGCCTTCGACGTTGATGATCGCGTTCTGGATCACGGTGTCATATGCGCCTTGCGCGCGCGGTCCGAGCACGTTCTGCATCCACGGGACGCCAGCCGTGAGGTCCAGGAACCATTCGCCTGCGAATAGCAGCAGCGCGGTCTGCACAGCTTGGGCGACGCCTGCGGGGACGTCGATCCAAAAGCTGTCCTGCTGTTGCCCGAAAACGTAGTCGCCGTTGGCATCGAGCTTGCGGTAGCGCATGCGAGTTCCTGAAAAGGAAAACCCCGCTGGAGCGGGGTTTTTGAAGAAGTGAAGTCGTGGATTAGAAGGGATGCTGGGGATGCGTGGCGTGCGTCAAAAGTGGATGGACGAATACACACTGGCGCCCAGCTGGGGAGCCTAGAAGTCGCTCGACATGACGACACCGGATCGTTACTTGCTGACCGCGCGAGAGTGTCGCAGCAATCTTTTTGGAGCCTGCGCGCATCATCATGCCAGCAGGCAAAAATTGATGGGTGCGCAGATCGATTTCGACGGAGCCGAATTCCTCGTTGATCGATTGAATGATCCCTGTGAGTTGAACATCCCGTCCCGAAATCGCATCCTGCGTGGCAACTTCATTTCGGTGGTAGGCGCGGTCCAGCGCAGTGACCGTCGTCTGGTAGAGCGCCCTTACCGGCAGCGCGGCCTGCGCCAATCCGGAGCACCCGAGCAAAAGCATCATCATCACAAGCGTGCGCATCGCTGTCACCCCCATGGAAAAACAGCGCCACTCTACTACGCCTGCGGCGGTCCGGAAACACCTCCGCCGGTCGTGACGGCCGTGGTCAGGTGATTGATCAAGCTGATCTGATTCGGGCCGGCGAGGACATCGCCACTGCTGGAACTGATATTCCCGGTCGCCGTGACGGTCTCATCGACCTTCAGCGCGCCGGTGACCTCGAGCGTCGGCGTGGTGAGTTTCATGCCGCCGGGCGCCACCACATTCACGATCTGGCCCGTGGCGTCCAGCTCGACATAGGTCGCTCCGTCATCACTGCGCAGTTGCGTGGTGGTGGTGCTGGCATTCGGGGCAACGTTCGGCTTCGAGCGCGGTCCGAAGATCGCGAGGCCATCGCTCAAGTCGTGCATCCGCGGCTCGATCTGCGGTTGGATGCCCCCGCTCTGCCACCATGCGTCGATGGGTCTGGATGCGAACACGATCAGGCATTCGTCGCCCGGCTGGATCGGAAAGGTCAGCGTGCAGCCGCCGCCCGATGGAAACACCACTGGCACGTCAGGCAACACCGGCAGCGTGACATTCGACAGCGTACCGTTCTGCGCCTGCTGCACGGCCTGAATGGTCGGCTGCGCGACGATGGTGCCCTGCGCGGCGTTGTACGACACCACGGTCGCCGGGAGCGCCGTCCAGACCCGCGCCATCAGGCTGCGCATCGCCACGCGCAGCGCAGCCTCCCCGTCGCTGAAGCGTTCTTTAAGGTCCACCGCTGCCCACTCCCTGCAAGGCCGGGCTGCTGACACTCGGCAAGGATCCCACGACGTCCGTGCAGATGGCCTCGCTGTACCAGTCTTGGCCGCGCGTGTCGCCGGCGTGCGTCACGCAGCCCACGCGGTAAAGGCCGTCCGCAGCGGGACTCGGCAGGTACTGCTCTTGCACCATGTTGAACTGCCGACTGACCAGGCGCTGCTGCACCACTTCCGCGTTGTCCACTTGGATCACGCGGCCCACGCGAATGCGCGGGTTCATCAGCATCCTGATTTCAAGACCTTGGACGGTTTGGAGGGGAACGCCCAGCATGCCGGTGTGCGAATTGATCTTGATCGGCGCGCCGGGCAACACCGCGAGCGGGCTCAGCATGTTGAGCATCCCGTCCTCGATGTACCAATCCATCAAGGACGCTTGTGCAACACCGTCCATTGCATCGCGCGTCATCCCGAACAGCACCTTGCCGCGCGGCGCGGCCGCGCTCGGAAGCGTGGGGTTGTAGCCGATCTGCACACCGGCGGATGCCCACTCCTGGGCAATGCGCGCGAGCACCATCTGCTGCGTCCATCCGGCTGCCAGCGTGCCATTGATGATGCCGGTGTTGACGGCCGCATCGGTATCTTGCGCGAGGATGTAGAGGAAGCTGTCCGCAGGGTTTTCAGCGCCCTGCTTGATGATGGCGATTTGGCCCGAGAAAATCTGCGCCAGACCACCACCGTAGCCGACGCTCAGCGTGACCACCGTGAACTCGTTCTGGATTTGCTTGGCCGTCTGCGGACTGAGATTGTAGATCGTGATCTCGGCGCGCTTGAGCGTGCTGACAGTGGCGTTGCGCACCATGAAGCGGATGTGCATTTCCGACAGGTCGATGGCGTTCCCCGCGGCCGTCCCGACTTGCAACTGGATCGTGCGCAGCCACTGCCCACTCACGGGATCACCAGATAGAGATTGGCCGCTGATCCGAGGTTGTCATAGGTCGGCACCGCGGCAGGCTCGCCTGTCGTGGCGACCCACAGCTCGCCCCCGATGCCGAGGTAGGCATACTGCTGCAACAGATTGACCCCCGTCACCAGCGGGATGCCCTGCACGATGGGATTGCTGTTGACATCCGCAATGTCCAGCACCCACCCGCAGTCCCCACCGTCGCGCCACTGGATGGTGAGCTGGTACACGACCCCGGCAATCGTGACCTGCAGCGTCTGCGCGTTGGCGCTCAGTTGCAAAAGGTAGGTTTGACCGGCCATCTCAGGGCGTCCCTACCCCTGGTGGCGGCGTCGAAAGCGGAATCGGCTGGATGGTGCCCCCGTTGATGATGGCAGCCGTCTGCTGCGGCGATGCCTGATTGCTCGCTGGCGCCATGGTCGCCTTACTGCTCTGCACGATGATGACCTGCTGAAACATCACCTCGATGATCAGCGCGTTTTCAGTGCTTGCATCCGTCATCACGTCGATGCTCTTGATGAGCATGTTTTGGTAGGCGCGCTTTCCGGTGACGACGTTGATCGGCTGCCGTGCGGACTGCATGGCCAACAGATTTTTGTACACGCTGTCCATCGGGCTGACCCCGAGTCCGAAATTGAACAGAGAGCCGCTGTTAGACCAGGCGCAGCGCATCGACACCGTTTCCGGCATCTTGTAGGCGTGGTCGGAGATCACAGCCCCGTATTCCACCGGGTGCTGCGTGATCGTCATCAGGTCGCTGGAATGCTCTTGCAGCGTGGCTTGCGGGATGATCATACCCGCGCCGGAGCCGATCTTGCGCTGGTAGGCACTCCCGAATCCAGATGTGATCAGCAGCACATCGGTGGCTTGCCCAGCCGCCAGAAGCGCTGCGGCGCTTAGCAAGCTCATTGGATGATCCGCTTGGTGTTGCGCACCAGGCGCTCGTTAGCGCTCGCAGTGGACGCCCCAACAGCCTTACCGATGCTTTCAGGATCGCTCGGGCTGCTGATGTGATTGGTCACGTTTTGCACAATGTGCACTTGCCCAGGATAGTTTCCGGGGACGCGCGAGCTCATAGCGTATTTGTAGGCCGGAATGGCAAGTGCAGCGCCTCCATTTTCGTACAGCGCGATCGCGCGCTCCAAGCTGGCGCGCACGGTCGGGTCCATCAGGTTGATGTTGGCGTTCGGGGAGATGCCCATGGCGCGCGCGACAGCGGCGATGTAGGCGGCCGTGTTGTTGATCACTTTCCCCTGCGCATTCTTGTGGGGCGCCCACCGGCTGATCACGCCGGCGATGGTGTGGATTCCATCGCGCGCGTAGCCCACCAGGTTGGCCGACATCGCGCGCAGACCGTAACGCATGTGCGGGAAGATGGCGAAGCCGCGGGCGTCATGCCCAATCGCGCCGTGTGCGCGCGCGAAGCTCCCGTAACGGATGTTGCCCGGGTTGTTGTTGCGCAGCCCGCGCGGGGTATGAACCCCAAAAAACTGGCGCTCGGCGTCAGTGTGCTTGAGACCCCAGAAGCGCTGCTGAATTGCTAGAGAGTCGATCCCGAAATTTTCGACCGCCTGCCCCACTTTGGTGGTCCATGGGTACTTGCCGCCGACTTTCAGGAAGTGGCCCACCGCCTCGAACGCATGCACCACGCTCCATATGGCATCCGCCAGTCCCTCGAAATCCTTGACCATCGTGACCACATTGTTGCGAACGTGACTCCAGTCGATGGTCGTGATCCAGTGGATCAACTCCTTGATCGACTTCTTGGCCCAGGCGATCTCAGGCTGCCAGCGCTTCCAGTCGATGACGCTCTTGCCGCCCTTCTTCCATTTCTCGTAGTCGTTCCACAGCCAGACGAAAGCCGCGCCGAGCGACAGCACCGGCTCGGCGTTCACAAGCATGAGCGCTGCGCTGATCCCGAGTATCCACTTCAGCATGCGCTTGAAGCTGGGGCTCATGTCCTCGTAGCCATGCCAGATGACTTCGGCGAGATGTGCAAAATCCTTCCCGAGTTGGACCACGAAAACGCCGGCTTCGCTGATCCAATGCACGATGGTTTTCATGTGCGGCGCGATCCACGCCGCAAGTTTCTTGAGCTGCGGTCCGATTGCTTTCGACAGATCTTCGGTGATCTCCCCTTTCAGAGCAGACCCCATCAGCTCGAACTTGGCGAACTGATTCATGAAGGCGTGCGAGGCTTTCGCCGCCGCGTCGGGGTGATAGCCCATCGCCTTGAAGATGGATTTCGCCATCCGCTCTTTGGCGGAAATGCCGCGCTCGAGCACCAGCAGTTCGCGGTAGGGAATCCCGAGCGTGCTTGCATACTGCAATGCGCGCGGCTGATCGTGCATCGCCCCAAGCGCTTTGCCGATGCGCTCCAACTGATCCGCAGTATCGAGTGCGCCACCATGCGCATTGCGCAGGTTCACCCCCAGACTTTGTTCGATCCATGAACGCCCGTGAGGCTGCGAGCGCTCGAACTTCTTGAGCGCTTCAATGGCGCCCGTCATGCCCTCGACGCTGCCACCCATGCGCTCGGCGGCGTACCCGAACGACAGGATGTTCTTGGCGGATGCCTTCGTGCGCTGCGACGTGAAATAGAGGCCCTCGAGGCCCTTCGCCATCTTGGCCGTTGCGCCCACCACGGCGGCGGCCGCGACAACGGCACCCGTGCCAAGGCCCGCGACCGCCAGCGTGGTGCGCTTGACGTGATGGACGAACCGCTGTTCG